>Ga0181612_149083_pt1 | contig 21527 bp, 24 predicted proteins | sample HoacroProtozoa21_FD_119630 | JGI IMG/M metagenome (GOLD analysis project Ga0181612, IMG submission 119630) | Hoatzin crop microbial communities from Cojedes, Venezuel. Combined Assembly of Gp0051906, Gp0051904, Gp0051908
TGATCTGGTCAGGTCTCATTGCTTCTAGTGACTCAGAACCAAAACCCCTCTCAATTAATCCCAAGCACTGTTCCTCACAGTATCTTAGAATAGAATCAAGTATAGAATAGAATAGAGTAGAATAGAAATAGAAATGGAAGTAGAAATAGAATAGAATAGTTCAGTTGGAAGGGATCTACAACCACCATCTAGTCCAACTGCTTGACCACTTTTATCACCTCTCTAGGAAGCCTATTCTAGTGTCTGACCACCCTCTCAGTAAAGAAATATTTCCTAATTTCTAGTCTGATCCTCCTCTGATGCAGTTTTGAACTATTCCCACATGTCCTGTCACTGGACACTAAGGAGAAGAGATCAGCCCTCTCCACTTCCTCTCCTCAAGAAGCTGTAGAGAGCAATGAGTAGTTTACAATTTCATTGGAAGCTTCCCATCCTGATTACACATTGGCTAGACTTAGCTGGGGTGGTCAGATGAAGTCTGTGTCAGCACTAAGGTGGAACCACAGCTTCAGCTGTTGAAGGCTGAAGATGTTGTTGTTGTGTCAACACCTTCAGCTCTCCTTGAGTTTCATAGATGCTTGATACATGCCAGAAGATAAGCTTGTTCCCTGATTTCTGGGAGAGGAACTGGCCAAGACCGTGACACTGCTAGTGCAGAAAGGAGGCTCAAAGTGTGAAATTTGCAAGCCAGGGCCTCCAGACATTGCATTCAGTCAGGCCCAGCTCATAAAGCCCAGGACTTTCCAGTTTCACTACAGGAAACAGCTGAACAGTCCCATCTTGGGAGGTACCCCAGGGCAAGGAGGGGTCTGCCTTCTCCCCTCTCTGAGGCCGTATCTCATCATAAGCCTGCACGCAGAGAATAATGCTATTAAAAACACAGCAAACATAGCCTGAAAAGGGTCTACCAGAGAGCTCACAAATCAGAAGGAGGCTAAAAGAGTGCTGCTTGGATACATCCTCCATCACTGCTTGCATGTAGGTACCCGTGTGTGCAAGCAAACTCTTTGACCCAAGTGTTTTCCCCGTGAGCACAGTCACTGGCTCATGAGATAGGGAGCGACAGTGTTAGCAATCGCTGACGTACCGTGGGGACCACAATGGTCACACAAAAAGCTAAATCTACTGTGGCTGAAATTTCCTTGTCCCCTGAGCAACCTTCCTCCTGCGGTCTGACCATGAAGGTATCTCTTGCTGCAGGGCCTGTGAGAGCATCCAGCAGTGGACAGGAAGCTGTGCAGATCATAACCTGGTTACCACTGAGCCAGGAGACGTGAGATAGAGGTGGCAGGGAACTATGGTGGGAGCAGTCCATCAGGGACACTGCACCAAGCTGACCCCTCAAAGCATCCCCCTCCCAGGCAGCCCCTGGGAAGAGAGGAAGAAGAGTCTGATGGCTGAAGCAAGGACTTGAGGATCTCCTCCCAGGTGCGATGCTGACTCACCAAGCCAACTCAACAAAGAGTCTTTTGAACTTGGCGACTGGTCGCTGCCTGCCATGGCTAGCTTCCTCTCCTGGAGAAAGCAAGCAACTCCTTGTTTGATATAGCTGCACCTGCTGCAAGCAAGACACCCTCGTTCTTCAGTGCCTGGTGAGAACCAGATTTCTTCCCCTCCCCCTGATTTTTATGTTTGGGCTAACAGTATTGTAGGGCAAGGGGAAGGAAAACCAATGACCAGATAACTCCAGAAGAACGGGAATTGCCTCCAGGGAGCTCCCCTTCACCCTGCTCTCTCATCAGCTGAGAAATATTCAACATCGCCCTGCTCTGCTAGTGGCTGAATATTTTATACTATGGCTACAAACGCTCCATTTGTATTCTGTTTCTCTCTTTCGTCATATCTATTATAAACGAGTAGTGTCTGGCAACTCTCCCAGGGAAGATTTGCCTGGATGGCTATGGATATTTTATAGTCAAATTGTGAGAGTAAACCAGCTTTCAAGTTCTGTAGAGGGGGGAAAAAGGTAATAAAAGGGTTATTAAAAAAATAAATAAATGTCGGGGTTTTATATGGCTTCTTTTCATAGTGACAGAGCTTCAGTTTGCTCCACGATGGGCTGGAGCTGCTAGGAGAGGCTTGGGCTGGGAGATGTCCTCTTGCTGGCACTGTCTGCCAACAGGAGCAATCTGATACACTTTTGCTAAGTGCTACGGCTGGCTCAGCAGGGCTGGCATCTGGCTTGGTAGGAACTGGCTGGCACTACATGACCCAGGGGTTGGGGCCACATCTGCAGGCTCAGGGATAGCTGGCTATATGGGAAGCAAGACATGGCCCAGAGTTGTAGCCATGCCATATCTACCTTCGTATTGTCACATATGTGACACAGGTAGAAGGCCAGGGTCTGTCGCCTCATTTGACAGAAGTCGTCCTAGTGAGGAGCCCTGCATCTGAGAGGGGGCACTCTCCTCCTACCCAGGGCTAAAGAAGAGCTGAAGAAACTTGCTTTGCCCTCAGCCAGGCTGCCGCTTCCTCAGGGGACTCTGAGAGGAGTTCAGCCACCAATGGCATCGAGCCTGGCACCATCCGAACAAGCTAAAGCTCTCTGGCAGGGTTTCACAACCTCTGCACAAGCAAAACCAGCCAGGGAATAACCAACGTGCATCAGAAATGCAGCTCGAGCCATTAGACCTGCTGGTGAAACAGAGCGTGCCCCAGACGCGGGTTCGTTCAGGCGTGCGTAAGGATGAGGACAGCTATGCCAGAGTGCTGCCAGCATGGCAGCCAGGAAAAAGACGAAGTCGTGTAAGAGTTAGTAAGTAGCATAGCAGGAATGATGAAAACCAGACAATTTTAGGATTACTAGGCATTCTGATTTTTCCTGGAGAGGTCTCAATTTCATCCTGGTGCCTGGATATGTAGAATAGAAGCCAAAACAATTACAGAATATCATGACTGGCCTTAAAAGTTCAGAAGAGAGAGCAGATACAAGGCACTGAATTTCAATTTGCAGACAGCTATATTGTGGGTTCGCTAGACCAAGCCACATATTCCACAGCCCAAGAGAAAAAGAACCTTTTCTCATTTCTTTCACTTTCATTCTCTGACTCTATCTAGTCAGTCTAATTTTAAAATAATTTATTCACTCTCAGCCCAGCAGCACCCACCCTGGAAATCATCATATGGCATTAAAAACTCTGTCCACCTCGCACAAATTTATCAGCCCATTTCTGCAACAAGGGGAAAATGGGGAGCAGGCAGGGGCAGAAACAGTGAGTATGAAGGGAAAAATCAACGGATACAAAAGGTGCCTGAAGCCGAGGAATAGAAAATGGCACACAGCAGCTTTCTTAGGTCTTGGGAGTCACTGTATCTTTTGCTGTGGGCAATTTGTGGGTGGAGCAAGTAAATAAAGTGTTAAAAGGCTAAAAGCCAAAAACCCATAATGTATTGATTCCCTGGCATGCCCAGTCCGCCCCATCTCCAGACAGACCACCACATGAGAGCTGTAAAACAGAGCTCTCTTCCAAAACCTAAGCAAAGCTGACGGGCTTATACTTTCCCGGTGAAATGAGCTTGGAAATATGACACATAGCTGTATTCTAAAGGAAACACAGCAGGAGAGGGCTCCTCCCTCCACTTCTTTCCTTGCCAGTCTCCCACTGGTCTGGGCCACCCATCATTGAAATCACAAAGGATGAGATCCCTTTCCAAGCCTCCAGGAGAAGATGTGCAGGAATTAGGCAACGAGGCTGACTGACCACAACAGACCACTGCAGGGAACAAGGGAATTTGCATTAACAGCTGGACTCTGTCAGCTAAGCAAGACCAGCAGGTCCAGGAAAGCCTGGTGTGAACCAACGCTGACAGTGCTCTGCCTGAGCAACCCTCTGCCACCGGTGTGAAGGCAGCGTGGAACAGCCTGTCTGCACGGGGAATACAGGTGTGTGCAGACACCTCGGACCTAGCTGGACTCTGAGCGTGGACAGCAAACACAGGCCCTCAGAGCAAAGACAGAGATGGGGGCCTGCTCAGTGAACTGCAGCCCAGCTCTTACCACCCAGGGCCAACAGGATCAGGGTTTCAGCCTTGCCCCCACTGAGAGGAGGAGATTCCAGATTTTGCAGCTTAACCGCTCTGCTGTGCCACACAGGTGCAGAGGCGTAATGGCTGGACTCAGGAGCATGTTCCCTCCCAATGACATCAATGGTGCCAAGGCAGAGAGCTGTTAATTAACCCCGTTTATTGAAGGGCGGACACATTCCTGCCTGGGCCCTGATTTTTCAGTCAGGCTCCAGTCCAGCAGGTGATTAATAACCCAGTGTGCTGTGGGAAGAGTGCATCTATTATTCAAATTAATGAAATTATAATCAAGAGGTGACGAATTAGCAATTGCTCCTTGACTGGATATGGAAACTCATTAGTGTGCCAGGCGCTTCTGTGGTGCTTGCTGCACTCATAGGCTTACGGTTAGCGAGGAGGGAGTCGGGCAGAGCAGACAGCCCCTTGGCAGAGCTGAGGGAACATGCATCCTGCCCACCCCAAAATAGCTGCGGCCACCGCAGAGCCCTCTGGTCCCACAAAGCCCCTCCACCTCTGTCTCCTTGCCGACAGACAGACTGTTCACCTGGTGTCCTGCTGCCTAGAGAAGGTGGCTGTGGCTGTGAGCAGGGGAAACGTCTGCGCAGGAGTACAATGCCCTTTGCTGTGGAGGGTAGGGAGCCTCACGTGGAGGAGCAAGCCAGAGGAGGAGAGGTGATGGCTGACTGCAAGATGCTGCCCCGAGGATGGGCTGCAGCAGCCTCACAACCCTGACACTGCTGGGGTGTGGGTAAGGGACAAGTATCTGAAAGCAACAGCCCACCCTGGTGCTCCGAACACCTGAGTAGGACTCCCACCCTCCTGGATAGCTGGCTGCAGGCACAGCTGGCAGAGCAAGCGGCTGGAGGTCTTCCCTGACAGCCTGCTCTAGGCTGGGTTTACCCTTCCCTGGAGGGTACTCACCAATGTGCTTCCCGTACATGTGGTAGTAGAAGGAGACACAGTAATACTTGGCAGTAATGTTGTAGAGGGGGCTGATGAGCCGGGCTTTGTCTCCCGTCACCCGGGGTCGGGACGCCTCGATGAACATGTAATAACCTACAGAAGGAGAGGGAAAGGTGTGCAAAGGCAGTGTGCATTGGGCCTCCCTCACTGCAAGTGATGAGATGCCCGAGGCTGGGAGGCCGCTCCTCCTGTGAGAGACATGGCCCTGCTCTTCCCCCCTGCTCTGCACCGGGTCTGATCCGGGCCAGAGGCGCTTGCAGGATGTCTGCAGTGCCTCCCCTGCCGCTGCGCTATGGAGGGGAGAGCAGGAGGGACGCATCAGCAGACCTGCTGCGAGACCACGCAGCAGATGAGTCCCTGGACATGCACACACACATCTGTCTGGGTGCAAAGTTAGCCTTTCTCCTGCAGCACAAGGAGCCCCAGAGCTGACTGCACTGTGTAAGGAGAAAACCAGAAAGAGGAGGGAGAAACCTCTGCCTTAAGCAAAGGGAGAGAGGATTCAGTATATCTAAACAATATTGTTATCTAAAGAGAACAATACCAAAGCAGTTGTTAACAACCCAGGAAGGAACAGATTAGCTATTTAATGTTGGCAATGTTTTCAATGCTCGATCAGCCTGGTGTACTGAACACTAATGGGAAAAGCCATTTCCTTAGCTGGCCATTCGATGTTTCCCATTTCTTCTGAGTTCAAAGATTTGTGCTTGCATACAAATTTACTTTCCTCATTAGAGAGAGGGAAGAGTAATATCCAGCTAAAATGGGAGCATGTACTCCATGAACAGCTAGCATGAGCAACAGACAACACCAGTGTCCTCCAGACAGAGGTGAAGCACTTGCTGTCGCCCTGCAGGCAGCTCCTGCCTGGTCTCTCATGCTCTTGCTTGGTACCCAGGAGATCCGTTTGCCTACCCGAGACCTTCTTTGAGTAAACAGCTGGCTAAAACCAGCAGGGCCATTTCTAGGTGTTAGAGATGTTCTCCTACTTGTTTATCCTTTTTTTGACTTCAAAACAAGCATCAAATGGGACAAGGGCATTAGGCAGCAGGCCATTAGCTGGTAACAAGAACTAATGCTCACACTATTCCTTTAAACAAAGTCGTGGGTGTTTTAATTGTGTGTTTAATGCCAATCAGTAAAACACAAATTAACTGCCTGCCCCCTGCACCCTGTGCGGAGGAGAAGCCTGTTGTGTGGAAAGCAGATCAGCACTTCACCAGCTCCCAGAGCCGTAGGACTCCTGACAAGCCGAAAGAAACCAGATGTGTGCCTACCCTCCGGCGTACCGCTGATGTCCGTGGGGGGCCCGGTGTTGACAGTGCGCTTGGGGTTCTGCGTCAGGGCGTTCTGCCGGGTCCAGTCAAAGTTGTCCATCTTGTCCTGCACGAAGCCACAGATCTTCTCGTCCTCAAAGCGGCAGGTGTTATCTGTGGGGAAGGGAAGGGGCTGGTCAGCTGTCGCTTTTCAAACCTCCTACCCAAGGCTGCCTGGCTGCTTGCTGCAAGTGTGACAGCACTGCTATGTCACCACTGCAGCTCTGTGTCAAGTCGCGGACAGACGGGCAGCCCCCAACATCAGGAGGAGGCTGAAAAGGAATATATACACGATTAGTAGGATTATGGAAGGGCTAGTCCAGGCTGATGGATGCAGTGATCTGATGAAACGGAAGAAGGCTATTAGGGCTAAAGAGAAAGAGAGATTCTGCTGGGAGGTCTGAGGGGGCAAACGTAGAGGAGAGTGAAAAGAGCATTGAAGGAAAACAGACCACAAGGGCTTTTAAACCATAACAACCTGATGGCAGAATAATTTCTCCGAGAGAGGAAAAAGAGCCAGCAGATGACCCCCCCCTTTGGGCTACATATTAAACTAAACTACGACACACATGAAAAAAATCAGCTGTGAAGAAGAGGTCAGGTCAGTGCTACAAAAGTGTCATTTAGCTAAAGTACATCCAATTTATACCAGCTAAAAGGCATATTTGATATTGCAGCTTATGCTGGTTCCCCTAACAAAATAAGTTATGTAGGTAAAAGATTTTTATGTAGGATCAACCACATGTGCAGTAGGGCTCGGTTTTATTACTACCAGAAGACAGTTGCACCCTGAAGCAATATTGCAAGGTGAAAAATTGTGTGCATAGACATAACCCAATATGGACTTGCAGAGATTGGAAGGAATTGGACTTCACCAGGCTGAAGATGGTTCTTCATCTCTGACCTCTGTGGTAAAAAGGTAATTCTTGAGCCACAAAACCATAGGCCAATAAACCACTTTGCACTGCTGATACAGTAGAGAAGGATGGAGAAAACAGGGAGAAGAGAAAGAGAAAACAGGTCCACGACCTGATGTGAAAATTGCTTTGTGTTCTGAAAGGTCTGTGGGCAGAAACTGGAGCTGGAGCATGGGCTGAGAGTGTGATCTCCAACCTCGTGAGCGGCACAGACACAATAAGCACAGACCTTTTTACCTTATGTTTTCATATAAGAGCAAGGAGGTGTGCTATGAAACTGAAAGTCAAAGTACTTAAAAGCCATGAAAGAACACACACAGAAAGGTAAACAAGAGTCTTGCTAAGGGCTTAGGACATGCTAGAAACGTCACCCATGGCATGCTGGTGCGACATTCAGCTGTTTGGGGTTTACCCCCACACTGTTCCTGTTATCGTGCCCAGATGAAGAGAAGCCTAAATGCCTACTTGGGCTCCTGCACTCCTCTATTTTCGGTGGTGGTTTGCTCTGGTTCTTGGGCAGGAGGCTGCCCTAACATGAGTGACTATCAGGACGTGCATGAGAGAGCAGCGTCAGCAATCTATGGACTGGGTGCCAAGCATGGGATGGGCAAGGGAAGCTTTCTGCAGTGCCAGGGCCAAAAGCTCCAGACATGGTGCGTTGTGACAGTAGGAGCCTTACACACCTACCATGCACACCAAAATCTGCCTTCTTGTACCAGAGAGGAGAAACTACCCATGAAATGAACAGCATCTTGCCTCTGAGATGCTGCACCTCACGGTTCCTACCCTGCAGCTCAGGCCCTCTCATGGGGTCTCCACACTGTTGTTCCCCCTTCTTGCCTGTGTCTCTCCAGCATCCCACCAAAGGAGTGAGAAAAGAGGAGGCAACCTCCTGCTGTGGCCTGCAGAAAAGTCTGGGCACCGTGCTGCAAACCAAGGGCTTGGTTCATGGACCAGGGCAGCTGGGTTTTCTGTAAACTCAGCAGGCAATGTGGCTCCTGCAAGCTGAGCACAGCCATTGGGAGCTCGCCTGGGCTGGCCACTTAACTGCTGATTAACCCTCTCTAAGTGCTTTCCGTTCAATCCGCTCATTTCTAATTAGCATGCTAATCCAAATTAGGCACTGCTCTGCAGTGCCGAGCACAGGGGGCCACATGGCAGCTGGAGCCGAAGGAGGAGGGAGGAGCGGAGGACTGGGCAGATGCCTGTGGGGTCTGAGGCAGGACACCTACGTGGGATGGGGGGGGACCTCTTTCATCCCCAGCACAAGGATATGGAGGGGGAAAACGATGAGAAAGCAGCTTCTAAATTTCCTTCCCCAGCCCTCGTGGCTGAGAGAAGGGAATTTACGGCTGTACCAGACACCCACTGATCCTCAGAGGAGAGGCTGGAACCCACAAGCTTTCTGATGTTGCTAGGTTGGTCTAACACCCCAGTTTCTCTCCATTGGACCAAAGACAAAGATTTGCGTGGCTCCAGCTCACAGGCTGCCAACTGCAGTTAGAAGACACAAGTTTTCTCTTACAATGGCATTACTCTACACAGCAGGATCCACTGTGATGGTCCTTTTGCAATCAAAGGGGCCAGGATGGTTTGCACCTCTAACCCTGTTGTCCACATGAACCTTTGGAGGAGAAAGGTGACATCTTTCTCCAGCACAAAATTCCCTTAACATACCACATCAGGTAGAAAGCAGAGCTGAAAGATGTAACACAGAGGTCAGCCAGGCAACTGATCGAGAGGGAGCAAACCCTTAGAGGATGAGGCACAGAAGCCAAATGAGAAGCTGATTAAGCAGAAAGCCCAAGCTCAGGTGGAGATCAGAACTATGCAAGACAAGAGGACTGAGGACAGTATTCCCAGCTTAGTGCCAAGGCCTGGTCGTGCCAGTTGATGAACTACTGTGCCTCATCTGTAAGAAGCCACACACACCCGTGGGAGGAGACTGCTCAGAGAAGGAGACTCAAAAGCCTCAAGAGAGCTTTTTAATGTCAAAACAGGGTCCTGTCCTGACTCCACCTTCTCCTCTCATTCAGATGCAGCTCCTTCCAGAAGGCAACACTTCTAGCAGAGAGCATCAAATAGAGCAGGGTCCTATGCACCACAGACACCACAACATGATCAGGCTTATGTGCAACACCATTTGCTGCACAGGAATTTATAACTACAGCACATTGCCTTTGCTTAGCTTGGGATCTCAAGGCACATTGCAGTAACTAATGAATAAGGCTTTTTAACATCTTTATGAGGTAGTGGTGCCTCTTTCTATACATCTCCTGCATTACACTGGGGAAACAGATGCACAGAAGTATAGAGTGACACATTTAAGATCACAGCAGGTAGTGCCAAAGCTGGAAACAGAACCCAAGGGCTCTGACTCCTGGTCCTTTGGTTTGAAACAAGCCACAGGAAGGCAAAGCTCTGGTGTTTCTCCAAGCTAGAAGTGGAGGTGCCTAGAATAACTAGATGTTCGGTGTGGTTTGGGACACTGCCAGCACATCACCTTTGGATGGTTATGAGCAAGGCTCACCAGGAGCAAGCTGACAGAATCAGCTGAAAAGCAAACCTTTAAATAACCTGCTGTATCTCAGAGGCCACAGCAGTGGTCTAACTGTTGACCTCAGCTGTGTGAAGCAAACCTGCTTGCAGACTCACATCATCTGCCAGGGATCCTGGCTCAGCACTGCGGCGCAAAGGAAGCTTCCCGTTTAAAAATTAAACAGTAGATTTAAATATTGAACACAGATGTTGTTCTCTGGATTGTCAGAGGCAAGGTGGAGGTGTTCCTCAAAGGCTGGAGTCAGTGCTGTCTTCACCAAACAGATTTCCTTGGCAGGCTTTGCAGTGGCGGCCGCTCAAAGTGCAGAGATGCTTGCTCCTGGTTATAGACACCTCCCTGCATTCCCAGGGGAGAGACCCTCTGCCATGGCTGTTAGCATTTGTTGTTGCTTTGCCTTCTTGAGAAACATAATGGAGGTTTTCATTTCAGGTCCTTAGGGGGAAGCCATCCCTGGTCCTGAAATTCTGGCTGTCAGATGAATGCAAAAAATAATAGTCCTATTCTAGCTGCAGACTATGGGTGAATAGCAGATGGAGCACACTTGAATAAAATTGCCTTTGTCATTTAGCTGTGGTCTGATGACTGAAACTGGCTTGGAGCATAAGGGACCACGCTCTGAGCCTCAGCTCTGTTGCAGACCTGCTGCGTGACCCACAGGCTATCACTTTCTCTCTGGAGATCAGTTTCCCCATCTAGAAGATTAAGACAATGAAAACTGTATTGCAACTTCAAAGTACGTTGGGATCTAAGAAATAGCATTCAATAGCCTTTTCCATGGTAAGCTTCTAAAGCATTTATAACCAGTAATGGAAGAAAGCTTCACAATACTGTAACTGGTTGGGTCATACTGGATTGCCATCTGCTTTAATATCTCCATCTGCGCCAAGGGGATAACACTATCCAGACAATCCTATCTGCCATCACGATACGAGGAATTGGTGGCAGTCACCTTTCTTAACCTTTGCGTTACACACATTCCTGTGGAATGGACACAGACTTGAGGAATCCAGCTCTAAACATCTCATTCCCACATCTTCGTACTGGGGCAACAAGCTCAGATTCCTCTAGACTATGAGGCATTGTCAGAGAAAGGACACACAAGCACTAGACAGTAAGCAATCAGCCAGGGCAATCTACAACAGCCAGCATCTGGTACTGATCACCACCCACTGCACTTGTCCATGATCCCAAAACATTTTAGCACCACGTACAGCCAGACTGCGGATATACAAGAAATAGTGTTGCTGCTCTGGAAGGGCAAGATGCACTGGCCAAGAGAAAAAAAACCCAGAAATCCCATATGCTACTTAAGGCTGCAAAATGCTACATCTGCTAGAACCAGGGAAACCAAACCATCCACTGCTGATGAGCTGGAATAGCTAGCGGGGCACCACTGCAGGGTTTGGGTTAGAAAGTGAAGGCCATATCCAAATGAAATTGCAGGGGAGAGGTAAGAAGGACAGAGCAGATTCCTCAGCACTGGAATTTAGTCATGACATTAAAATGATCAGTTATTCAAAAAGATCTTTAACGTAATATCTTAGAATTAAGATAATTCCAATACAATTTTTTAAAAGATAAATTCTGGTTTTTAGAACTAGATTAACTGATTTTGAAGGGTTACGGTCAGTCTTACTGCTAACCTCTAAATATCTGAAATCCCCAATGTCTTTTGTTCATTTCCTCTTCTTTTACTTTGCTTTTGCTTTATAGCCCCAGTACCTGGCTCTGTAATCATGCCACATGCATGCCTGCCCCAATGTCATTAACATCTTATTAGGCTGAGAGAGAAAATGCGTGAAGAAATAATTGTATTAAGTGACTCTCAGAGTTTGTAAATTAATCACCATTGTGCTTGCCCTTGGATCAGGCTGCCAGAGGCATTAATCATCTAATCTTTGCCTTTCACTCGAGAGCTCTCAATGTTTGCTCCCAGAATTTGGCTGGGCAGCCTAGCGTGAGCATACCTTTACAATCCTGTCCCAACCCTTTTCCTCCAGGGGTGGTGGCAGCAGGGAAAGTGGGAAAATAAGAGGGGGTAGCAGGGATTTCCATGTTACTGGGATGAGAGTCTGGGAACTGAGCTGTGGCCCAGAGACAGAGCTGAGAGCCTTTGGGCTCGTGTTTCACTGGCAGCAGGGCTGAAAGGAAGGGGCATCTCTGAAAGCGAGTGTGCTGGGTGCAATTTCAGGCAGTCAGTCTCAAGGTGTGAACTCACAGCCAAGACCCTGATGATTGGCCCAGGGGTCCCCATGTCCATCACAGGCTGGGTACCTCGTATCAAGGAGGATCCCCAAGTGCTGGGTTTACTGCATGAAAACGCAAGTGTGGCTGAGTTATCCTCCACCACAGGCAAATTTCATGTAGTCGTTCTGGTCTCAGTCAAGCTGCCAAAGCAACCCCAGGCGAACAGTCTGCAGGCTCAGTTTACAAAAAGACCCCCAAGAGATTTACACCACTTGGACTGAAGTTGCTCTGGCTTTACCAGCGATTTATGGTAAAAGCAAGTGGCAAAAGGCCAGTTTTTGTCACATCCTCCTGCAGGCTGAGATGATTGCCTCCTCCAGTGAGTACTGAGGGACACATTCTGGAGTGGGTCTCTGGCAATACGTTCAGTGTTTCCCAGTGAGTCTTCTATGAAGAATGTTTAAAGAGGATCAGAAAGTGGGGAAAAGCAAACCAAAGGGAATCAGGAATCAGAGACACAAAATCCCTCTGACAAGCTACTGCTCTCAGGCAGAGTATAGTTCATCAAACCATCCTCAGAGTGTGAACTTGCAAGAGTGAATGCCTCGAGGCTGCCCTAACAAGCTAACCCCATATACTGCTTCCTGGCTGCTGTTTCCTAATCCTGGCTTCTCCTTCTGACCGCTACCCTGCTGTGCAGCAGTAGCACTTGCTTATATAGACAGAGTAATAGATATAAAGACTGAATGCTGACTCAGCAACCGGAAACGGAGAAAGAAACAGCTGCACGGAACCATCTGCTCCCCATAGACCACCAGCAAGTAGTCTGTCTATCTGCCCAAGATCTTTGCCTGGGCTTATATCCAACAACCGAAGCAAAGGGACTTTGTTTCATCCTCTGAAGATCACTCCACCACTACTTCGAGCATGCTAGAAATCCTCTTTTATGCTCAGTGGGCACCATCATATCCTTCTTACAGGCCATCATTCTGAGACATTGTGCATTCTACTCTCAAAACCAATGGGAACTCTGGGTGCTCACTGAACATGGGCCTGCATCCTAGAAAGAATGACCAGAAGGTAAATAAGCAACTAAACAGCTATGACACTGGAAAGAAAGAAGAAAGGGACTGTGCTCAAGCAGTTTGCAAGAAGAACCACATCTGAGCTGGAGAATGCTCCATACCAGCCTGCAGAGATTTTAAGTGTCATCTTTCCTGGTCAGAAGAGAATAGGGGATATACATTCCTCAAAAACAGATATTTTGGGGAACATTTAACAACCTGCTTACTGGATGCAGATTGCTAGTGTTAGGGGGTGGGTGGGTTCAAGATAACGTCCTATCCAGTCACAGAGAAATCGGGGGTGAGTGGGAGGCGTATCTCTGGTGTGTCTCTCCTAACGTGTACTACATTCAAAACACAAATACAAAGGTCTCATTGCTTACCTGTTGGGTTGGGGTAGTTGATTGCTGGAAGAGGAAACAGAAAAACAAGTCAGAACAGCTAGTACTCCCTCAAATTGCAAATCACAGTCAAAGTCTGAAAAAATAAAAGGAACACATCAGGAAAGGTCATAGATGCACAAATCTTTTAGCAGCATCCCTGTGAAACAGAAGTGCTCGGTGTCTGCCTTGGTGATGGAACAAGATGCTGACTCTTTGATCCAAACAGTAACAGACCTTATGAAATCTCCACCTAAGGCGTGATCCTAGGATTGTACAGGGGAACCTTTCTGGCAACCCAAGCATTTTCTTTCCGGAGTACCCACCAGGATAGCACCCACTTAGATACCAAAGCTTGGTATCTAAGAGGAACTTCAAAACAGTCTGGGACGCTGTGGACGTTTGAGACAACAGGTATGCTGGGGACACCAGACACGCTGTCACTCCACGGGTCAAGAGGGTTGTGTGAAATCATGCACACATAGGGGGAGGAGGGTCTGTACTTTCTGCTGAAACACAGGGTCCAAACTCCCGAGGGGAGTGAAGAAATCATAGGGATGTGGAAATGGGGGGAGATGTGAGCTGTTGGGGTGCTGGGGAGAGCAGCATGGTCAATATATATCAATGGGGATATCTGGAATTCAGGGTACTGGACAGAGGAACAGGTTTACTAGTGACTAGTAAGGAAAGGAACTGTGTATTCAGCTCTGGGAAGAACTGAAAGCCCATGACATCCTCTTACTTTTATGGGCATGGGGCTAATATGCAGTGTCCAGTGGCTGTCCTCTAAAATAGGCCACCGTGCTACAGGAGGCTGCAGCATGGCTTTACTGGGGTCTGGTGTTTTGGGGCTCTGCTGCCCACAGAGCAGAGAGTGCAAGTCAGAGCTCCTGAGTGAAGGATGAGTGGAGACTGGCCCTCAGAGGTCTCTACCCATTGCTCTGTATTGATGGCAATAGCCAAAATATGGCCAAACATGATAGCACTGTGCCATCAAAACTCCAAGAGTGGGGAGATCCACCCAAGGGTCACAGGAGACAACATCCATGCATGCCCATGTCCCTAGGCCTGAGGCTCGGACCTGCTCTCGTAGCCAGGACCGAGGAGAAGACACCTACGTTCCATGTACCGGATGATGCGGGTAGCCATATCCCCAGCCCCAAAGCTGGTGATGGGTGTCAGGCGAACTTCATAGCTCTGAGGCACTTTCAGGTTGGGCAAGATGTGCTCCAGCAGCAGGCCCTTCTCCATTTTCTGCACAGGAATGAAGGTTTGGATGGTGTTTCTCTGAGTCAGCTGCATAGAAAAAGAACCCACAGTGTTACAAAAACCTTGAAACTGGAAATCTGAGGGATCCTATCCACCATCTAACACCCTACTCCTCCTCTTCCTGTACAGACAAGTACACCTGGTTTATCAATGAGATCTTCATGCAGAATTGGTTTGAAAATTCCCACTCCTGATACAGAACAGTGACCAGGAGCCTGAGCTCTCCCTGAAGTTGTCCTCCTGGCTGGGGGGACAACTTGAACTATGGGTCCCAGAACAACTCTGTGTTGGAACCAATGTCTCCAAGAGGGGAGGAATGAACCCAACTCACCTCCATTAGTGCACCAAGGTCCTGTGCACACACAGCATGGCATTTTGCCAAGATACCCTTCAGTTCACAATCACTGTTGCAGAATTCATGCATTTGTTGCCTGGGTCCCGTGGCATTTGATGGACCATACTGCCATGCTTCCTCAGCACCCTTCCATAGGATTGACCCTTGAACTCTAGCCCATGCTGCCTCTGCAGACCAGTGAAAGCCATCTAGTTCAAGTCAGTGGTCCTCTGGAGTCGTCCATAGGCTCCCTCTTTCTCTGGTGCCCACTGAGGATGGAGCTGAGCCATGCTAGCTGAACCACACCAGCTGAACATTGTTCAGTCTGCTAAGGCAGCAGGGAAGTTTCAATAACGGGAAAAATATCGTTGTCAGAATCACCACCACTAAAAATGATGAATTACATGTCAGTGAAACTTCCCTGCCACAGTCATGCTTGCTTGGGGGGGAAGGACAAGAACAAGGATTGCATTGTGAAGATATAATTTCCTGCCTGTTGCTGTGCAGTGCCTGGATCCTTGTGGCAAGATATGTTATTTGGGATGCTGGTCCTGGTAAAAAGACCTTTGGCAGGGCTTTCCGTGGCCCAGCGTTCATTGCCCCAGACACTAAGCTTCCCCCTGCCTTTGACTGACCACTAGACTGACAGGTTTCATTGCAAAGGCAGTTCTCCAGACAGGCAGTCTCAGTGTTCATCATTAACTCTGAAATTACAGGGTGACTGGAACAGAGATGCAGGGAGGAAGGTTTAGAGCAAATCTGTCAGTGTGGAGAGTGTCGGGCAAGAAGGTGAGGTGAGGGCCTGGCAGGAGCAAAGGCCATCAGCAAGGCGGGGCAGGGGAGCAATGCAGATCTGGCACTTGGTAAAAACAGGCACATGCAATCCCTCCTCTGCCTGCCTCCAGCCCTAACATACATAACCTTAAGTTCGAACTCAGAAGCAGTGGCTGCTACTGGAGAGCTTCCCATGGCAGAGCCCTGTTCATTTCGCACGTGGTCAGGACCCACCTCCTCACCTGAGCTGATCTGCCCACAGTTTGGATGGTGCTCCCAAGCGAAAGGGCAGGGCTGGACCAGATCCAGCCACAGTACCATGTCGGGGCAGGGACTGGCCCCTGGGAACCCATGGTTGCATGTGGTTCTCAGAGTGAAACATAAATTTGTACATGCCTTCAACAGATCTGTTTGCAAATTTCTTGAGGCACTGCTTTCTGCATCCTCCTCCTCCTCCAGGCAAGATGGGTTAGAGTGTTGGAAACTGCTCCAGTGCCTTCTCCCAGCTCGGTGCCTGCCTGTGAAGCATCTGGGAGTGGTCCCGGCGGGCAGGACCAGGACAGTGACTGCGGGAACCAAGCATGAACTTGGTACCGGGATGCTGCCAGGATCCTTCCGTACCAACAACACCCCATGTGTATGCACGCTAGTCGAGCGCTGACCCAACTGGCACGCCCACCGCTCAGCCCTCCTGTTTGCCAGCCCTCCACACTGCCACTCTGCCAAGCAAGAGCAGAGCTGGCTCCCAGTGGCAGTGACCTCGCCTGGGATCATTAGCACCAGACCCCCAAATATCTGGGAGGAGAGGAGGGGTCACAAGCCACAAGCAGGAGGCTGAAGCAGTATAGCTCCTGGCATGGGGCTTTTCGGGGAGCGGAGCCTGACTGGGAGGAGTGGCGGCAGCTCCTCCCCACAGGCTGCCATGAGCTGGGGTGCTGGGAAAGCAGCCAGCAAACAGGAGGAGTCAGGAGCCATTTCCCTTGTCTAGACATAACCTTTAGAAGAGAAAAAACATGGAGAGTTGGAGAGAAGCCTGAGGGTGAGATTCAGACAGTGCAAATTCCACTTCAGCTGGGAGTTAGGTGGAATTTGGGTATCTAAAGCCTCTGGGAGCAATGTCAAATCACTTACTCTCCCACATCACCTAATCCAGGACAAACTGAGAAATCAGCCTCTAGTCTGGACCGCAAAGCTCTAGATCCCCCAACTGAGTCTATCCTCAGGGGCACGTGGGTTTAACCAAACAAATACCTGGCTGCCACTCAGGTTTCGCGGTGAAACGGAAATTAATAAAGGCACATATGGTCTCCATGGGTTGCAACTGTCCTTCTTCCCAGGAGAGACCTGGATCACTAGGCAATGGGAAAGGCCCAGCTGGGGCCCAGCATGTGTGTCGTCTTGGGACACAGGGGAAAAACGTTTTGTGAGGGTCTTTTTCCCCCACCAAATACTTTGGACCCAACTCTTCCCTCAGCCGTGTTCTGTCCACAATTTGGACAGACACAGCAACTGGCTGCCAGCAAGGCTGCCCTCCATACATGCTTACTACGGGCCATGCAGTCCTGGCATCCCGACAGAACTGGCTTTGGAAAGACTGGCTCTTCTGTGTGAAAAGCAGCATGGGCCAAACATCTCCTCTGGGCTAGCTGCAGCCGTCAGGAGAAGGGGCCAGGTGCGCTGCCAGCACAGTTTAAAGGGAATGAAATTAGTGCAAGGGAAAAAAAGGGGCCAGTTCCAGTCAGCCGACTGCTCTGCTCACACAGAGAAGGTGCTGGCTTGCAGTCACTAGCACAGTGACTAGTCCAGCAGACAGAGATATCAAGGCCAAGGTCTGGCTTTGTCTTCCCCTCGCTAAACATCCTTTGCCTCTCTGATTGCCAGCAGCACGTCTGTGCAGAGCTGCGTGCATCAGTCCAGAAGGAACCCATTTTTTTAATCCTCCGCTTCAACAGCCTGCTGCTGCCCTCATTCTCCTGCTCCATGCATGCTCTTCTCCCATGCTACTTGTGTATCTTCTTCCCTCCACCCTGTCCTCAGCCTCCTTCCTCCTTCTGATCACACTGGCCCAGTGCTCCAGCTTAATATTGCTGTGCTGCAGTTAATAAAGCAGAGGCAGGTGCAGAGAACAGTGAAATGCTGGACACCTTATTAGAGATGCTGAAGCCTCAGTGAAGGATCTTGCGCAACAAAATCATTCATCACCAGGCTCGGGACACTGCCAGTGGGGCCAGAACAAGAGCACAGCGCAATGAACACCCTCATCTCTGCCTTTCCCTCCTTTCATTTCCAATAATGAGAGGGAGGGGATGGGAAGGGAAAAAACAAACAAACCCACAGTTCCTACCAGCTAGCTGTGAATATCACACAAGCTGCATAGGGGAGAACATTCTTGTAGAATGGGCTCACTGGAAACACCATACAAAGGGCAAAATCAGCCCCATGTGGGATGTATGTATTCACACGTGCAGTGTGCAGCCTGTCCCTTTCCCCTGTCACTTGTAAGCAGTATTAGCAGCCAAGGGAGAGCACACTCACACGCTCATATGTACTTAGCCATCAAGCCTACAAGACCGGCAAACTAGGTCTGCCCTTTCTCATTCCTCACCATCGCATCCTGTTGGTAGGTGTGGTCTGCCCAGTCCCCTGTCTTATCGTTTGAGTTGGCTCATGATACTTAGAGAGTGCTTGTCCCACCGTGGCCAGCTGAGCTGGCTCATGGTCCAGGAACACACACCAAGAGCTCCAGAGAGAAAAGCAGGATGCCACACTACCCCTGCCCCCTGCTTCCATCCCAGCTGGGATGCTGTCACAGCAGAGGGGTCCAAAGTATGACACTGCCACATCTACATTTTCTTTTTATGTAGGCTGTTAAAGGAAAAAAGGATGTTGTTTTCAGACTGAATAATCTTTAGACCAGTTACATATCAGCTAACAGACATAGTAAAGCCAAAGGAGATTAGCAAACACATTTGTCGATAGTTAATGTTGCAGTCCTGCTCAACAAACCCCACCACGGATTCACAAGGCCATGATAACCTACCTGCGCTGGGACTTGGTGTGACCTGTGTAGCCACACATGGTCTCACAACCAGCTACACATTAAGCAGCTGCATGATCGTTTGAGGGAGGAATTAGAAAGAAAACCTGTTTCATCAGCAAACCCCAGGGAACTGATGCAAACACCAGCTAGAAAAGCATACATTAAAACAACGCAGATTCCCCAACAAGCTGATCGGAGCAAAGGAACTGCTCTGTGGGCATCCAGCTTCCCAGCATTGCTATTTACTCCTGCCACTCTCTCCTTACTTGTCCTTCTTCTTAAGCAACTTCTCAGCTCAGGGCATGAGAACTAGCTCTCCTTTTCAGCACCTCCCCTCCAGACCCCTTCCACATACGCTCACCCTCTCTCCCTTTTTTCTCAGCCTCATTCAAATTCCCCCGGCTGCTCCTTCCTGCAGCACAAATGAGACAGGGGTGGCTGCCCATGCTCCCGCTCTGTCCTCAACAGCTAACCGCAGGTGTGGGGCACTGGGAAATCTCCCAGCTCCATCCCCAGCCATGCTGGCCTCTCCAAAGGGAGAGGACATGGCAGACACAGGCACGCTGGTGGGGCACAGCAGGGTCCCGCCCTCCAACAGGTTCTTCCTCACTCCCTGTGCAGCTCTGCGGAGGAGCACAACAGACAAATGCTGTCTCCAGCATGCGTGCAGGTGGGGCATTAGGCTGAGCACCCCCCACCCCAGCTCTCCTCTCTCATGTGAGAGAGTCAGGACACTCTGGAGAGCTGACACGCATGACATCAGGAGCCCTGGGGAGACTGGTGGTGCAGGACACAGGTATCTCAGAAAGGCCTGAAAGAAGCACGGAACAATAATGGGAGCAAAATAATCTTCAACCACCCATGCAGCTGGTGGACTGCACTCTTCAAGCAACCAGCAAATAAGGTGGTTTTCAAAGCTCAGCACCCTCGCAACAGTAGGTGCAAGGGCATCCGTGTCCTTCGTGCGTAGCAGAGCAGTGTCAGCCAAGCTGCCCAGTTTCTCATCAGGCATAGACATCCCAGTTTAGCATAGTCCAGGGGCCTGAGGAAGGTGACAGTAGCAGAAGGGCACTTATCCTCTAATGGGCAATACCACTCAGGATGTGAAGGAGCCTTCCATTTTTACCGGTTCAGCCTGTTTGCCAACGGTCTTGGACACATTATACAGCTCTGTCCTAGGGGACTGCAGGAACCTTCCCATATCAGATTTCCCTTGTGGCTGCAACTGCCATGAACTCATCCCAATAAAATCCAGCTAAGACACAGCTGCTCACTTCCAAAGGGACTGCCATTCACAAAGACTAGAAACAATCACACCATCGCCCTCAACATGATGAGACAGGCAGGGTCTGTGGCCTGAAACTGGTGACAGCCAGGAAAGATACTCCCAAGCACTCCATCCTAGTGACTGGAACAGACTGAGCTTTGTTGTGGTGTTGGTAACAACTCCTGGGATGAACACAGGGCTTTGCAATGCAAAATACATTGCTTCCTCAGCAGACATGCCTTGCCCTCAATGTCTGCCCCCACTGTACCTCCAAAGCTATAGCATGCCTTGCAGAGAGGTAGCTTCAAAGAGTTTAGATGCCATGGACTTCTTAAAGCTAAAAAAAAAAAAAAAAAAGGAAAAGATGATGACAGGTTTTATGTGTGTCACAGTTTACAGGGTCAAAGATTGAAAGCAAGGTATCCAAGGGCCAGACCCGCTCTCCATTGCTGGAGAATGAGATCCCAGAAGATGAGAAATATGATCATTGCAAATTCCTTGGGAAAAGAGGAGTGAAAAATGCCCAGAAACAAGGGCAGCAGGAAGATGGGGACAGGAAATTTTAGGAACCTCCCCTGAACATGAGGCTCCAATATTTTCCACAATGATGGAAAAATGTGCCATAAATCTGGCCTTTCTCTCCCACTTCTTCCCATGGACTTTCTGATACACAGCAATGGACTGAGATTCTGGTCCTTGATGCCACCTTAGCACCACAGGACAGAGCAGAGGAAGATGGATTGTCTTTGACATTGCAACTGAACACCACAGATTTGATTCTTGCTCTTTGAACTCTGGCAGAAGGATAAAACCCCTCCACACCAGCAGTCCCCTCCTATCCTCCAGGAGATCAAAGAAGAGAAAAGCATGGCCACGTTCAGAGACACAGCAGGGGAAGTATACTCCCCTGTCACCACAAGGGCTACCTCTGCTTATTCATTGTATGAATGTACCACGTCCCATCTTAAAAGCCATTCGCATCTGGCCTGCTTCTCTCACTGGACAGCTGTTCCAGAGCCTGACTGTCCTAATGTTCGCATTTCCAGCCTGAATTTATTCACAGGCATCTAGCACCCAGTTGATCTTGTGCCAATATTGTCCTTTAGCTTAAATGGCTCTTTTGCCTCCCTGCTGCTTGACTCCCTGATGTCTTTATAGACAGCAACCACAGTCCCCCTCAGTCTTTGCTAAGCTAAACAAGCTGAGCACTCTGCACCTCCTCTTGCGACACAGACTCCCACTTTCCCTGATCTACTCTATAATCCTTTTCTGCATGATCCCTCTTGCTGGAGTTCAGTATGCCAGTCCTGCATATAGGACACAGTAGCACTTCACCTTGCCTGGAAGTACCTCTGGCTTCACCTAGGAGTATGTTTGCCCTTTCTCACACCTGCATATTACCAGCAGCAACTTGAAGTCAACTGACTCACCCA
>Ga0181612_130656_pt1 | contig 21523 bp, 14 predicted proteins | sample HoacroProtozoa21_FD_119630 | JGI IMG/M metagenome (GOLD analysis project Ga0181612, IMG submission 119630) | Hoatzin crop microbial communities from Cojedes, Venezuel. Combined Assembly of Gp0051906, Gp0051904, Gp0051908
GCAGCAGCATCAGCAGTTGGTCCTGTTCACAACTCTGTGCCTTCTAATCCTGTAGCAGCCCCAGGGTTCTTCATCCATCCTTCAGATGTCATTCCACCCACACCAAAAACAACTCCTCTGTTCATGACTCCACCTTTGACTCCACCTAATGAGGCAGTTTCTGCTGTTATTAATGCAGAACTTGCTCAGCTCTTCCCTGGTTCAGTCATTGATCCCCCAGCAGTTAACCTTGCAGCACATAACAAAAATACAAGCAAGTCCAGAACGGTAATTATTTTTGTTTGTTTTTCTTTAGAGAAACAAGATGCTGTGAGCATGATCAGGATCTAATTTGTACTGGAGTGCTAGTAAATATCTGTTTATTTGAATGAGATGTGAAAACTATATTACTAAATTTAGACCATGTGAAAAGGAAGGTTTATGAAAGCAAGATAGAGTTGTTCTACTGCTTCAAATGGTTTCTTTTAATTGGAGCTAGCTTACCTGTATAAGGAGTTATTAATCCTTTGAACTTAGTATATTTTGATGGTTCATGCTCAAATTTAAATGTAGTGAGGTGTTGTCAAAATTGTACATCTTTTAATCAGAAGAGGTTTTCTTACAGTCTTTTGTAAAGAACAGCTTATTATAAATGAATAGATTTTAATGACTTAATTTGACTGATGTTTTTTCCACTGCTCAGAATCCACTTGGATCCGGTCTTGCTCTTGCAATATCTCACGCTTCACATTTTCTTCAACCCCCACCTCATCAGTCAATTATTATAGAGCGAATGCACTCAGGTAAAAACAGAATTCCTAATAATAATTTTGACACATTTTTAATAAGAAGTGGAATATTTTCCAGGATCTGAAGTAGGTTGCTTAGCTGCAGTCTCACTTGGCTTTCCAAAGAAAAGATACTTCTCAGCTTGTGTTTCTGTTGTATCTGGAAGTTTAAGACCCAGCATTCAGTGATGTTTATCAAGGTGAAAAATCCTGGGGGCTGGGAGAATATGTTGGGTCTCTGGACAGAGCGGCTGTTCAGAAATAATGTATAAAAAGCATAACAACTTAATTTAAGTTGGAGCCAAAATTTTCTTTTCAAAGGGTGCAAGCTGTAGTGAGAGATTCTGAGATTGTGCAGCTATTTTTGACCTCAAATATACACATTTTGAACAATGTGTAAGCAATGGCTTTATTGTTTGACAAGTAACATCTCTTCACTGGTTAGCACACACTGGCATTTTAGGCAATCCTGTGTTTTTCCCCTAGGAGCAAGAAGATTTGTGACCTTAGATTTTGGAAGACCAATATTGCTGACAGATGTATTGATTCCCACTTGTGGAGATTTGGCTTCTTTGTCAATTGACATCTGGACTTTAGGAGAAGAAGTGGATGGAAGGCGACTGGTAGTGGCTACTGACATTAGCACACATTCGCTTATTTTACATGACTTGTTGCCACCCCCAGTTTGCAGGTTTATGAAGGTAAAAGGAGATAGACTGCATACTCTATCTTTTAAACTCTTGATCTTTGTTAGTATGTGAACTTTCTCATAAGTTCTCTTCAGACTAAATTTTAGTTGGCTATAAATTTTTTGTGAATTTTTGACTTGGTGTTTATTTTGCCTGTTTTGATACAATTGTGTTACAGTGTAGTTGCATTCTCTTTCAGATCACTGTTATTGGTCGGTATGGTAGCACAAATGCCAGAGCAAAAATCCCATTAGGATTTTATTATGGCCATACCTATATCTTACCCTTTGAAAATGAGCTGAAACTAATGCACGATCCCCTCAGAGGAGAAGGTGAAGCTGCAAGTCAGCCAGAAATTGACCAACATTTGGCAATGATGGTTGCGTTGCAAGAAGACATACAATGCAGGTTAGAAGAAAAAAATATGTGTACTTACTAGTTACTTTAACTTCAACACTGGGGTTTTCTTCCCATGATATTCTTCAGACCAAGGATAACTCTGCCTTTGTTGTAGAGTTGTTACAGTGAATGTCTTTATGGCAGTAACAAAGACTACGCTGTATTATTTTTCAGCGTCCGTTTTAACAGTGCATTCAAAATGGACCAGAAGTTGTCTTCTGGCAGGGTGACTGTCAAATGTATTGCCATTTGCTGATGTCTGTTGAATTGTGTGGTGTTGTGTGTTCGAATGTTTCCCTGTAGGTACAATTTGGCCTGTCATCGGTTAGAAATCCTTCTGCAGAGTATTGACCTGCCGCCACTCAATAGTGCTAACAACGCCCAGTACTTTTTACGAAAGCCAGACAAGGCAGTAGAAGAAGATAGCAGAGTATTTTCTGCTTACCAGGACTGCATTCAGCTACAGCTTCAACTCAACTTGGCTCACCATGCTGTTCAGAGGCTCAAAGTAGCTTTAGGTGCAAGCAGGAAAACACTGAAGGAGCAATCTGATCCAAAGCAGTTGATTCAGATGTCATCCACAGAACAGTTACGCACCATCATTAGATATTTACTGGACACTTTGCTTAGTTTGCTTCATTCTTCCAACGGTTAGTATGTTTTGAGGTTTTGATATTTTTGTCGTGTTAGTAGAAACAATTCGCAAGTATTTCTATTCTTGATCTGTACTTTCCCACTATAAAGCTTGTAAACTAGGTTCAGATATGTTTTTCTATGATTTTAGTAGGTGGTGACGTATAGTGTAAAGTTGAACCAGTAGCACCAAGCTGACCTAACCACTTACTGCTCCCAAAAAGGATAGGAGTGGGTGTTGAGGTCCTTCTCCCTTTTCTGTAGTCCTGGCTGCACGTTCCTTTGTTCAGAAAGTCAGCTGATCCTTCTGTGGGCTGATTCGGTTTGCTGAAGTAATAAAAGACTGCCAAGGCATGATACTCATGTTGTTTTCATAGATAAAATCAGTTTGTGGAAGGATCTGTGAGCATCGAAGCCTGTGCTACACTAGGGATGGACTGGGCTGTTAGAAGTGGGGAGGAGAAGCAGCAATTGCTTCTGTGGGTGGAAAAAAGGAGTCATAAAGCCAGCCTCTCTATTCAGTTCATGATTTTTAATATCCAGTAAGAATTTTTATTTCCTGAACTTGCCATTGAAAGAGTTATTGGAGAGTGGAAATTGAAAAGTCCAAGTAGGGATGGTGGTTTTTTTTTAAAAGAAAAAAAAAAGTAGAACATTGTTCTATTGATAGAGAGGTGTGTCTAGCTTGTAATTTTCTGTGCCACTTTGTTCTTAAGCAGAATGATGGTTTGGGTTTTGGTTTGTGTAGATTCCGTGGGGGTATTTGCACTGACATGAAATTGATTTAGTTTTGACCAAATGGCCTGGTATTTGTGGGTTGTGTGCAAATTACCATCTCCCCATGCGTTCCCTCCTCCTTGCCCCGGTGCCAATCAGTCAAATCGTAATCGTTGTAAAAACTTCCTGCAGACTTTTTGCTCCTGTATTTTCAAGCCACTGTCTCCTTAAACATAGTTGCTTGTTCTGTTTTCCTAAAAGGACACTCTGTTCCTGTGGTTCTGCAAAGCACTTTTCATGCTCAAGCTTGTGAAGAATTATTTAAGCATCTGTGTATCAGTGGAACCCCAAAGATACGATTGCATACTGGCCTTCTGCTTGTTCAACTCTGTGGAGGAGAAAGATGGTGGGGTCAGTTTCTTTCAAATGTGCTACAGGAATTATACAATTCAGAGCAACTTCTCATATTCCCACAAGACAGGTACGTTATAGATCTATATAGATACATAACCTGTGGATCACTTAAATAGCTCCATTGTTTGTAACACTGGAATTGACAAAATGTGGCTGAAGGATATTTATCCATCTATCTCATTAATTTAAGAAATAGTCCTAAAGAATGTAAGTTAAATGGGTTGATCTGTAATTCGCACTGCAAATGACAGATGTTTGATGGCAGTTACTTACTGCACCTGTTTGGTGCTTGCACCACAATAAGTTGCTATTTTTCCTTACTTGGATATCTTTGCATACCTAGTAGGATTACTCCCCAGTGTCAAAAAATGCCTTTTCCTTTGTCAGGCTTAAATGCACCCTCATCATAGAACTGATCTTCTAATGCATTTGGAAGTAGGCTTGAGACTGGAAAGCACACTATTAGCATTAAATACAAAAGATTTCTCTGAGATAAGAGCAAACAAACGTAGAGTTGAGCATCGAATGATGTGTTGATTATTTCAGATTATTAGTTGAGGTATTTGATGTTCTAAACATTAGCATTTTATTTTAATTAAGCATTTGCTGTTCTGCTGCTTTCTGCCTTCTTTGGACAGCAACATTTATATTTTCATAACTTTTTAAGTGACTTAATGCAAGGACATCAGAATACATGGATTTAATTCTTTATCCCTGCTATTCAGTAGATCATATGTAATAGGAAATAAAATAGATGAGATCTGGTTTCAGGTGTACAAAGTGGAATGCTCTGCTGACCTCTTGAGGGTGAAAGAGAAAATGTTCACCCTAAAATACTGCATTATCTTTACAACAATAGAACATGAAATCCAGCTCACTTGCTGGGCCGCAGTACTGCTGTCTGTAGCAATCTGCTTGTGTCTCAGATGAAAGCCTAGGGGAATATTGTTTTTTAAGGGGTGTTTCAGAATATTACTGGATCTGAAAAAGAAATAAAATCTTAAATATGTAAATTTTATTTTTAGGGTCTTCATGTTGCTTTCTTGCATTGGCCAAAGATCACTTAGCAACAGTGGTGTTTTAGAAAGTTTACTTAATCTTCTGGATAACCTGCTGTCACCACTGCAACCCCATTTACCTGTGCACAGAAGAACTGAAGGTAGCCCTCTAATTTGGGAAACTATGTTTTTATATTCATTATACACTAGAGAACTGAGAGACTAGCTCACAATGTTTGGTGTATTAAAAGAAGAAATTGCTTGTTTTCCTATGTTTCCAAAACATGGTTGTCTTTTAAAATGTGCTGAAACTTCTTGTTCTTTAGGTGCTAAAAGAGATTCCTCCCCCTACCCACGTGTTTAAACCTGAGTAAAATCTATTTGGTTGCTTTTAACTCAGCTGGGAAGCTTTAAAGGTTTAACAGAGTTGGGAGAACATCTGATGTGTAGACAGCTCTGGGGACTCTGGTGGAAGACTTTGGAATTTAGTGTTTTGGAAAGAAGTGTCCCTTTTTGCTCATGAGATCCTTTCCAAGTTTCAAGCTGTTGAGGTGAAACACAAAGACAAGTTTGTAAGGTGTGTCTGCATGGTTTCTGCAGACTACATCAAGGTTTTTTGTAATCACAAGAAATTTACATTTTTATGACCCTAGAAATTTACTGAAATTATATTCTCCAAACTTGATTTTCTTTGAGTGTTTTCTTAACTACTAACTAGAAGTTTGAAGAAAATGCTTGGTTTTGAAAACATCAAACTCTAGGCCACTTCATTTGTTACGTATGTGTAGAAGAGCATTGTAGAAGGTATGTTGTTTAAAATTCTTAGTGTTGTAAAGTTGACAAATGCCGGCTGAGACTCTGACGTTACTTTTTGCCTTGTCTCCTGATATAAAGAAGCCTACAGCTGGTGTCAGAAGCTGTGCTCTTGCTTCGCATTGATCTACCGTGTACTTTCTCTATTGTGGCCATATCCTGCTGTAGCCTCTAATTAGTTTGAGGCAAACCCAAGCTTACGTCTCCTCTACCTCTGTTTGCACTCTGCCCACAGCTGCCAATTCCTTTCATAGCTCTTGCCTTACTAGTTGTCCTCACAGAGGACTTTAGGAAGCAGAAGTAACTGATACTTCAGAGCTTTATTTGCTGGTCTTCCAGCCTCCTTCCTCCTGGACAGTACAGGTGAGTGCTAGGGCATTATTATGTGTGGTGGAAGCATCAGGTATTGCAGAAGAAGTTCCCATTTGAGAACTATCACACGTAAGTAGGGGTGAAAACTTACTGAGGGAAGAGTCAGAAAACAAATGACAGTCGGAGGAAGAGGTGAGTGTTGTGGTTAGAGAGAGGTTGTAAACTTTGAGGCAGACAGGCAAAGAAAGGAATAAGCAAAAAGCCCTTGGGGGGGGGGGAGAAAAGTTAAAATTTTTATTTTTTTTTTTTTTTTTTCTTTTTTTAAGAGGTAAAAGGAAAAGAAATGCACTTGTTTAAACAGAAATATGAAAAAGTACCTACCTCACGCTGCAGCAGGCTCCTTTCTTTTTATTCTGCCAACCAAAAAAGTGTGCAGCAGTCACCAGCGCTACTCATTTCTATCCTTGCAATTTAGTCTATAGTTCCTGTTCAGGTCCTGTTATGGGGAGGCCTCCTGTTCTTCTGCCTGCTTGGGGTGGGCTGCTTTCTGCCAGCATGGACAGGAAACTGGAGTTAACAGTCAGGGCCTGCATCCCCTGCTTGGGCTGCCAGTAGCTACGTGTGATGTTGGACAAGTCATTTCTGTGCCTGCGTTTTCTTGTTTGATCTGGAACTAATAATAGTTTGAGTGACTTGAAGCTTTTTTGAGGTCAGTGTATGGGAAGTGTAGTGCAGTTAAATGTGGCTCAGCACAGTGAGCACACATGAAAATATACGTATAACCTCTAGTACTAACGACTTTGCTGTATTGATACTATGTAAAAGTATGTCATTTGCATAATGACTGTGATGAAGTGGTCATTAGTTGTAGGTTTCTGGTCTTTATTGAGCACTCATGAGTTCATTTTAGAACCATTCATTTAGATTTCCTCATGCACACAAAGATTTTTCTGGCATGATGTGTAAGATACATTTTTTCCCTTGTACCTGCACAAAACCACTACATTCAGTGTGTGAGACTGAAGTAGGCAATAGCCAGTCATTAGTGCCGCCAGCTTGGTTCATCTAGTCTGAACTCAGTCTTGGCTTTCCTGCATCTTATTTAAATGGCTACATGAAAATGCACAAACAAAGGAGTAAGAAGTAAGGTATTTGGGTGCACGGTTATAACTGTCTTGATGGAGCCCTGGTTGATGGAGGAATTTCATACTGTGTAACTTGAGACATCCGATTTATGTGCTTTAATGCAAGCAGCTGTCATTCTGCATTTGGTATTTAGGAAATTTCAACATACAGTTTTTTGACTTTTTTGAACTAATGCTGCTTAGTTTTTAGCTTGAACAGTAGAGGTGAAGCTTTTGACTTCTGACTTCATCAGACTAAGAGAACTGTGACATTTTCTCTAGCACCTGAGTTCTTTCCTGAATGTTTGGTTTCTTCCCTCAGACTCTTGCACTGATTTTTTTTAAAAAAAGGGAGCAGAATCTTTGTGGCCTAGTGAAATGTGTGCCGTCTAATGCTTTTTATGATTTCTTTAAAACTAGTTTGTTATGGCTTCAAAACTTTATTAAGACACTCAAATCTATTTATTTTGAAGGAGTTTTAGACATTCCCATGATCAGCTGGGTTGTAATGCTGGTGTCCAGACTACTGGATTACGTAGCTACTGTTGAAGATGAAGCAACCACAGCCAAGAAACCTCTGAATGGAAAAGAGAGGGAACGATTTTTGACAGGTGTGTAACACTTTTTACCAAAACTTGCATCTATGGGTGTTGTTTTGAGAGCTGTTCAAATCCTCAAAATGTATTTTCAATTCACATGAAAAAATGAGATTTTAAAAACAGATGTTGTGATCATTTTATTCGCACTGTTGTCTGCTTCTTTACGTCCCCTTCTCCTGAGAAATGCAACCTCTTTCATTTTTTTAAAGTGAAAAATACAGGATTGATTTTAATTTATAGAATGTCTGTATATTATCTTATGACTCCGGGACCTGGCAATTGAGAGTATGCTATGTTGAGATAGTTTGTGTTGTGAGAATGGGCAACAGTATGACTTCATAATTGCGCTGGTATTTCCCAAGGTATTTGTATCCAATAATTATAAGTATTTTTGGTTTGTTTATTACTGGATTAGCAATGGTTTTCTTTCAGTATCTTTTCTGAAAATGAAAACTATGAAGCTTTTGTGTTATGGAACCTGTTCATCTATTTAGTTAAGACAGTCTTGCTTGCCTCCTTACGTGTTTTAAAAGTAATGAAATCAAGATGATACCACTGCATTTTAAAATTACACAGAAATATTACCATCGGTGGTGATAGTTGCATAACACTAACAGAGTTAGATTTTGCTGGTTTCTTTAGTATTTAGTGTGTGGAGAAGCTAACTGTTGTTGCAACACAAATGCTGTTCTCTGGAGTTAAGTGAGATTTAATAAGATTAATATCTCTTTTTTTTTTTTTCTTTTTCCACTAGGAAACCAATGGAGTTTTATAAATAATAGCCTTCACACTCAAAGTCTGAGTAGATCTACTAAAGGCAGCAGTAGCCTAGATAGACTCTATTCCCGAAAGATCAGAAAACAGCTTGTGCATCATAAACAGGTGACTTCCAGCACGGTAGTGGCTATTTTCACAAAAGTAGATCTCATTTATAATATATCAGATTTCTTGAAAGAACAGCTTTGTCCTTGGGACTCATTCAGCCTTGCTTTTGCATAGGTCTGGTTCTGTAGCTGAAGGCTGCCTAACTGCTTTGACATTCATCTCAAACCATGGGGCATGGGATCTGCTGGAAGAACAGATGTTGGGGTGTGCTGTTGCACTCTGTGGCCCATATTGGACAATAAATATCACTCACTTTCTAGATAAATCTGCGTATACCTGAGTGCAAGCTCCTAAGCTGGTATTTAAAAGTTGGTAATTCTTAAGATGCAAAATTTTCATTTCTAAATGCAACCATGCAGGTTTTATGACCTGGGCATGTATGTCTTAAGCTTCTTTCAAAATAGTGTGTCTTCTTATACTTCGTCTGTTCTGGGGCTGCTAGAAGCCCCTTATGGGGTGTTAGTTAGAACTGTATATGAACTGTATTTTGACAGCTCAAGTTACTATTTGAACTGAAGATTACTATCATATGAACATACTGATCCTTTTAACAACTTACTACTTAAATTTTCATTTTTTCCTATTAACATTTTCTTTTAGCAACTTAACTTATTAAAAGCAAAACAGAAGGCTTTGGTGGAACAGATGGAAAAAGAGAAAATACAAAGCAACAAAGGATCATCATACAAACTTTTAGTAGAACAGGCAAAACTAAAGCAGGCTACTTCAAAGGTATGACCTCTTGTCCTTTGTGTGAAACGACCTGTTCCTGCAAAGTCGTTTTTCTCCTACGTTGACCTTATTTTAAAAAGTTGTTTCATCATGGCTGCTATCAAGTACATTCTGATGCTGAAAACAGCACCCATCTGGGTATTTCTTGCACTGTGAAAAATAGTTTATCCTTCTACAGGGGTTTTTGCATAGTCTGGCCAAAATTATTAGTAATCTTGTAGCTATGGGAATGGCAGTCATATCTTTAAGCTTTGGATAACATATGCCAATAGAAATGCAAAAGAATATTTTATACGTCTAATTTTTATGCATGATAATCTTCCGGATGCTCTCCTGGGTGAATAATCACAAAACAGTCATGCCAGTGACTGTCTCCCTGAACTAATAAATATGACTTTTGAGAATGTTTTCTGAGCTTTCTCAGAAGCTTCTTAGCTTCCTATAAGTACTTGGCACATAAGCTGTGGTATCTTGCAGTAAGCCCTGGATACTGGGAATGGATGTGGTAGTTAAAGAATGATTTTTGTTATGAGAGGAGGTGCTGAAATTCAGGGATTTCCGGAGATGGCAGCATGGACTTTGCAGGGAACAGAAAAAAACATATAAGTGTTTCTAACTACCGAAATTAGGTATCTCTTTTAAATACTTACACTAGTTCCAGAAGTACTAATGTCTGTTAGAATGACTGAAAGTAGGCCTGTGGAAAGAAATTCTAGAATATTGGACCTGAAAGGCAATCTAAAGGGAAATCTTACAACTTTCAGTAATTACGGGGAAAAAAAAAAAACACAACCCACCCCAAAATTTAAACACTAGTGTAAAAATAAAGCCCTAAGTTTTCACTAATTCTGCTTGTCATGAGCTGTTCTTTCCTGCACTGTCTTCTGTGTTGTTCCAGCAGGTTATAGCAGGGGGGGCTACTGCACTGGTGGCCTCCTTGAGACATCTTTAACTGAGTCACTGGCTGAAATACGCTGTGCAGCTATTTAAGTTTCACTTTAAAGCAGCCACGTTACATCAAAAAAGCATGTTGAACTGAAGAGTTTTCCCCTTGCAGTATCTTAACATTTCATTATGGTATTATTGTACACTTGATAGTTGCATTTCATTCAGTTTTTACTGCTTTGACTACTAATCACTTTCAGTTATGACAAGCTGTGAGTAACTTAAAACATGTATTGCATTTAGGAGGAAGCTGAAGCCTTTGTGTTAGTAAATAGTTCTTTCTCTGATCTGCTTCAGTAGCTACTACCTAAGTGAGATTAGAAGAGGTGTTTGTGTTATCTAACTTTAGATAGCTGATACAATGAACTGAGCTGCTGAACGTGTGCCGTTGGTGGATGGGAGGGATTAGTAAAAGCACCTGCTTTTCTCCGTTGAATTTGTGGACCCTCTGTCGAAAAGGTGGTAGTTTAGAGCCCTGTTCAAGTGTCAGACTAGTTCAATCTATGGTGGCTAATGGACACTTTGTACCCTGGAAGTATTAAGAAAGTTAGAAATTATTGATGATTTATCTAATGTGAAGAACTGGCAAGTCAGCATGCTTGTAAGGGTAAATTCCCATATTAGCTATTTTTATATGCAGTTTGCTTCATGGTAACCATAGCTTTATGTGTGGGTGTGGAAATGTGAAAGAAACTTGTAAAACCCATATTCTCAATATGTTTTATGGGAAGCATAAAGGTTTAATTGGCACTTGTGCGGAACTGGATAATTTGGTTACGAGTCTGTCACCTGAGATAACGCGCTGCCAAAACAAATTTCTGCCAATAAAGCCTTTGTTCCATTCCAGATTCTCATATGTCCTTAGACTCCTTATTTTCTAAAGTTTTACAGTTACTGTTATTCTGCCTCAGATTTTCACTGGGAAGAGATTTAGAGGTTAGTTTTAAAATGTAACTGTTGTTTCACATTTGATTTCTGCAGCACTTTAAGGACTTAATACGCTTACGTCGGACTGCAGAATGGCCTCGTTCTACTTTAGATACAGAAGTATCAACAGCAAAGGAAACTCCAGAAATTGAACCACTTCCATTTACACTAGCACATGAACGTTGTATTTCTGTAGTGCAGAAGTTGGCACTGTTTCTCTTGTCCATGGACTTTACTTGTCATGCAGATTTACTTCTATTTGTTTGTAAGGTAAAGAGAATATGGAGCATAACTCTGTAGTTGCAATAGACACCACATTTAATTAACTTTCTATTACTGCTTTTTTGCTGGTTTGATGGTAAAAATTAGCTTCAGCATTAAAATTTCTAGTAGTTTCTGTTAAGGTACTTTTTCTGATCTGTCACCTTTTGTGTAACTTATATGATAGCTTCAAAATTGCATAGAAAAAGTTACTTTTAAAAAATATTTTCATATAATTACACTTCTAAAATTCTAAAACTTAAGCTAGTAACAATACCTGATTTCCTTGTAAACAGAATCTAATAATCATCGAAATTAAAGAAATTTACATACTGTTAAATATGAATAGACATATATTTCTGTTTGTTTGTTTTAGGTTCTTGCAAGAATTGCAAATGCTACGAGACCAACAATTCATTTATGCGAGATTGTAAACGAGACTCAGTTGGAAAGATTATTGCTGCTTCTTGTTGGAACCGACTTTAACAGAGGAGACATCTCTTGGGGAGGAGCATGGGCTCAGTATTCTCTGACTTGCATGCTGCAGGATATTCTAGCAGGTTTGTTTTAAGTTCATATTTTTCAGAATGTAAGTTATACTTGAAACTTTCTTCCTTTTATGTTTTAGGATTTTTTTAATTATTATGTTAGAATCTGCTGACACTATTAAGATAGTAAAAAAAAAAATTGAAATTAGTGTGTAAAAAAATGCAGTTTAAAAATTGTAGTTAGTCAATCCTGAATTAGTGACTTGTGCATTGTGAAGTTACTATTTATATGACTCTGATTATTTGAAAATTATTCAGAACACCACCCCCTGAAGAAGTAGTCCTTAGAGAATTTAGAGTTAGATGAAGAAAACCAGGTAGTTGGCCTAGACCCCAGGATGTTGATTTGTAACTGGAATAAAGCTTGAAATGGAGTTGTCTGCTTAATCTAATACATAGGAGAGTTGTTGGCACCTATAGCAGCTGAAGCTATGGAAGAAAGTGCTTTGGGAGAAGATGCTGGAGCTTCAGCTGTGGATTCTGATGACTCTCTCCAGCAGTCCACAGTTCAGTTGGTGGAAACAATAGATGAGCCTTTGACACATGACATTACAGGTAAATTATTTCATATCTTTGCATATATATGTATACTGAAAAAAGGAAAAAAACCTTTGCTGTTACTCATCTATCAAAATATTAGTAAAGGATTTTTTGATAGGATGATTATTTTCTGAAAATATAGGCAGAATATGAACAATTCTTCAACTTAGTTTTACATCTGATCAGTAAAAAAGGGTTATTTTTTTGATTATTTGTAAAGGGCAACTTGATTGCATGCATTAACTTTTCCGACTAAGAGCTGTAATATTAAAAGCCTTAAAATTATCATTAAGTGTATTATTTATCTATGTTTTATAATTTGTACTTGATAGCATTATTACTCTCTTAATCATTCAAAGGTGCTCCACCTCTGTCATCTTTGGAAAAAGATAAGGACATTGACCTTGAATTACTGCAAGATCTGATGGAAGTTGATATTGATCCTTTGGATATTGATTTGGAAAAAGATCCCCTTGCAGCCAAAGTCTTCAAGGTATGACAAACCTGAGTTTTCAGGATGATCTTTACTTGTGAAACAGTAAAATTCTTTCTCTCTTACTCTGCTTCTTTAGTGGTATTTGGTGTCTTAGACCTGCTTTTAACTTTTTATAAAGGTTTAATATAGAATGACAGGAAAGAAGGTAAAGATTTTGTTTACATCTCAGATGTATTCGTATCTCAGTTGACCACAAAATATTTTGCTTTTCATGAAGATATGTGTATAAACAAGAGCTTCTGAGTTTACTCATACTTTAGCACGAGTTGAAGACAGCAAAGGCATAATATAAAAGAAAAATAAGATCTAGTCTTATCCCTTTTTATTAAGTATAGAGTGACATTTGCTTCTGCTATTGATCCTGAGAGTTAATACTGCTAGTATTGCGTTTAAAGAAAAAAAAGTGAGCAGTAGCTAGGGCTCAGACCACCTTCAGACTATGAAGATAAGCAACTTAAAAACTTATTTCACTGTAGAACAAGAAGATTATTCAATGCTTGCATACTTAAAATGGAAGCTAAGCATATCAGAGGTAGTAAAACTACATTTAGATGTAATAGTATATTGTCAAAGTATACTAAAAATAAAAAAAAAATCTGGTTCTAAAGAAACACAACTGTTAATAATAAAATGTTGAGTCTCTTTTCTCTGTCCAATAAGAATGACACTTTCATTTGGAGTTTTCCCACCCCTCTCACTCATATGTCCTTCTACTGATTACCTATCATGTAAAGATTTTTTTTTTTTCTTTCACCCTACCTAAACATTTCACTTATTCCTTAGTTTTTGTGTTACTGATGTTTCCCCCCTCCTTTATTCTGCTATCATTTCATTTGGTAATACTCCTTAGTCCACTTCACCGCAGATATCTTCATGATCTTATTGCCTGATGGGGTGTCCTCTAAAAAATGGCCAGAAAAACACTTCTTCATTCTTAATCCTTCTGAAGATTTGCTTCTGTATCTGTAAAATGACAGCTGATATTGGATCTTGGCATTAAAAAGACAGGCATACACAAATCGCCTTCAGTCTGACGTTACTATTTTTTTTTCTTGTAATCCATGTGCTTTTTAAGTGTCTTGAATTATGACACTGGAGTAGAGATTATTCAACTCTTGCAGAGCCCAGTATAAATAATCCCTGAGCCTCACTGGAGCTTCAAGGTACCTTAACAGTACAGTTAATAATACAGTATTCTGTCTCCATAAATAACTTCTCAAGTTATCTGTGTGATACTCCACTTCCAAATTTACAATATGGTACAAATGTGGGAATAAAAACTAATTGTAACATTTTTAAATTGGCTTCTTGCATCTTTGAGACATCTAACTGTTGGATTTTGACAATCAATAAAGATTCAGTAGCGTATACTGCAATAAAAATTAAAACAAAATTTTCTAAAGCTACAACCTCTGGTTTTCATTTTTTGCAACTTTCATGTTTGTTGTTAGTCATTACAAATTTTATTTTTGTACTTGAGCAGTCTGAAGAGTTGCTGTTAATTTTTTTCTTCTTTTTTGTTTTTTGGTTTTTTGGGTTTGTTTTGGGTTTTTTAAGCCTATAAGCAGCACCTGGTATGATTACTGGGGTGCCGATTATGGCACCTACAATTACAATCCTTACATTGGAGGCGTTGGAATTCCAGTTGCAAAACCACCGGTAACTACAGAGAAAAATGGATCACAAACTGTGAGCGTGTCAGTCTCTCAAGGTAAGCAAAGAAGTAAAGTTCCTTTCAGGGTTTCTTTTCTGTGATACTGCATTCGACACTTTTGCATGTCAAATGATGTTAACAGTCTCTACGTGCATTAAGTAGAAAGAATTACCTTTTCCGTATGCTGCAGTTTTTCTGTGGTAACTGAGAGAGTACTATGTGAGGTTTATATTTAATACAGCCTAACATAGCAGAAAGTAATATTTGCTGACATTTTTGACCACATACTTATAGGCAGTTTTAAATCATTCCTGTTTTCTCGGGGAATTTTGGAAGCTCTTTTCTCACTGGTCGATGTTTTGGATAGTTGGCTCTACCCTAAGAAATGAGGTGGCACACTTGTTTAGATTGGAGGAGTATTACGGAACGGGGGTGATAGATCTTTCCCCTGCCACACTGGGAAAAAACAGCTTTTTGGTTCTTGTATGACAGCTATTACCTTAGGAAAAACAGGCCTTAACATATGCAGATTTAGTCATGTCTGACATTAAAGTCACTGTGAAAAGAAATATGTGTGTTTCACAGAAATTTAGTATTTTATTAATTATATATTTCACATCTGTCAGAATCTTATGTTCAGTTCAGAGTAGAAGTTCTACATTCTGCTTCTGTCATATATAAAAGCGATTCTTCCTGTTGGTGATACTGAGATTTTTTTTCATTTTAACATGCACTGTAGATCTATTGCTTGCACAGCACAGTAGAGTAACATTATATATGTCTTTGATATGACTCAGTTTTACCCTGTTTGTTGCCTTGTGTAGCTTTAGATGCACGTCTAGAAGTTGGACTTGAACAGCAGGCTGAGCTGATGCTGAAAATGATGTCCACCCTGGAGGCTGATTCCATTCTACAAGCATTAACAAACACATCTCCTACATGTAACTACATGTTGTCAAATCATTTTGTTCACGTAATGACCGTATTGGTTTGAAATTTGTACTAACTTTTTCTGCAGTCAATTAGCAGCTTAGAAGAAGTGTTATTTCGCTTGAATGATCTTGTTAGGCTCAGCTTTAGAGATATTCTTTATTCAGATTTTTGAATTACGTGTACACATACTTAAGGCATTTTGTGAAACTGGTCAAATATATGGGATTCCTTTCACAGTGCATAATAGTACAATGAAGGAATTGTTTTCGTTTTCCGATCTAGGTGAAAGTGAGCGTGTAGTTTCCTGTTTTTGTGAAACCTCATTCTTGCATTCAGTGTGAAATTTCAGCTGTTTGAAAGCTGCTTTGCACTTGACAGTTTCACTTACTCAGTGACGAAAGTGAAAATAATTGAATACAATTTTGAGCTCACCTGTTCAGTAAGTTTTTTGATAGAAAAACACTCATGATGGTGATTTACTTTTGAACGTGTTTTCAGTGAGTTGCACTGCCTATCTTGTTGAGATGTGCTTCTGCTTCTTTGTAGCTCTCTGAGTACCTTAATATGCATGCAGTCATTAGGTGAATATCTGATTTTGTCAGATATTATAATATCTGATAGTAGGTTTAGTGACATCCTCAGACTTTATTTTTTGGACTTTTATTTATTGACTACAGTAGTTTTACGATAATGCATGAGAGAGATGTTCCAATTGTTTGTCTTCCTGTAGTGTTACCAGGACACTCCTATAATACGTGTTTGGCAAGAACTGTGAAAAGAAGTGTGGGCTCACTTTCCAGACATTTTCTTTGTGAAGGTGGAGATGTCTGATATTCGAGTATGTCTTTCACAGTATGGTAGTCAATAGTCCAACTCAGCTGAACAACACATTGAAGATTTCTTGTAAATTATAAAATAAATGTCTTTCCCTTAAGTATAAAATACAAGAAAATAAATACGAAATTACTTTTAGCAACTTTTACAAAATAATTAATGGGAGGCTGGTACTTCCTGCTTTGTTTTTCAGTAAGCCAGTCTCCTAGTGGAACAGATGATTCATTGCTAAGAGGATTACATGCTGCTAACCAAAATGCCCAGTTGATTGTACAGTTGTCATCTATACCCATGCTGAGCGCATGCTTCAACAAACTCTTTTCCATGCTACAAGTCCACCATGTTCAGGTATAGAATTATGAACTTTGAAATGTTTTGATGCTCTCTAAATTTTGAAGTTGTTTTCCTCTATTTCTTACTATGTAGGATGCAAGTGACCTGTTATGTGCTTTATTGCTTATGAAGTTATCATGGATAACAGTACCAATAATGTAATAGACAAACTTCTGAAAGCTTTTATCATATACGACATTTCTTGTTATAGCGAAAAAGTGGGTATACATTTTCATGTTTAAAAACAAGTCATTAGGTTCACTGAAAGAGAATTGTTAGCTTATTAGTGAAGAGTGTCACTAAGTGTGCAGTCTCAGTCTGTGAAGGTTTTCAAAACCTGGCTGGATAAACCCCCGCGTGACCCACTCTGACGTCTTAGTCAGACCGTCTTTGAGCAGAAGATTGGACTGGGTAAACTCCAGAGGTCTCTTCCAACCTCAATTATCCAGTGATCCTAAATGTTAAAATTAGAAGTACACTTTTTAAAAAGTTGCTGGTTTAGCTACGCTTTTTTTGATACATAGAAAGGAATGCCATGAGTGCTATATATGAGTGGTTAGGTGCCTACCTGCCTGTTCATATTTTAACTGGGTGGCTAACTCTGTCCCTCAGTCGTTCTTTAAATGTCTCATCCAAAATACGGTTTGTGGGGTAAAGGACCTTGATGCTTCCCCAAAATATATAAATATTTATTTTCCTCAAGTTATTCAGAGTGAGCATCCGTGTTTCTCTGATAGCAAAGAAGGTTTCCCAGTAATTAAATAGGCCTTTTGAATAGTTTCAGTTGAGTGGTAAACATCACTTGACTATGTTGAGACATTCCAAAAGCTAGTGTTACAGATGTAAGGTTATGGTACAGGCATTTCTGAGCAGTGTGTAAAGCTAGGGTTTTTTAACGCAAGTTTGAAGACACTTCTTGAGAGAAACCTAACTGTATTTAGAAGAAATCAATTACAAAATCATAGCAGTGGCATTTCCTAGTTGTGCTGAATATGCTTTGAACGTGATGTTTATCAGAATCTTCAAATCCAATAAAGGAGAGTGTGTATTTCTTATCAGTGAAACAGTAGCACCTGAGCATGTAGATAGGGCTTTTAAAATCAAAACAGATAATCTCTTATGCTCTGGAGTTCTGGAAAAACACTGGAGTTTGGTCTGATAGTGGGTTGTTTTTTTTCCTTCCTTTTTTCAGCTTGAATCCCTTTTACAGTTATGGCTCACATTAAGCCTGAATTCCAGCTCCTCTGGAAGTAAAGATAGCGGCGCTGATATTTTCCTTTATAACGCTAACCGAATACCTGTCATTTCCTTGAACCAAGGTAAAATATATTAAATACGGGAAATTAATTTTCAGGAAGTGTAAGACAAGATTATTTTGTTTAAGTACTCAATTTTTGATAATAAGCAAAAGGTATTTAAACAAGTATTCTTGATAAGATTGATATTGAGATAATTTCTGTCTTTTTATTAAAGAGCTCTTGGGCTCAATATCTTCTTAACATGAAAACGTGTAGCTAGTATGTAATTGAGAGGTGATTCCTTGAATTTGCATAATCTCCTCAGAAATTAAATTGTAATATTCGTGGTTCTTAAGGTTATTAATCCCACAAGGACTTCTTAAAAGACACTTCTTAGTCTAAGGTGAACAGTGCACCTGTATGTACATCTCTCTCAAATTTCTTCTCCTTGTATGCCATCCTGTGATCCCTTTATTATCAAAGGAGTTGGTGCAGGCGGAAGCCCCATTACATTTTGGCATCAGTCTACCAATCTAGTACAAATGTGTGTCAAATTAATGGGGCTTTTCCAATAATTTTTATAGTTTAAAACATCTGTGGTGTCTTGCGGTGATAGTCCAAAACATTAATGTCTGCTATAATAAACCTGTTACGCTGACTTCCATGAGAACATTTTGAAACTGGAAATTTCTTTGCATTGTTTTCTCTGAGATGTGAGGGTCTGGGCACCATAGAAAGTTCTGTGGGCCGGTTCCTGTGAAATGTTGGTGAGACTTCTATTCCTAATTTCCTGGAACAATAGTTGTCAAAACAAACGAAATACAACCAAAATAGCATTAGTAATAATATTAATAAAAATAATGATTATAGCACCTTAGAGTGAAAGTAAGACATTTATAGTAATACCCTGAAGATTAAAGCTTGGAAAAAAATGTTTTTCTTGACAGCTTCAGTAACTAGCTTCCTGTCAGTTCTGGCATGGTATCCTAATACCTTACTCCGGACATGGTGCCTTGTGCTTCATAGCCTAACTCTCATGACAAATATGCAGCTTAATGGTAAGTTGTTGGTGTTGTGTTTTTTTTTTTTTAATATATTGCCTGTTTTAGTGATGTACAGATGAGTGTTGATTCCCATCCCAATGATTACCAGTACTTTTGCTTTGTCATACAAATACTTTTGTTTGTTCTCCATAACTTCAGACTTCTCAGGAATGAGCTCCTTGAATTGCTTGAAACTGAAACCCTAGTGGTAGAAGAAAACATTATAAATAGATTGGCAATGTCTTCTAAAAATGAATTTTAGGACTAGCTAATGATCCTTGGGAATTAGCTTTGTACTATGGGAAGAGGTAGCAGAGAGGAAGGATTAAGGCGCTGTGAGAGATTTTCATGTTTTTCTGATGCAGTAGACATATTTTCATAAATATGCAGGCGCTGGTCATTGCTTATGTTAAGCTCTCTGAAAATAAGCCCCTAGAAGTTGAATCTATTAAAAAAGAAATGCAGCCATTTAATTTCATTTCCCTATGCACACCAGATTATCTCACATTTTGTATATTGCTCCATAACACATTAGAAATAATCTCTCTTTGTGAAATAGATTTTGCCACAAGACTGGTAAAAATTAAAGGATGTGATTTTTAAATGAAGACATTAAGCTTCTAAATGGCTCACTTTCATAGGGCAGCAGTCATGAGGAATGCTTTTGTGGCCTTGTCCTCAAGGCTAAAGAAAATATCAAATAGTAAGAACATGGAGACTGGAATCTTTTAAAACCTACATATTAGACAAGTCAGAGCTCTTAAAAATCCTGTTTTCACTCCAAGCATACGACTAAAGACAGTAATTACAGAAGACAGAAACCCAGAGCCACACAAAGATGACATTTCTATGAAGCAATTTGCCATCCTGTGATGACACAGCTATTCTCCACAATTTTTCTCAAAGATGCTTATGAATCTCTTTTTCATATGTGCTATTTCAATTCTTTGTCCTTGGAATGCACCTTTCCCTTCAGGTTTTCACTTTCTGTCCCTTTTCTGTGATGTTATTTAGAGATCCGTCTCACAAAAATCTGCTCAAATTTTTGCTGTTAGGTGAAGCTGTAGGGCTGTGAGTAAATTAATGGAAGAGACTTAATTGATATCCTCAGTCTGAGACCTCCATCTTGTGCTTGGTATTTGAGAATAGACCATGGCCTGATTTTGTAGGGTGGCAGTGCCTGCAGTTAACACCTGTGTGTATTTCCAACACTCCCATTTGTAACTGTAGACTGGCAATTTACAAAGATTATGCTGTGTGTACCACTGAGACCATGTGTGAATCTTCCAAGTGGTGTGAGGCTTGGTGTTGTGCGCTGATGCTTACAGCCAGGCAGCTGTGTGTTTGCAGGAGGTTCTTAGCCAACTGCCTGAGATCAATAAGTGATGACATGAATGAAAAGCTGCTCAGAAGCAACCACTGTGTCTCATCAGCATATGAATATGATTGTGGATATTTGTGTATATAGGATTGTGAGCCCAAGGTTGGAGTTGAGTTGGAGAGGGTTGGAGATGCAAGCCTGTTGGAGGGTAAAGAAAAGGGGTGAAGATGTGTCTCCTTTTATACGTGTGTGGATTAGCACAGACATGTATCCCTTAACTGCCCCTTTTCCCATACTCACTGATGGAACCAGGAGCTAAAGAAGTTGAAGCGTCCATCACATAACTTCTGTGCCAGGATTCCTCAGTGGCTAATGATTCAGGATAATGTTCTGTCTCAATGGCACTGAGTTGTCACGTTTAAGAAGTGAAATAATCTCTGTTCAATTCTTGATAATTGAAGGTGGGATCCATCAGAGCACTTCTCTGATCAGTGATGTTGGTTTCCGTGTGCTGTAGTTCAGAACTGGGACTAGCAGTAGTCTCTTAAGACCTTACAGACAGTGTCTCACACGAGTTCTCATCAGCTTGTATTTTTCAACATCATGCTTTCCAGAGGAGATAGTTTTGGGTTGTTTTTTTTTAAATATATAGGGCCTGTGGAGAGCAAACAGTTTAAAGCCAAGTTGTTCCTGACACTGGTGAAATGTAAATGACGTCAGCTTTCTTTGGCGTCAAGTTTCTGTTATATCCTCTTTAATTCTGTGTTTTAAGCTATGAAGTACAAATTGTTCACATGTCTTTGCTGTATTGAGAAGTTATGGTTATGTTGGGTATTGATTGGTTGGTTGGTTCTTTTAAACCACTAAGATGTCAATTACAGGTCATTGGGAATAATTTGGGTTAGTCTTGGTAGGTGTGTGTGGTTATAAAAGGAGGTGTGGTGCTTCCCCTTTTAATACCCAAAATACAACAATCCCCCAAATGTGTTCATTTGCAGAATATCTTCACTGATGAAAAAAACACTACCACCATCAAAAATATTTTATTGAGATGATTTCAGGTATAATAAATTCTTCAGATGCAATAAGCCTTTTAAATAAGCAAGAAGGCATCTCTTTTTGACAGCATTATGATTAGGTAATCATATTTGCTATTTCAGAAACTGAAAACCACCTGAGAGGTGTAACCGCTCATAGATGATTCACTAAACTCTTTTTGCAGGTGAGCATTTTAGCACTGAGAAAATCCCACTATCATTGGTTTTCTAAACCATTGGATCTCAACGCCTTCTCAGACAACCTCCTCCTTACGTTTGCTTTATTTAGTTGAAATTCGTTATTGCAATTTGATACATATGTTCACATTCA
>Ga0181612_134529_pt1 | contig 21523 bp, 8 predicted proteins | sample HoacroProtozoa21_FD_119630 | JGI IMG/M metagenome (GOLD analysis project Ga0181612, IMG submission 119630) | Hoatzin crop microbial communities from Cojedes, Venezuel. Combined Assembly of Gp0051906, Gp0051904, Gp0051908
ACAGAGGCGGGTGCGGGATGCTCCCAGGGTGTCCCCGAGGTGGCCCACGCTGTGCCACGGGGCGAACGGGGAGTGGACTGTGCTGAGTGGAAGTGTTGCTGCTGTTAGTCGTGGCGGTGGGTTTTGATTCACCAGAGGCTTAAAACACACTTCTGTAAGATGAACTTACTGAACAAAGGTACAGATTCTTTGTTACTTTAGTTGTTGATTAAAACCATTAAATAAAACATGCGTTCTAGAAACATTAGATTATTCAATAGGAAAAGGTCAAAAAAGCACAGTCAAAAAGGAGAGAATCTGTGCCGTTTCTGTTGCAGAAGGAACTGTAACGCAAAAAGTATTATCGCATGTCATTTGCGTGGAAGGTCTTCAACTCTTGTATGAAAGTTTTCATAGGTGAATAGGCTCCTTCAGAAATTAAACAGCAGAACAGTTTTGTTTCTGTTTCCTGACTCTTTGAGTGGAAATCAGGAATCCCACGTGTGGTCTGTCCCTCCATCGCCGAACTGATCGGGCGGCCTCGGTTTCTGCACACACAAAACCTCCACGCTGCTACGTGTCGGGTGCGTCCCTCACCGCTCCATCCCAAGCAGAGCTGTGCTTCCAAAGCCATCCGAACAAGACTCAGAACACAACACTATCTGTTGGAGAGTGATTTTTGCCTGAAAAGAATGTTTGTTATTGCAAGATAGAAATCAGAACTTTCTCTTTCTTCTGGGCTTCCCAGGTTGGGTTGTTAGTCAGGAGAGTTTAGGACACTAAGTGCATCGGGGATGGCCTCGATTGACACACTTCAAAGCAAGAAACCTTGTACTAAATCAGAGATGCATCAGAGACCATCACTGCCTCTTCAAAAGCAAACAGCACTGCAGGTCGGGCCGAGCAGGGCTGGGGTAAAATTGCGCCCCGATCCCAAGCTCTCATCAAGAACAGAAAGATCCTTTCGCAATGTTTCATTTCCCACTCGGATGGGTGGCGAGGCGAGGCTCTACGGTGTTTGTTTCAGGGCAAAGCTTCGTGACGGCTGGTCGCCGGCAGAGAGGGCAAGCTCTGGGCTCGCAGCTTCTCTCTCAGTCCCTCAAGCAATCTGGCATCCGTGGGACTGCCACCACCCTCTCTGCACTGAAGGGTTGAACTCCTTGCTGAAAATCTGCGCTGCACCTTGCAGACTAAATTTTGCCTACAGAACTCATTTGCAGCACAATGCAATCGTGGTAAATAAATAAGTAACGGGAGCCAAAACGGCAGTGTGGTGAATCGGCAAGCTTATTTCAAATAAATGGAAAGAACTTGTGGTGACGAGCGTTCCGTGCGAGTCTGGTACTGAGATTGTAAGAATTTTGCATGTCTACATAAACTGACTGATAGCAAAGGAGTTTCTAGTCCCCCTCATGGCACACACAAATGTCTGTTAAAGACATAAATATTTAAAAACAACAGCCAGACTAAGAGGGTTAGCTTTCATTTCATCTAATTTGGCAAGCATTAGATACACCCACCAGAAATCATTTTATTTTGTGTAATTTAATAGCAGATCTATTGTAGCATCGCAGTTTCTGACATAGCGAAACAAATCAATGTGGCCTTTTTTTTAAGTTCAGAATTAATGTAAGGCTGTATTTCAAATGTTAGATGGAAATCAATAAAGATTAAAACCTTTCTGTCTTATTCACTTGTTTTCATCCTCTGCTGCAAAGTTTATTTGCCTTTCTGCATCTAACACAGAGACTTTGATCCTTGTTCAAATATCTCTGGTTTTTTTACTTCCCCCATGTTTGATCTGGTTCTCAGGTGAGAAATATTGGCAAAACCTGTTAGAATTTCACCTGCCAATGGTAGAACACAGGCTAGCAACATGGAATTATAGAAACCGTACTATGCACACCCTTTGCATTCTTACACATCAGAATAATATTCCCATAGAAATCAATCTGAGATTTTAATTTATTAAACCCTGTCTCTTCCCCCCCCCCTCCCCCCGTTCTTAAAGAGATAGACGGAGATACGGAGGAGGAAGTGAGACAACATCAAATAAACCGGGTTTAGAATGGTCATGGATGACCTTCACAACATGCGTTCTGCAATTTTGTGTGGATTAGAGGAAACTAATGATGGCTTTGAAATGAGCTTTTGGATAAAGCTTGGGAAACTCTAATCATTACAAATCCACTGCTTAAGAGAACAATTCTGTGTAGCACACTGCAGCTTTAAAGCATACACGTCTTGTTTTCTTTCCTCCTTGCAACAAGCTTATTTTGCTTTTGCTTATTCTAGTCTTCTTATAGGAGCCCAGTGACTGTTTCCATTTGCTGCCCTGCCTTTTAAATTAAGGGAGCTTATTGGGGTTTTTTGCCACTGCATTGCCCTTACAGTGCCTTTTGTGTTTCGTTTAGGACTCATAGAGTTAACAGGCTGGGGGAGAGAGAGAGGAAAAAAAACCCCACTTGCATTAAGCCTGAAGCCTGTCACCTTTTCTTGGCAATTACACTGCTAATGGCTGGGTCCCAAGCAAAGTGGCAAAGAATATCTCTTCTCACGTTCCCAACTCACAGTGCATTCCCAAATACCAGATGGTGTTTTTGGAATCCATTTCACTATGTTTGATATGACAATACTTTTGTATAATGTTAAATTATATATAACTATTTCAAATAGCCGATATCAGAACAAGGCAAGAAAAGGAATATTAGACGCAAGGAGGAAAGAGAGAAACTGAAGACTGAAGGTTCTTGTCTCCTCCTGTTGTATTCTATACCTCTCAGATTTTTGTGTAATTTGAACAAAAGAAGAAATAAAAGTGGTTCAACAGACTAGCTCTCACAGTGGTACTATCCAGAAATGGTTTTGTTTCCTTCCCAGAATTTGGTGTACATCTTAGTACGCCTGCCAGCTCTACAGGAGGCAAGTGCAAGATCATAAATAGTGCAGAGAAAGCAGTAAAACAGGGGAAAAAACCAGCCACGAGTAAACAAGTCCCATCATTTCCTTTACAGACTTTTCCTTGAAATCTTGGGAAAAACAAGGCCCAGAAAATTCAGGAGGGGTAAACTGATACATCTCCATTACCTTCAGTGGAGCTATGCCAGTTGACAGGAACTAAGGATACAGCCCAGAATATTTAAGCTGCATCGACCTGGATCTATGTAGTAAGTCATCTACACATCTTACTGAGGGTGAATCCAATCTCGCTTGCCCCGGATTAGCTGTTTCATGTTTATACTAACACTGGTGGACTTACAGGAGTTGGAAAATACCCACTGGAATCAGGGCTGCAGATTTAGTTGCAACACAATTCATCACACTTGAACTGAAGAACAGAAATAGGTTGGCTGTTCCTCGGGAGACAACCAGGACCTCAGCTTTAGGAGGGACAAAGATTTTCCTTTTGTTGGACACACTTCAAACAATTTCTGAAGAACAGGAACAAAATGCACTACCGAGGGAACCAGTATTCGGGATAATCGGTGCCCTGTCAGTCTGCCAGTGATGCCACTTTCGTGATCAGAATCACGTTGTTTAAATACCAGTTAGCTTTGTGATTTCTACACTGAAATTGTCTATTTTCATGTAGCCAGAACTTTGTTTTCTTCCTTCTCAGTTGCAGCTCAAAGTGCATTTTAACAACCAGCAAGCTTTCAGGATAAATGCTTACCAACAAAACCACTTCCCAAGCTTAACTGTAACATGAATATTGAAGCTATAAGGACACAACTTCACAAGTAATTTGTCTGGTTCAATCAGTTTTTTTCCTGTATATGCTGCAAACCTGTGGCATACACAATCCAAATGAAGGTTTCATTCATATGGCTAGGCGTGAGCAACTTACCACATTAGTACTTACTTTTTACACAATAAAATACTGATTTTTTCCCTCTTGGTTGGTTCTACTGTCAGCATACAGTAAAGATTATCAACCCCTAAAAGGATCATACAGATCCAGTGACTACTACATAATTAACAATAACTTGTAGTAATGCAATTGAAGAGTCTTTTTAATGGGCATAGAGGGCAGAATGTATAGCCCATCTTTCTTTGTCATCCTAGAAAAGGGGCCCCATGCGGAGCTGCTGGTTGCTGAGTGATGCTTTGTAGTCTGTACCAGACAGTTGCACAGTACCAGCTGCATTGGCAGGTAGCCGAAGTGCAAAGAGATAGCTGCCAAGCTATGCTATACAAAGGAAGCGGTGCCAGAGAGAAAGGGACCTTTGCATGAAGTCACCTTTGACCCCGAAGCCAGCATGGATCCCATATTCATCAATTCCAGACAATTGCATCTTTCATTCCACCACAAACTATGATTAGAAAGGGCCCGTTTGTGATAGTGATTGTTAGTTTACAGTTCCCAGAGATTGGATTATTTAATCTTTAGTTCTGTTGGCAGAAATATTTTCCCTAACCTTTTGTGATGGCACGCCAGTGATAATCTAACATATGTATATAAGGAGGCGCACACACACATACGCACAGGCACCGCCCTTCCCCACCAAAGCCGGGGGGATAGAGAAAGATGCAAAGAAAAGGGAAAAGCCGCAGCACACAAAATTCGTGTTGTTTGGCAAACACGACGCTGATGTAAATTTTCAGCATTCAGCCTGATGAGCGCAGTGCACTCTGCGTGCAGCAGTGTCTCAACTTCTGACCACAGACTTCTGACTTTCCCACAGTTTTTTCCGTTTGATAGGAAACCTTTTGCTTGAGAGAACTGAGATAAATCAGAGACATTGTTTTCAGACAACAGCACTTGTAATTGAGGGATTTTAACTCCATGTTCCACATTACTTTTTTTTTTTTGAATTTCTACAAATATTAACTTCTTGCAGTACAGGCAAGAAGAGGAGGAACACTAAACAGGTTTTAAATGGACTCATGAGGAAGCCACCAATGACAAGCAAAAGCACCAGCTGAGGGGCGTGGAGGGGAGACAGCGCACAGAGTAAAAGCAGCAGGGAAGCGTCTAGGTCCGGTTCCTGCGACTGCTCTCCTGCGTGTCTAGCTTTGATATTGTCAGTCCTATTGAAATCCACGGCAGAGCTCACAAGGTGCGTATGTGTGTCAGCATTTGCAAGCTTGGGATCTTAGTAAATGGGTCTTCCACAGCAAACTGCCCATATCCCCCCGAGACTTCACACAGCACTTCCTTGAGCAATGAAGCAAGCAGCTGGCATAAGCAACAAGTAGGTAAAGAATATAAGATGTCCGAGCATATAACTCTTAGCAACGACTTTCCACAGTGTTCAGGAGAAAAAGGGGTAAAAAACCCACCAGAATCAAATGAAGAACTAACATTTGCAACTGGAAGTGGAGAGAAAAGGGAAAAACCAAAAAAAAAAAAAAAGATGGGCGTTTATAAAACTTTCATGAAAATCTTTTTTGATCTGATCCTTTGGTCTTGTCTCAAAGCTGTTAGCTGAAGGGAAAAAAATCTCTCTACCTGAAGGCTGGCCGTATTGTGCTGCACCTGACTTCTGGCTCGCATGCGAGACCGTCTGTTCTTTATTTTCACTCTGTATGAAGCTAATGGAATTTGCAGTTGATTAACCTCAAATCTGGAGTAATGATCCAGCCTGGGACTGCAGCTGGCAATGCTGGGGCTATTTGTACTTCTTAACTGAGGAAGACAGCAACAAGTAAAATGGCACAAAGGTAAAGATGCCAGATAGATGGGTAAATGTCAGAGGGGCATTAAAGGAGTTGAGAACATCACCTGAGAGTGCAGACAGTGTCCCCCCTCCCCATGAAGACGTGGGAGGACCAACTCTTCAAAAAGTTAATCACAAGATAATATAATAAAAAGTATATTCCTACACTTATTCAATGGTATTCTACAGGGGACACTCAAACCACAGGATTTGCCCTTTCTGCATGCTGAATCCATGCCTTAGAAAAAGGTCATCTGCTGAGGAACAGTCCGTATAGAAAATTTAGGAGACAGAGGGTCCTAAAACTTCTCTACAACTTTTGTCTGTACGAAGGAAAGAAAAGCCCTCATTAGATCAGCGCTGCAAAATAAAATTCAGAGTAGAATTACACTGTATTATTTGTATTTATTTATTTGTGCTGATTAATTTTTCTGTCTGAAATATGAAAAATGGCAACTGAATCGCTGCAGATAAACACCACCAGAAAGCAATTCAAGCATTTTTTTCTTAATAGATGTGTTTCTATTTTTTCCTTCACAATTGTTCAAAGCTTCAATGAACAGAATTACACAAATGTGCACCAAACCTTGGAACTAATTTAGTTTAGCAAGTGCTTCACACATCTTCGTTTGCTGAACAATGTTACTTTCAAATCATGACAACATTCTTCCTTCCTTGCCTCATGACTAATACAGTGTTATTCAAGCCGCTCCTCTTCAGACACTTCAGATCTTTACAAATCTTTTCCCCAGCTTTACCACCTGATTTCTAATTAAGATCAAACTGAGGAAGTTCCTTCCACTGGTGGAAATCCCACAACCCCAGGCCAGTGACAGGCACTACTGAAAAAGGCACTGCACGGCTTCCGTGCTACGATGTCGCTGGAAGAGAAACTTCTTCAAAGAGCCAGATAAAATGAGCAGAGAGCTGGGATGAGCTGCGCTTGGTCTTGAGCTCTTACGCTGTTTATTAGATAAATCAGTCTTAATGTGATGTAGTGAAAACAATTTTTCAGTCGGAGGAAGATTATTCTTTCCACCCTATATAAGACTTGTCAAATTAATGACTACAAGTGGACTTTACTAACACTACATTACTGTCTGTATTTTATTTATATATCGTGCATGTAAATATACATGTGCACGCGCGCACACACACACACTGTGTGTACTATATGTCAACAACTAATCAAAAATTGTTTGCCCACAAGCATATGTGAAAAATTCATCTAAATAATTGTACATTTAATTTTTAATGAAAACCCAGTAATCCACTCAATTTACCAAACTTCTGCTTCGTATGAAACAGTGGCATGCACAGAGAGCTCTGTGTCTTACTCAGCGTGAGCATACGTACCACTTCAGGCATCCTCAGTCAAGTTTTATTATAATATTATCTTGATTTTGAGATCACTGCTTTTACTTGTGTGCAGAGTGAAGAAGCATATGCTATATGAGTAACCCATAGTGTTTGGCTTAAAGGCAAAATAAAAGTCAGCAATAAATAAACAGTAAAAAACAGACTGCTGGTAGATGGAAAGACTCCACAGCCTACCAGGTCTTTCCTGTCTTTAGTTCCCAGTTCTGCAAAAGCTTATATTCATAAGTAACTTCTTATAGAACAATGTACTGCAATTATAGCATCTTTCTTCAGATAACATTGGAAATCCATTAATTAACATCTAACACGCTTTTTGAGGTAAGCGAGTTTTAATATTCTACTCCATAGACAGGGAGGGTGAGACATAAAGAAATTAAAGCGATAGATTTGGCTGACCTCTGCAGAAACCAAGGAAAACACATTGCATATCTGCTTGTAAGAACACACATTTAAGCAGACACCTGCATTTTGCAGGTGCAAACACCTACTGCATACAAATAATAATTCTCCGCCATGCTCCTGCACACGGAGTGCACCCAGAAAACTTGTTAGAACAAAGAAATCTGCAAGCATGAACACGTACATGGAAGTGCAGGTGTTTGATTATTTCAATCCAAGGCACATGAACAGATGTTTGCATCAAATTGAGATTGTCACCATCCTCAAAACTCTGCAGCTCTGTCATTCCACCCTTATCGGTCTGTTTAGTTCTCATATTCCAGAAGGCCTCCTCTCACACTGTTTTTCAGGGTACAACTTCCACTCATTTTGTCTCCAGCCCCTTATCCTATTGAAAGGGAAAATAAATCTTCCCGACCTATTAATCTTTCTGTTCTTATGTCGTCCACCATTCACTTTTTGACTAGATAAATATTTTTTAGTAAAGATTTTGCGCTCCTGCCCTGTGTCTCTGCGTATCACCATTGCGACTATCTTGTTTTTTGCGCAGGATCAGTTCCACGATCACAGAGCAGATCTGAAAACAGATGTGTTCGGACAAGGAACAGAAAGGGGGGCTGCACCGTTCAAAGATGGGAACAACTGCTTCCATAAGGGCATCTGGCTCCCGAGGTTAATGGGTGTCAAGCCACCGACCTTGTCAAGCTGCAAGCAGGAGACACCAGGATGCAAGGCTGTGGGACACGATGCACAATGGAGCGTTGGACTCTTCTGAATCCCAGTGCCACAGGGGCACAGTATCAGGCTGGTCTTTGCTCTTCTTTTCTTGTTTTTCTTTTCTTAGTTCTCACCAGAGTTTACAGCACAGTTCCCTAAAATATTCCCTGAAATTTTAGATTTGAGCAGATGCAATCAAAAGTGGTCGCACTGCTGATCAAGGGGGACATCTCACGCAGCTGGCGCAGAGCCTTGTTTTGTTCGGCCGCTGCTGTTGTCCTATGGCTCTTTGGCTTCCTGCTGCAGAGTTGCCTCGGTGCGGAAGAGTTTGGGCAAACGAGCTACTAATCTGCAATTGAAATGGCGCCTTGGTGTCTGAAGAGAGGAAAATAAACCCACAAAGTTATCTGTCTGTGCAGTGGTCCAGTTACTGGAGGACCAGAGCAGTTGGTAGACCATATGTCATGGAATGGGATTTTAAGCAAAGAAAAAGAAACAATTTCAAAAAAAGATTTGGAGAAGAAGGAGGGAAAAAAAAAAAAATAAATCTTGTGATTCGCTGCCTCTGTTCAGGTGTGATCTCTTGGCCACTGCTCTTCATAATGCCAGAAAACACATTCTCATATCAAAGCCTCCCCTCCTCCCTGTCTCCTTTACAGTGCCTGTGCTGTATCCCCATTCTTGGGTCAACTCTTTTCTTTCTGTTCTTGACACAAAGTTATATTAGGAACATCAAACATCATTGCTTGCCAGGAGCCAGGCCTTCAACCAAGGACTTCCCACCATTTTAGGCCTATGCCCTCTGCCTACATGCCCACATACTTCTGTGGAAGGAATTTTGCCTGTGGAAGACTCTTAGGAAACTTCATTAAGAATGAAAACACAGAAATACAATAAATTTCAACAACTCTACATATCTCTGTAGTGAAAAAGTTGTAACCTACAGAATCAAGTGAGACAGTTATAATCTGTAAGAAAGTTACGATTTGCTTTTAAATTGTTTAAGAATTATTCATTGATTTTTGAACATGAGGGAATTCCTTGGGTGTGCAAAATAACGTCTTATGCTACAGTTTCCTGCATTGCACATGGCAGACAGGCAGCTGATCTTTTAAGCCTCATTTCCTTAGGAAATCAAGATAAAAGGAGAGGAAGCAACAAGTCCAAGTGTAATGCTTAGATGCACTGCAATTTGTCTAAACTGTAAGTCCTCATTCACAACAGATCATGAGTCAATTTGAGTTTTACTTGTGTTTGCTTATAATCCTTGAAAACTTCTTCTGTTTTTGCTCTGGTAAAAGCCTTGGTGGGCCACTTTTCAGCCACTGCCCTACATAACCCTTGTTCAACCTATTCTTTCAATGAGCATCACAAAAGAAAATTTCTAGTAAAAAAAGTAGTCAGACAGAAGTGCACGTGCGTGTTATTTCTGTTTGCTCCTGAGAGCAAACATAAACGCTAACTGAATAAACAATCAAATGGGACACTTTTTCTCCGTTCTTATTTGGGTCACTTTGGAATACTCTTAGTATTTCCCTGATGTAAACCAATAAGCCATGCTCTACTTTCCATTTCCTTTTTCTTTATTAGGGTAAAGACAATCACTTCTGAACATCAGCATATTTCCATGCAGAATTGGCTCCATTTTGTGCAGCCTAACTGAATTCCAGTCTTTTTTTTTTTAAAAAAAAAGGTGGAAAAACTCCCTTCTAGTTTACTCACAAACTCTCTCAGTTATGGATGAACTCTGTTAGTGATCACATACACCCTGTGTCTGTTGAGTTAGTCAAGTTTAAAGCAGAAAGGCCTGTTTGAGAGCACTGTTTGTGCTCTTAATTTCCACACTAGTCCTATTGACAACCTCAGTCCATGTGTGCGATTCCAATTGGGTTGTGAAATTAATATGGCTGTTTGCGTACATCAAGGGCAACCTGATGCCCTGAACGCAAGGTCATTGCAATTATTGGTAGTAAAAGTCTACAAGCTTATAGTGCCATCTGTACTATCCAACACTTCCGCCCGTATCTAGTTGTCTTGCTAACTTTGCGTTTCACAGCCTCTGAAGAAAAAACAAAACACCAAAGAACAACAGACATGCTCACACAGGCAAAATATTTTGAATCTCACTCCATTAGCCAACACATCTATTTCATCTGTTCTAATGATTTTTATCTTATTGAGAATTACGCTTCAATAATCCGCTCTCTGGAAAATAGATCCAGCGATCACCTCTGTGAACAGAAGTTCTAAAACCTTTGCGTCAGAGAGCTATTGCAGGCTTGTACAGTGCCTGCTCCGAAGGCACCTCCGTCAGACCAGCTCCTGCTGCTCTGAGATCAGCCAGATTCCTTGGGAGTGCGGCAGAGCCTCTGCTTTTCGTGGGTGGATAAAATAGAAGTGTATTGCATACGTAAAGGGTGTGTATGTACACGTACAGATAGCTCCAACATTTGCAGTGAGTTCTGTAATGATTACCCACAGTACTTGTGAAAGAAGTTCCTAGTGACATTAATGGAAATAACAAAGTTATTATCAACCCCAAACATGCTATTATCAGCTAGCATATTTGCCTTCAAATATCAACAAAGCTACAACTTGATCCATCCTAAAAATCATCTTTAAATATTAATCAGCGTCAGTGACCATATCTGAGGGAGAGGAGCGAAGCATGCTTCTAGCAGCACAGCGAGATTCTTTTCATGCTGGGATTAAAACACAGGGAGCCTTTTGATAAACCAAAACCATTACCTTTTTCCTTTCATAAGAAGGTAAAGAAAGCAAATATTTACTTCCTTACTTACAAAAAGTTTCACACTGTTTTTTTTTATTCATATGGTAACTACTTGGAATTTTCCAGCATAAAGTTTCAGAATATTCTTTTATTTTCACCTCCATTTTCGATTACTCCAAGTATTAGTGGAGGGCTTGCCGAATGTAGCAGGATCAGACTGCCAGAAACCATCACAAGCAGCCCGATCAATTTAGAGACCCAATCCCAGTGTTTAAGCTGGAGTGTATGATTAGTCTCGCAGCCTCTGGATTCAGATCAAAGTGTTTGACCTTTCAGGCGGTGTCTATCTTTTTCGGTTTTCTTGCACGGTCTGGTATTCGATACAGTTTTGACACCTTCAGATCTGAATTCAGTGTGCAAAATTAAATGATGTTGAATGGTGAGTGGCAGCACAGAGACACCTTAGCTATAGCACGGACTAAAGTTAGAAGTCCTCCTATTTACCCTTCACAAGATAGGTCCTCCAGATGGTACTATTACTTGCTTTTCCCAACTATCACGACGATTTCACAAGCAGCGGCCATGACAAGCTCTGGAAATAATACACGGGCACCAACAGCGAGAATGAGCTGGCTCTTAGGAGTGCAAAGCTATGCTCTTCTTCACTCTCCTCCTGGTTAGACAGTTATCTGCACAACGTCCTTCTGCCCCGGCAAACACCGGGAGAGGACGTCAGACCTCCAGGCTCCTGGCTCAGAGGGGAGCACCGGGAGTCCAGAGAAAGTTTTTTTGAATAAACTGGCTTTTCTTTCTAGCCCTTCCTCAGGGTGTCCTACGGCTACACCATCATGTTACAAGAAACGTGAAAGTTTCTGAGGGGAAGAGGGTTGAACAAGGGTTAACATGGCTCTTACTGAAGTGATGTCATTTCCCTCCCCCTTCCCGAAAGTATCTGTTGCTTGGTTGTTTACACACTAAAGTTAATTTAAAATATATATTATAGACCTGCATGATTTAAAATTGAGTAAATTCTCATATCTGAAGACATCTATACAAATTTAATTTAAACCTCCAGTGCTTTAGTGTTATTAAAAAGTATTGGGTTTTAGCCACAAACTACCCGTTTTCCTTGTTGTCCGTATTTTCTCCAGAAAAAGAAAGATTAAGAAAACAGAAGTACTGATACATTGTAGAAATTGTCCCAATGAGTTTATAATCCAGTGCAAGTTACACAGCACTGATAAGTAAAGGAAGTTCAACCAGACAGTTTAATCCTCCAATTTCCTGTCTTCTAATCAGCCACTGACTCCTCTGGCTTTAAATTAGAAACATTCATGGCAATATTCAGGACAGGTGAAGGAAAAAAGAGCGGAAAACAACTAGGGCAAATAGTTGTTGGCAAAAGGAGGACACATAGAGAAAATGAAGATCCTATGAAGTACGTGTAACGATTCACTGAATATGCGTCTTGAAGTTATATACGGAATTTAGCAACTCTAAGAGAGGAAGAATAATTTTATTAAAAACATTTATACAGCAGCTGAGCAGTGTATGAACATGTGAGAGTTACTGTATAAAACAAAGAAAATCCATGCTGCAATGTTACACTGTGTTCACAGCTTGTCATTTTTAGAGAAGCAGGAGTAGGAGAATTATTAATACATGTATGCTTTTTGATGTACAGTAATTTATAAGCAGGAAGCAGAAATCAGCAAAGCCACGTATGGTTCAACAGCATGTGGGGATTACCATGATAAACTTAGATGAGAGTATGTATATGCCCCTATGTATAGATACGCTCAGCGATTTAAACAAGAAATGCTACTTTTGAGTGTTTCACGCTTCTGGGCATTTTTAGCTTTCTTAGTAACAATTAGCTTTCTATATGAAGAAATTAAATATTTATTTGATGTGCCATTATTTTTAATCTCATTTTCAATGAGATTTATAGTGAAGATTCTATTAATTCTTAATTTATGGAAATGTTAGTAACATTTGGAAATCTTCTTTTTTTTTCACTGCATAAATTACCTGAATAATTTCAGCTATTCCTCTGAAAAACTGGAGCACAGAGGTGCAAAAGAAAAGTCTTTACCAAGAGCTTCAGCGAAAAAATGATGTTGAGTTAAAAAACTTTAAAGCAACAAAATGACCATTTGAAGTCCAGTCCTACTATCTTTCATAAAATCTCTTTTAACTTACAGCATGTAAAGAATATAAAGGCATATACACTGAACTACAGATCGATAGCTGGAAAATAAAATTAGAAAACAATTATTGTGGAAAATGACTGGAAGACCTGCTTTAACTGTCACATTCAATAACAACAGTTGGCATGCTAACTCATACATGGAGTCATTTGAAATGGCTTCTTATTTATTAATGAGGCTTTTTTCTTCAGTATTTCACAAAGGAGAACAGTTTGGGTTTTGAAACTGTTTGGACTGAGATAACTCAAATTCTGGGTCAAAGTAGGCTCTCCATCACTCAGGTGAGTAAACCTGGAGTCGCTCCACTCCTCTCAGTGCGGCGACTCCAGGCTGACGGCAGTGTAAACCTTGAGCAGAATTTGGCCCAGGGTCTTTAGTTTTGTATTGTCATTGAGAATTTTCCTCCAGCGTATACTTCTGCTGTACATGTATTTCAATAACCCGGTGCAAAGGAATTTTGCAGACAATCCCTTATTAAAGATATATAATATTCACATCATATTGGCTCGCTAGAGCAAATAATTTAAAAAAATAATCAGCTTGAAGTAAATGTTTATAAAAGTAGCACAGCTGCACATATTTGTTACAAATGCAAGACAGAGTACTGAAACTTTTCTATGACTAACCCTTTAGTGTCTCTATGACAGCATCAGATTTAAAGAAAAAGTGCCACTGATTACAAAACGATGATCATTTTTCCAACAAAATAGTTAATCTCCTATCTTCAGGCTGCTATACCGGTTAAAGTATTTGCTATTACATATATATTAAAAAAAATATATATATATAATTCCTTCTTAACACAAATTTACAGCATTTTGGGGGAAATTTTCTGCTAAAATGTCACCTTACAATATAACCAAATTAATAACTGTTTCTGCATGTGCTTGATTATAGCATAGAAAAAATATCCTAGTGTCAAAACATTGCCTTAAAACTGTGGTGACAAATACAATTATTGCTAAACTGTATAAATCCTGTGGGTTCTACTTAAATAGTTTGAAACATTTATAACTGTCTACAAGAAAGAAAAATAACATTTTTCTTTTACTTTGGCCTCTTGCTATTTTAGCAAGTATGATAAAATATATTAGCCATTCCATCAGATGGCTGGAGAGAAAAACTAGCTGTGATGAGGAAAAACGAATTAAAGGAGCATTAATAAAGATTATCTATGAAAGAAAATAAGGTCAAAATTAGAACTCTGCATTTTAAAGCCACCTCTCAAAAATGCAAGCTGCTTTGCCCAATGCTAAAATCCATTCATTTTACTAATCATGCAATCAACCAATCTCCATTATCTCCAGCTAGCTAGCTATAAACATGCTATAGACTGGAGTGAAAGAGGGAGAGTGTGAGGTTGAGAGACAGAGACAGAGAGAGAGAGAAAGAAAGAAAGAGAGAGAGATTACTACACCCAGCCTTTTACAAAGCCGTTTCTTTCATTATAACAGGTCTTTTCATCAAAATGACGCAGAACCTTTAAATTTGGGCATAATGCTCCAGTACAGTATACAGCTATATCTTAAAACGGGTTTAGAACCTGCTCCAGAAAGAAAACAAACTCCCTCGTTTGACACACAAATTGTTTACGATTCATTAAAAAGCAAAATTGCATATCCCAGTGCTGGCAGCTGAGTCCATATGGGTGCAAGGGGTATTCACTCCTCTCTTTGTATGCTGGCAGTACCAACCCGAAGTTTAGCACTGCGCAGCTGAGATTGTGTGCAGCCAGACGATGCATGAGGTAATTTTAAAAGCTTTATTTGTCTTTAAAACATTAAAATCTGCTCTCTAGCTTACTTTTGATTAAAAGAATGTGGCAAATGCAATGAGGTTTTGGGGGTAAAAAAAATAACAGGCATCTACTTTTTTTGTACGTTTTAGATTCACAGACTGTATGAAAAACTGCTTATTACTCCATCAATAATTGAAACTTTGTATGAAAATTGTTTGCAATTAACACATCTATTGTAAAGATCTTGAATTATTCATTTCAGTTAAAAATAACGTCTTTTTCATCTAGCACAACTTCTACAAAAAAGGGCTGTTTTACTGATTTTTTTTGTTCTCTTAGAAAATAAATGGTGTGACGTTCAAGTTTAAGGAGAACTTTCTGCAATGTTTAATCTAAACAACAGCATGTGTGGTTATAAAACTGTTTATTTTTAGGCAAGTGCATTACTAAATGTTTCCAGCATTTTTGCGTATTATATTCACAGTACTAAAACATCTGTGAAATAAATGTGACCGAAATGAAACTTCCTCGGACACTTTCTATAGGGTGATAATAACTGCCTAATAACATTTAAGGATACTTATTAAATAATAAACATGGACGTACCTCATCATAAAAGCAGCCGATAGACAATAAAAGAGAAGTGGTAATAAAATATACAAATGGCTTAGAATAAGACAAAATCACAGCAGGATATAAATCGTGTGGTTAAAACAGGCACTTGAAAACTTTGCTTTGAAAATGATAACTAAGAATCAGTAGACTTATTTACAAGGGTTTAACAAGCTAAAAAAAAAAAGTCACATGAATAGTCAACAGTTTATGTGCATGCAAATACCCCTTCCCCCCTCCAACTTCCCCTGGCAGAAAGTCTAATTGGAAAATCGGTACTATAAGGAAAGTGGTTAGCCTTCCCTCTTGCCATTAACCAAACGCTGCATGTTACATTTCACTGGCAACCACTGGCAAACCTCTAATAGATGGTAAAAAATTAAGACTTTAGACAAAACAACATGGAAAAACCCGAGCCCAAACACCTTTAAATACAAGCCACATGATATATACAATGGCCACCACCAAGCTGCAGAATAAAAACCTTCCGGATCTCACTTTTAAAAGTCTTTCAAGTCCTCAGAGGTCTTAAACTTTCCAAACGATACCAAAATTGGTCCGGGGCGGCGAGGGGGAGGGAAAGCCCCCGACTTGTTTCAGCGTATCATACAATGAAAGTGATCATGCCTTGTTTTGTAATTCCACTCGCCAGTCCTTTTTTAACTGATATCTATGTGAAACGAGCTAGGGTTCACGGTCCAGTTAGGAGCGGATAATACATTCATTGTCCTGGCAGCAAACTTTTCCTCTCACTGGAAGAATTCACGCTTGCCACAAGAATAATAATTACAGAAAACGAAAAATGCGCTGCTAACGAATTAATCCCTAACGGACAACACGCTAACGAGGGCAGTAATGATTTGAGGACTCTCTTCCTCACAACAGGACTTGCATCTTCTGCCACAATGGGCTATTGTGCATCCTCCTAACTCACTATACCTCTTATAGATTCAAGATGTCAAAGGTTGTCTGGCCCGGCTGACCATGACATGCTAGTTAACTCGTTCTACGGAGCACGTTGGGACTTTATTGAAACTTTAATTGCGTCCAAAAGCAGCTAGAGCCAGACTATGTGGGATCTGTAACACATGGCTCCAGGTCAGCACAGCCCGGTAACCTGTTCTAACGTAAACAAGCGGAGGGAAAAGTTAGATTGGGGTCTCCGATGAAAGGCAGCACCTCGCAAAACACGCTCCTCTCACACGTGATGATTTTACACCACGACACTATCGCACCGTTCCAGGCTTTTACAGTAATCGACTTGCTTTGTAATGGACCGAACTTGCCACCTCCCCTCTTTACAAAATATTGCACGGTAAAAAATGCACACGCACAAGAAGGCTTGAAAGCAGCCGATAAAACAAAACAAACTGAGCGTTAGGCAGCCGACTGAGACAAGTTTCTCTACACAAGGCTTTTTCAAACTACTTCTTTGCATACTTTTTTTCTTCCCCCCCTTAAGGAGAATTGAAAAAGCTTCCCTCTGGAAACTATAGTGCACATTAACGGTCTCCTGTTACACAGGGGAAAGCACACAAGTGGGACAAGTGTGAGGCTGGTCTACTGAAGAGTGTGAAAAAAATCAAATGTTAATTTGATAAATGTGAGGTCTGGGACATTTTGTCAGAGAGGGAGGGAAAGTAGAAAAGGGAGAAAAAAAAAAGCAGCCCTGCTGCCAACTCACCATCCACCAAGTTCTGGCCGAGATGTCGTAGCAGAGCTGCCATTTGATGGAGCCGTCGGAGGTTTTCCCTGCCATTATGCTGTCAGCAAGCTTCATCTGATGCTAACTCACGGGAGATAAGACACCTAATTGAGAAAACATTTGCACTGGCATGTTGGGCAACATGTAGCCCGGTCCATACCATATGGAATCATGGGTAAAAAAAAAAAAAAAATCTCCTTGACAATGAACCAATCTCTCACAGACCCAGTGGCAAGGTGAAGTGGAGATGAAAAGTCATCTGCTCCTAGCACTGTCTTCTCCTCTCTCTCTCTCTCCCTCTCTCTCCCCCTCTCCCTCTCTCTCACTCACTCTTTTTTTTTTTTTTTAAATAAGAACCCACTGCTCAACATCAAAGAGAGGCGGTCAAAATTAGGGCTTCATCACTCAGATGATTTTGGTCTGCAAGGTTTTTCTTTCCTTTCCTCTTTTTCCTTTTCTAAGAAGAATAAAGAGATTTAATAGGACAAAGGCAGGTAGTGGACTGCGGAGGGAGATCGCCACAGGCTATTAGCCTAAAATTTCTGCTTGACAGATGGAACTGCTTAGAGACTATCATGCAATGTTTTGGGTGGGTTTTTTTTTTTTGCCTTTTTTTTTTTTTTAAGACTTTCAGTCTGATTCAGTATCTGTTTATCGCAGCTACTTTTCTCATGTACGTGACCGGGGGGGAAAAAAGAAAGACTGAGCAAAAAAAGATTGCGTCTTTCTTTTTTCTTTCTTTTATAATTGTGCATATAATCTTTTAAACAGTGAAAGGCAAAACAGAAGTATGAACTGGTCAAGTTTATTTCTCAATTCAGTGACAGAAGCTTCTGAAGGAATCAAATGCTCTTTCATTTTTTTTTTTTTTTTTTGACATTAAAGTTTTGGCTCTTTGCTCCGTCTTGATTTTAGATACCAGATCTGATTGTTTGAATGAATGACTTTTCATACAAAGGTTCAAATGGCTAAAGCGCTCCCTAAGAACTGAACAATTCCCTCCTTATCTTTTTTTTCTTAATATAGATTTGCTACTCTATTTTTTAAAACTGGTTTTTAATGTTACCCTTCCTAATACCGTCAGGTGATAACCTCCAAAGCCTCACAGAGGTCTGCGTCTGCCTCCTCAAAACTTCTCTGCAACGTTCAAAATTTACATGAGGAACTGGCAGAAAACTTGGAAAAAGACAACTCCAAAACAAACAGTTTTGAAAAGTTATGAAATCTTGGGATTGTCCAATATTAAAATCCTTTCCTGGAAAACAAAGTAAAAGATAATCACGCATTTTCCCATCTCTCCCACTTCTTCTGGTGCACTGTAAAGCCAACAAAAGTATTACTTTTATGACAGCTGACTATTAAACAGGCAGTGAATGCTTTCCATTTAAATCACCCCGTTGTATCACACGGAGCGACGGTTGCTTGGCTATGACAACCACCACTTAATAACAGGGCACTTCAATCTATACAGTAGTGCCTTTCCTCAAGTGCTTGAAAAAAATGAACTTCTGAACTGGCAAGCGGACTCTTGCCAGGAGTATTTCTGAAGTCTCTAGAGCTATGGCTGATACAACTTGCCTACTCAGAAACAGCTACGCTCTGCAAATCTTTTCACGATTTGGACACGAGGAAAATGTATTAAAAATATCCACTCTATTTTAAACAATATCTATTTCTGTTTGTATCAAAAAGGGGAGCTCGTGGGTGCACAATTCCTCATTTGATAGTTTGTGTGCTAACTATTATTTAACCATTTGGCTACAGCAAAATTACGCTTCTGGGCTGCACAGATTACAAAACTGTCATTCAGTACAGGACAAAACTAACTTTCATTGAGCTGCAATAATACCTTCAGATTTCTGTGATGTGCGAGATGATAAGCAAATGACTTCGGGTAAACACAAACTGCCAACGTAACATGCAGGGGTTGGACTTTGGTTTCACCCCAGCCTTAACAATCTGTTTCAACTGCACAAAAAATATGTTAGTGCATGATCTATGTAACTACTGAGTATAGTAGTTTGCTTTTTTTTCTCCAGATAGCAGGTACAATCCCATTGCCATTCACAGGACAGGGTCTGACTAGTATGGGAAGTGTTAAGTTTTAGTCTGAGTCCAGGAAAAGAAAAAAGAAAAAGGACACTGTGCCAGGAACTGTCCTTGCACTGGCTGGCCAAAGCATCTATCATCTTCTGTTACTGCAAGTTCTTTAACGCTACCTGTCCTTTCCGGGGCTTGCTGCTTGTTGAAAAATACCTCCCTCCAAATAATCACGCAAAATATCAAGTATAATGCTTAAGTACCAACCAGCCTTTGAATCGATGTCAGATTCGATTTTATGCTACTCTCTTTGCTCCTACCTCTCAAACCAAACAACTTACCCACCCTGCTTATTATTTATTTAGTATTTCATATCCAGTTGTGCTGCATGTCATTCCAGCCAAGTTTTGATAAACCTCTGTTTGGTCTATACAGTTTTCCATCACCTGATGTAGTTATAGATCTACTGACAAACTCTTTCAATTGTTGTATTAGCCACTGCTTCGAGAGTACTTGGGTCTTCCTATGCCAATAAATGACTTTACGTCCCAGTATTAATTATAAACATACCGAATAAATACTTTTTTAGAAGAACATAGACTTTTCAGCTTATGAATGGCAGAAGCATGAAACCATTTCCTGCCTGACAGCAGAGTAGTTATGTGCAAAGAAATGAGGAGTGCTGTTGGTTAACAGCATTTTAAATTCAGAACAATTAGGTGCAGTTAACTTTGCCATTGTTCTTTCTGATGCTTGGGATGGTGGGTTCTTACCCGTAGAGCAATTATTCCTTTCATAAGCGGCTGTTGTTAATAGCATTAAAACAAGATTAAATACAACATGTTAAATATTGCAATTATTGTGGAAAATAAAATTATTTGGTGAGCATAATGGGGAGCAAATCAAGCATTTAACATGATCCAGGAAATGCTACTCCAAACAATTGCATTTGTTTTATGCAATTTTTCCCCTTTGATTGCTGACAGATGCCGTTTTGGAAACAAACATCTAAGTAGTTTTCCTTCAATCAGGAAAAAAACCACACACCAGAAAATGGCTACATGTTTTGAATTTAACTCTTGTCAATCAGCATTCTGCACAACACTCCCTGTGAATAGTACTGGGACAAAACGATGCCTTCCAAAGACTAATAAGCCACAAAGATGTTTGCTTCTAAATCAGACTGTTCCGAAGAAAGAAAAAGCCTTCGTGCGGCATAGACATTTGTGCAGACGCAGCTGCAAAATGAAAATGCTTGCAATATATGAGCGATATTTCAAGTTGGAAGTAAGTTAGGTGTATGTGTGTGTGGGCTACAGGAGAAGAGATTTATTTTCCGACAGCTTTAGGCCTCAAGCAATGAATTGAAGTCCTTGCCAGTTGCTTTCTGACTTCCTGCTGGACAAGTGGCCAGCTACCCCAAAATAATTTGCTTAACTTTTAAGCGGATCTGCCTGCCGCAACACAAACAGCGCGAGCGTGCCCCTCTCCATCTCCCCTTGGCAGCACGTTCAGGTGAGGTCATTGTTGCCATCAAGTGCATGAAAGCAGGAATGAATGCTAAAAAAGGCTAATAGAGTATATTAATTCAGATGACTGTATCAAGCTGGCATTTTACAGTCTACTGGAAACTGAATGCACGAGAATATTAGAAATGTTGGCATAGCGGGTGGTTTCCCCAAATGTTGGCTTCTACTATTCACCTCGGTAAAAGAAATGCAGCAGAACTGTGAGTAGCTCCCAGTGTTAGACACATCTTTACGATCCTGGTACTCTTTACTAGATTATCTATTAATTGCTTGGTATATACTGCTCATTAACCCTTACTTTATTCCCTTTGCCTCCCTCCCCCTATCTCTTCAGCTGCAATTGCTCAGAACCTTTTCAGCTGATTCCAACAGTATGATTTTAGATCTGTTCCTAATTTGGAAGGCATTTTCCTTAGGAAGCCTGAACTTAGATGAGTTATGAAGAGGATTTCCTTATCTCGAAGAGTGACAATTAGTTCAAGTGCCACATGAGAGCAGGCGGATGGTTTTTGGAGAGCCTCTGAACTTATGCAAGGTTGCTGACAACGAGTGTGTGTTCTAGCTTTTGGAAATCCTATAATCCTGGCTTCAATCAAGAGGATCTGCTGTTGCTGAAGGTGTAAACAAGGAGAGAAGCAGCATGTGACACTGCTCCTGCACCTTCAAGGACTCCCAAGCCAAAACGAGTGCGACAGTAAAGCTTCTACTGGATACTCAAGATGACACACACATTTGGGACGATCTTGCTGAACCCAGGGAAACAAGTCCTTTCCACTCCACAGGAAAGATCATAGAATCATAGAAAGTTTTGGGTCGGAAGGGA
>Ga0181612_166572_pt1 | contig 21521 bp, 11 predicted proteins | sample HoacroProtozoa21_FD_119630 | JGI IMG/M metagenome (GOLD analysis project Ga0181612, IMG submission 119630) | Hoatzin crop microbial communities from Cojedes, Venezuel. Combined Assembly of Gp0051906, Gp0051904, Gp0051908
AAGATTTCTGTTCTTGAACACCAATTTCTGTTCTTCCTTCTTCTCAAGGAAAGCTGACATTTTCTGGTTTAAAAGATAAACTACTCCAAGCAACACAAAATACAGAAAGAGAAAAGATTTCTGTTCTTGAACACCAGGGTCATCTACATATGGATTTACACTAGTAATGAGTATATGCTGCTAGAGTATTGTGGTAATACACCTTACCTAGATACAGAAAGATGAGTAAGTATTGCATTTTCTGTAAGTATAAGGCAGTGTGTTTTCTGTATTGTAAAAACTTCAAGTTGTATTGAGCCCTGAAATGGGTTAGAACTTTCGCTTAACACATATGGGGTGATAATGTAAAGTTGAAGAAATAAAATCTTTCAAGTGCTGTGTAGGGGACTGTCTAGTAATACGCCTTCAGGTAGAACTCTGGAAGGGAAAATAATTGCCAGATGACAGATGAAGTTTGTGATATAAAGACTGGAAAGGAAGATCAGAAGAACGCGATAATGAGTCTCTTAAGGAGAAAGCTTGAAACAACTAGTAGAACTGAGACCTTCCATTATATATAAATGAAGTGGAATCACTCCGGGTATCCCTGAAAACAGGAGGAATTTGAAGCTGAAAGTAACAAGTGCTAAAGAAAAGGCTACAAAGTGGAAATGACAGTTGAGAGAGAGGAAAAAAAAACGACGGCAGACTGATATGGCAGAAGTTGGGATGGATGAGGTAAAAGGTACAGATTCAGAGAAATATTATACTCATAAGGCTTAAGAAAGAAGCTTCTATAAATACTGCAAACAGAACCAGAAAGGAATGAAAACATTTTTACAAAGAAAAGGAAAGACTGGACCAGCACTGGTAACTGCATGGATGTTGAGCACATGAATGATGAGTGGGATGACAGAACAGTAAATGGTAGCAGGAAAGGAAGGACATGACAGATTTGGAGAAAAACACAAGTTGAAGTTGAGGTTTCTTTTGAGACAGCTGGTAGTCTGAAAGAAAGTACACTGTATCTGACTACCTCCAGCAGAGTAGCTGAAACAGAAGAAACGGGTGAAGTTGCTCAGTGAGACTATAAAGAAGAAAAATAAGAGAATCATAAACAAAAAAGTGTAGGAACTATCACTAAGAAAAGCAGTGGCTGAAGTACAGAAAATTTGAGAAACACAGGAGAAGTAAAGAAAGGAGTGATCTTTTTATTAAGGAAACAGCAGTAGCTTAACTGAATGGGTAGTTTCTTTGCAAATATGTATCTAGGTCTCTGGGTAATAAGATATCTGGATATTTGCAGGGTATTAGCAATATCTGGAACAGAATGGAAGCTGTTGATGTGCTTATACTGGATTTGCTTTTCATTTTAAAAAGCATATAAAAGCCACATTGATGCAGACATTTAAGTAATTAGGTTAGGAAATCTGAGTTCTTGAAGAAGCGTGGTACTGAGAGGAAGTTACTCGTTTTGAAGAAAAAAACATGAAAACTAAGAAATTTTTTTGTTGTGCTCTCCTACTCTGGCTATGAAAGCATCAGAAAATTGATTGGGTCTTCATCTCTGCAGCTGATTAAAGCATAACCCTATTGTCTGGAACAATATGGAAGGCAGCTAGAGGAAATAAAATCCACAGAAAACAAAACACACTCAGTCAAAAAAATATACATACGTATCAAGGTATTGATGTCTTATGCAATAATTACAATTAAATATTAAAACAGAGATAAGAATCACATGTGAAAACTAGTAAGATTTTGCTATTAAACAGCATAGCATTCTGACAGAAATTGCCTAAGAAACACAGGGGAGCACTGACGATGCTGTAGTAAGTCCTTACTCAATTGCTTTGATGTACATTTCAATCCTGACAGCATTTTTATTTGATTTGCTTTGTCAAGCATGGAAGAATTATGTCAAAGATTGTATTAATGTGGAAAATTCTTTGCTTTTTTAAATTTTATTTTGATCAAACCAGTGTAAGCTCCTGTTGAGTAACATTTAGAGGGGTTTAATACTCAGTATACATACGCATCACAATGTTACATTCTACAAGCAATTTAGTTTAACATCATGCATTTATAATATTAACAAAGTCTTTAGTGAAAGATTATTTTTGAGCTCTTGTTTTGCAGGTCAGGCTGTGTTGGAAGAACAGAACTCTGCAGTACAACATGCATAATATCACATAACTTTGAAGGAAAATTTCTTACCTCCAGCAACCAGACCAGATTCTCCTAACTGAATTGCTACCCCAAAGCCACCAAGCTTTACTGGGGCTGAATTTTCTTTTGAGGCAAGCAGAACACAGTGTGGCTGAAAAGACAAAAACCCAGATAAATTATTATATTATTTGAGAAATACAATTTGCATTTTAGAACCTATTTTCATAAATTTGCAAACAGAAGCTAGAATTTCCAGGTTTTTTTTTAAAGAATTTCTTAATTTCAGATATTTTTTCTTCTGGCATGGACTCCTTTTCATTGGCTTCCCTTTCAATGGTCCCAGGCATGGCAGAACCCTTTCAGGACTTATCAGAACTCACAAGGAACACAAAGTGAAATCATAATAAAATGTACTTAAAAATTAATGCCTATAATTTCTTACCTGGTATTACTTTTTCTTTTTACCTTTCACCCTTAAGCCTTACACTGCTTCAATTCTGCAGCAGAAATATCTTGCCTTTGAAACATTTTGTGTGATTTTATCATTCACACAGACAACATAAAACACTATTTTGAGCCTTATTCACAGAATTCACCGATCACTTTCCAACTGCAGAAAAGGAACATCCCTGGGATGTTTCTAACAAATATTCCAGTGAGGGGGAAAATTCTTTAGTTTTCTAAACTGGATTTCAGGCACAGTCAACCATATCTTTGATTTTCCACAGTCTTTCCACTAATAAGAGTGAGGTCTAATGTATAAAAATGGCATAATATTATACAACAATTTGGATGGATACTGACTGGTGAGGAAGAAGCAACATACAGAAAAAAGCTATTAGAACACAATTTAATATTTAATACACATAGTCAAACTACTACATTTAATACAGAATGACTTCCTGCATTTACTCAAAACCTCCCTTTGCAGTCAACTGTATTGTTTAAAAGGAAGAACGTCAAATTTGTATATGGCTTCTTGAGAATATGTTACTGCTTAAATTAGAAAACTAGGAACTCAAAATAGTGTGAAGGAGCTACAACAAGCCCAATCTCACTACCTATAAAATTATCACCTGTAACCACCAATGTTTTCTTTTAAAAAGTGTCAGTTGTATGAGAACAAGCACATTCAAGTAAGAATGCACAGCCTGTTTACAATTCTGACTGAAATCTGCAGAATCCTATAAAAGCTAGATTCCTAAACAGATGATATATTAAGTAAGTTAACATGGAAATTCTCATTTCAAATGTTAAGGAGAATACTAAGCCAAGACAATGTTCTTGAGATAATCATTAAATTTAGGCTACCTTATATCAGGACTTCTAGAATGCACTTTTAAATTTGCAGTTTATAAATGTAAGTTTCAATCCCTTACATCCTATTTGAAATAGTATCGCCAGGTGGTATTATCTCTGCATATTATATTTCACTTCTGCCTTAGTGAAATTGTTAAGTTGTACACTTTGGGCACTTTCATATTCTCTCATCACTGTCATTTTGAGTGAAAAAGATTAACCCCAAATTTCTAGCCCCAGGCAAAGAGGAAGGTAGATGGGAGAACTATACCAACACAAGAAAAATATACCATTTAGCTGTGGTGTTGATTTATCTTTACCCTATATTTGAAAAAGTGATACTATTTCCATGACAGCACTAAAAAGAAGACAGGCTGTACCAACATAATTGTCATCCAAAAACGAAGCTACTGGCACTGCTCGCCAAAAACAGTTTTTGAGAAAAAAATCCAAATCTCCAATTCAGAGTAAAACTCAGAGAAAACTTCATTATAGAACCTCTCCCAGCAAGTCCAAATTAATGATGAAATTGATCTTTTCAACAAACTGAGTCTTCCTAGTTAAAAATGTCTTTTAAAAAAAAAAACAGTTGCAACACTAGTTAAACTTCCCCTTGTTGCTAATTGTACTGTGTCAGCTGATTCTCATCACTTTCATACAGTAGTTGGTGCTTTAGCTTTCTAATAAGAGGACTTGCATGTTACTCCTCCCTGTCTTCACCAGCGGCTTTGAAAATCAGCAGAGGCTCTTCATATATAAATGGTAAGTGGCTTCTTTTATACTTAAGATATAGTAAAACAATTTTCTATTAAAATTTCTCTTAATTGCAAAGGTACTGACCTTCAGACCCTGTCTTAAATATACCTGTGTTTAAGCATGCCTGCTTGCTTACAGATGACAAAACTTATGACAGCAAAATGTTATGTTTCTAATGTATCTGCAGTGTAACTGACTTTTCTCTCTCTCATTGACCTAAAACTTGTCGCTACTTATGCAAGTCATGATGTCAAGTATTTTTATAGAAAAGCAATATAAACAAGAAATTACAGTAATAGGTAGGTTTCAAGATATATTTGAAAGTATCATGGTTTTTAATCACACTTTTAAAATTACTTCTTGCCCTGACAATATGAAATGGCACATATGAAAACAGAAATATTTTTAAAACTGCTAACATATTGTACAAATTTAATTCAATTGCAAGATCAGCCAACACAGGATGTTAAAATATTTTACACTGTCCTCTCAATAATTCAGATTCTGTATGTACGTTTTACCTAAAGTGCTACCATTTTCACAGCTGTAGCTATATCACACATTTAAATGTAAATTTGCATTTTTAAGACCTAGCATGCAAATGAAAAAGTATTTGAAAGTCATGATATGGCAGTGCTTCATTGTTGCTTTTTTCTTGTTACTGTTATTGGACAACTAAGTTCAGAGTACCAAAACCGATTCTGAAGTTTTTGTGAGATTTGCCCCTTCAAAAAAAAATTATAAATAAACTTATTTATGGAATCTTTTACAGCTATGACATACAAATTGAGGCCAAAAGTTGTACCATTACTAATCAGTCTTAACCATCTCTCTAAACAGCTTATTGTGATTCTGCTCTCCTAACCACACACGTTTTTGGTTTTCCTTCTTTGGTTCAAGCTGACTTTTATCTTCCAGATGGTACCTTCCTGGTCAAAAACAAGCTTAGTGAAATTAAAAGGTTTGAAATGAAAGCAAGGAAAACAATGAAAGCAAGGAAAACAATGAAAGCAGGGAAGATGTGAAAACAATCCATTACTTCATTAATGTGGTTTCCAGATAATATTAGTTTCTCTGCATAATATTGATTTATCAACAGTCAAGAAAAGGAAAAAAATATTTAAATTTACATGAAGATATTGATTACTAACAACAAGCTACTGTAATAGTACTGAGTCACAGTGTTACTTACAACAGATTACTTCACAAAAAAATATTATTTGACAATTGTTTTTCTAATTGAAAACTAGTGACTTGCATGCAAGAGATCCTGGGTACCTATTTAAAATTAGTATTGATGAATTTAGACTTGTTTTGATATATTTTATGTACTTTGTATCAATGCTGAGAATACTTCACTTAGCTATGCTTACCCATTTTTGCATCTGAATTAAAGTTTTCTGTGTCAGAAAGACTAATCCTAACATCAGAACTTAAAATAATCAGTTGTACTTATAAAGAAAAAAAATTAAATTTCTAAAGTTTGCAGCAAAACATAATAGTTGATTTTTAAAACAATACAAGACAATAATATAGATGCAATTACAAAGATAACGATCTGTGCGAGTACTCTGTACCATCTGTTCTTGCATACTTCACTTGAAGAAAAACAGGGAACTGGTTATTCTAGACTTACATTATATCATGATACCCAGCCGAAAGTCCTTCTACTCAGCTACAGTGATACTTTGGTGCATTTTTGTTTTTCAGTTATTGCCTTTTATGTTTATATCACATAAGACTGTACGCAATAAAGCAAGCAAACACTTGAAATTGATCCATTGTTCATTTAATTCTTAAAATTTCTCTTTGCATCCCTACAGAACAGCTAAAAAATCCTCACAAATGATGGCTGCTGCTTCAGCTGATTTACTGACTGTTCTTCCAGAGAAGGAAGTCGTCTGGAGTAACCAAACTAACCTAGCCATAAATGCCTTGGAAATTCAAAACAATGCCAGTTGTCCCTTAGATGACAACTCACTGTCACTTCCTTTGATAGTTTTTTACTCCATTATTTTTGTCATTGGATTGGTTGGAAATGTTATAGCCCTGTTTGCTTTCCTGTGCATACATCAGAAAAGGAATTCTATCCAAGTTTATTTGATAAATGTAGCTGTTGCAGACCTTCTGCTGATCTTCTGTCTTCCATTCAGAATACTCTATCATGTTACCCAAAACACCTGGATGTTTGGACTGATTTTATGCAAGATTATAGGAACTCTATTTTATATGAACATGTATATCAGCATAGTACTGTTGGGACTAATTAGTCTAGATCGTTATGTAAAAATAAATAAGTCTGTGAAGCATACTAAAATGTTAACTACTACACAAAGTATACGAATTTGTTGTATGGTGTGGGCACTTGCACTAACAGGATCTATAATCGTAGTTGCACCATCTTTCTTTAAGAGTGAGGACAGCAATTCTACTATGTGCTTTCATTACCGAACTAAACACAATGCAAAGACAGAAGCAATTTTAAATTATATTCTTGTAATAATTTTTTGGATAGTTTTTTTCCTTTTGATACTTTCATATGTTAAAATTGCCAAGAACCTTCTGAAAATTTCAAAGAAAAGAGCAAATTTTCCCAACGCAGGAAAATACACCCAGACAGCAAGGAACTCCTTCATTGTACTCATTATTTTCACCATCTGTTTTGTTCCTTACCACGTGTTCCGGTTTGTCTACATTACATCACAGTTACAAAATCCGTCTTGTTATTGGAAGGAAATCATTCACAAATGCAATGAGGTGATGCTCATATTTTCATCTTTTAACAGCTGCTTAGACCCAGTTATGTATTTCCTAATGTCCAGAAGTGTCCGTAAGACTGTATTCCAACTGATTTGCAGCAGACTTTATGGAGATTCAAGCCTAACTCTAGAAAGCACTTCAGAAATAAAACTTGGACAATATACACAAGAGCGATTCTCTACTACCACCCACCACTCAAGTTCTGTAAAGAAGAAGTCTCTGATTTGATTGTTGAAATGAATGAATACTGTTTCTCTCTGTCACTCCAGGACATCAATTTAAGTTGTACTAAAGGCAATACTGTACAGCTACTAATCCTGCCTCTTTCTTCCTGTTAAAAAATGAGAAGTATTACTTCTGTTTGTGAAAATGAGAAGTTACTTTTTGGAAGTATTTCACTTTGTTTATCCAAGAAAACAAAATAGGAAGTTCTCAGACATCTTCTGCTGGACTAAACTAGAACACTAACTCTTTAAGGAGATTTCCACAAAGTTGTTTGAACCTGTATAAGGAATCTTGTATATAGACATTAATATTACCAACTTGTGTATGTAAATAATAGGTGAATTTTGCAAAAAGTAAATTGTGTCCTACTCAAAAGAGCTATACAAACCCCTATAGATTTTATGTATTTCTCTGTTTTAATAAGTTTCAAAGAGATCAGCATTTTAACTATATTTGTATAAGTATTTTTTCCAAGAAAATATTTGAGAATTTAGCAACATATGTGGCTTAAAAATGAGGTAAAGAATACAATTGCCATTAATTCAGTTATAATTACAGAAGATACACTTCTGTTTTATTAAACAGCAAAATTAAAATAGTCAAGCCTCCTAAGCACCCTATTGTATTTTCAACATTTTAATGAATGTCAAGGTCAATAACCTGAGGCAAACTATGCAATGGTTTTGGAAAACTGGAAATTAAAGGAGGAGAGATGACATATGGATGTTTTCAGTTACCTAAGATTTCCTTAAAACTCTTGACAAATTTGGTGACTGCATCTACACAAGTAGTTCAACAAGGAAAATAAACTCAGAGAACTGAGCATACAGAGCAGAATAGAAAAATTAGCTCTCGTGAACACGTGACACACCAGCTCTGATCTTTGCTCGGGCTCAGTCACAGGTCTGCTTACAGATTTCCAAAGCCATGCATATCAGCTGCACGCTTTGTCCCTGGCACAGATGATCTCGTTTCACGTGATTAAAATAATCTTAATAATTGCTGATGCTATGTAAATAGTAATGTAACTACAATGTCCCATTGATACAACTATATCCTCAAACTAAAACCAAACAGGTTTATGTACTTAGGCACAAACAAAAATTTCAAAATATAATGTTGTTTTAAAAAAGGGGGCTGAAGGCGTGGGTTGCTTAACCCAAAGACATGTAAAGAGGCAGTTATACCAAGAACAACCTAAATTTCTGGCACGACAAGCCAGTAAGGTGAATAAATTAGACGCCAGATGTTAAACTCCATGAAATAAGGTTTTATTCTCCCAAACACATACAAGCAATATTGCTCAAGTAAGCTCGTGTAAAGAAGTCGGTCTTAATACGACTATCGGTAACTTCTCTGATGGATCATGTGACTTTTTATGCCAAATCTGTGCCAAAACCTGTGCATTTTTACTAATTCTGTACAATATTCTGGTTTTACAGAAGCTACTCATAAAACTCTCCTTGAATGAAGTAAACATAACAATTCACCTCTGCTAGATATAAATGGGTTAATCTTTATGTGATTTTACTTCATTGAGTTTTGTTGAAACTGGAGATAAACATGTTAAATTACAATGACTAGCCAGTGTATTCTTTTTTTTTTTACAAAAAAGAGTGTTTTTTTTTTAATCTGAGAGAGATTTCTACAAACATGTAATTTTCATAGAAGTATGACAGCAACTGCATTTTTCTTAAACACTTCAGCATACAATTATTAAAGATATTTGTACAATAATTTCTAATTGATTCTTACAATAATTATATTTTTTCACAATTTTTTTATCTATCATCTTGTCATCCTATTATATGTACGCTGAAGCAAGAACTGTCTTGGCTCTGTATTTGTACAGTTCAAGAAACAGCATGTTCCTTGTCCTCTGCAACTCTCCTGTGCAGTATAATTGTACATCATTACATCAGCTCTGGTAAATCTAGTGGAGTTTATAAACCAGCATTTCACAAGATATATACATTATCTCATCAGTCTTTTTTTGCCTATATTTATTCTACTGTGAGTAGCTGATCAATGACACTGATCATCAAGCCGGTGGGGGGGGGGACAACACACAAACGACACTGTGCGGCTTGAACAAAATTTGAATTATTTTCGGGACATGGTTTAGCAGGCATGGTGGTGTGAGGTTGACGGTTGGACTTGATGATCTTAGAGGTCTTTTCCAAACTTAATGATTCTATGATTCCATAATTTTTTTTTAAATATAGTCTTCTATTTAAACCAGAATCTTCATTTACAAGGACTGCAATCCATAGACACCACACAATTTCAAAAATAGACTCAGATCTGTTCAGAAGATCAAGTAATAGTACAGGGCTTCAAGGCTACAAATGCAGTTGACTTTTAAAGCCAAAGGCAAATAGAAATGTGTTCCACTAGAAAAATGCAGACCACCTTAGTATTCTGGGCATGCTTTTGTAAGCTGTGTAACATTCACTTGGTTACTACAATATTATTTTGTAAACAACTAAATACACAATAGGACAACAGAAAAACAGTCTTGCACTACAAGTTCAAGATTCTGGTCCATCATGTGAATAGCGTTACATGGGTTTTTTTGTTTTTAATAATCGTAACAGCAAAATCTTGTCAGTATTTTCTTCAAGAGGAAAGTTTTAAACACCCATACCTATTTACATTGATCAGATGTGTTCTACATGACAGCCATTCTTTACAGATTGTAGAGAAAGAGCAACAGGGAAGCCATCCACAGTATCAGTAAACAAGGCTTCAGGAAAAAAAACATTTTAGAAGAAATACTGAAGAGCAACACTTTCCCAGGACTTCATGCTACACGTTAAAATGTTTCAAAAGCATTTCAATGCAGGACAATCCATTGCTTAAACCAGCCTCTGTACACAAGCAGCAACTATAACTCAAATCTTTTAAAGAGATTTCAGGAGCTACAGTCTAATGTTCGGATTGGGCAAACCCACAGCACCTATAAAGTCAAATGGAATTAGGCAAGCTTGCATGTATAGGGAAAAGTGAATAGGTTTGTTTGAGGGAAGCCATATACCAGAAAATCAATAACAGAGGAACTCTCTGGAAAAGCTGAGAAGCACTGAGATAAAGGTGGTACGGTGTACTTCGACTTTAGCAAGGTCACTTACTAAAGGCTCTAAGAAATCCCTGGGATGTTAGATGTTAATTCTTGTTTTGGAACTGGTTAAAAGTTGGAAAGAAAGCTTGAAAATACACAGCCTTTATTCGTCATCGTATTCCCCAAGACTATGCAAATGGATACATTTACAAATATGTTGAACACTACAATCTGGAATGAGTGAAGAGTAAGGAGATGACAAAGTTTTCAAACGCCAAACAATTATTTAGGGTAATCAAATCAAAAAAATGTTCAAGATATAGCTCTGCTCAACAGCAAGAAAATAGTAAGCAGACTGTTAAAATTAGGAGGAAAAAAATGAGAAGCCATCATTGTGCTATTGTATAATCTGGATGACACAGATTCTATAATTTAGATGATACACATTCTATACAGAATACATTAAGTAAATCAATTCTTCAGCTCAGAAATGAAAATCTGAAAGGGAGCACAACAAGTCTGTAACATCAGGCATAACACAGAAGAGGGGAACAGGAATAACTACATGCTCTTTATCAGTGTGACATCAAGGGAGTAGCAGTTAAAACAAAAAATAAGCCCAAAAAGCAACCATACAAGTTAAAATACTTATGGATTTCCACAACTATGTAATTCAGTGCTTCAGGATGTTAAAGGCTGGATGTATCAACTGGCTTAACACGGCATCTGAAAATAGACAGCATTGTCACATAGGAAAGAATTACCACTGATCAAAACCCAAAGGAGGTATCTTTACTATTTAAAAAAAATATTTAATCCTAACATATTTTTTTCCTATAATCAGTTTTCCCAACTTTGAGGGTAAAATACCAGGCTCTGCAAACCAATATTAATGAAGAGCAAACAGTCCTGAAGCATCTCAGCAGGTCTGCTGAAAGCTACACTGTGACATATCAAATGACGATATAATTAGTCACTTTAACAGTGTCTCTTACTTCTCATCTTAGCAGTGCTTCCTAAGCACTATCAGGGCCAAGTATAGCAATTAGTTGAATCTTCGCTGAATTTCAACATGAAAATCATTCTATTTATTCTTCTTTCTATAAGTAGAGGCTAACTTAACATGCATCTGCACATAAACTGCATGAAATTAATTTTCCTTCTTTATTCAAATCTACAGTACATCCTTAAATTTTGGTTGGTGCACCAAAATGTTGCCTCTTTTCCACTATGCAAAAAGGAGCGCACATTCTTTATTATAATAAATATACATGCTGGCTAGTCACTTCTATACCTTTCAGACATGACAAATACATTAATGGCTATACTGTCATAAAAATATTCCTTAAAATGAATGGAAAACATAAGCCAAGAACCAAAACTGTTTGCCAGAAAAAAGTTTATAACTTGAATCATCAACAAATCAAAGCGTACCTGGTTTGAGTAAACAACAGTACTGGTTTAGGCAGGGACAGAGTTGAAGTTCTTCACAGTAGCTTGTATGGGGCTATGCTTTGGGTTTGTGATGAAAATAGCGTTGGTAACACAGCGATGTTTTAGTTATCATGGAATAGCGCTTGCACAGCATCTGGGCCTTTCCTCCTTCTCATGTTTCCCCGCCAGCGAGCAGGCTGGGGATATGGAAGAAGTCGGGAAGTCGGGAGGGGACACAGCTGGGACATGTGACCCCCACCGACCAAAGGGATATCCCAGGCCACAGGACCTCATGCTCAGCAATTAAAGTTGGGTAGAAAGTTTGTCAGAGCTGCCATTTCTCAGGAACTAGCTGGACATCGGTCAACTGGGGGTGAGCAAGTGGGTTTTTTTGCATCACTTGTTTTTCTTGGGTTTTTTTTCCCCTCTTCCCCCTCCCCCCCCTTTTTTTTTCCCTCTCTTTAAACTACTAAACTCTCTTTATCTTGAACCGTGAGTTTTTTCACTTTTACCCTACCAGTTCTAACCCCCAGCCCACTGAAGGGGGAGTGAGTGAGAGGCTGCTTGGGCCGTAGCTGCGTCCCGGAACTAAACCACAGCACCACTTTTTGGCACGCAACACAGAGCTCAAAGAGTTCAAGACAACAGCAGATTTGACCAGAGCATGTTAGAGGGACCAGGAAAGGCCATCAGAAGAGGCAGCCTGTTTTGCAGCAGAGCAGCCACATGAACAGGAGGGGGAAGAGACAGAAATCATAAACAAGTTTTTGCACTTCTACCCTTCCGATTCTCTTCCCCATCCCACTAGGGGGGAGTGAACAAGAGGCTATGTGGGGCTTACCTGCCTACCAGGGTTAAACCACAACATCAACTTTCATTTCACATTGACATGAACTGTAATTACGATTTTAACCTGCAAATCGGTATTTTTCATGAAGGCAGACAAGTACCAATTGTTTTGATAACACAACACGGAAACATTTAATTAAACAACTTCTGTCACAACATCAGTCAGTGAAAACATAAAAGAGGAGTGCAACTGACATCACTGATAAAAAAGTGAGTGTCACATTATTCCTGGAACTTGAAAATGCATGTAAGGATGCTTTGGTTTAATACTCTCTCTGAAAGCATATACAGAATCAGGGTGGAGGGGAGGGAGCTGTGTTGCGCAGTACAGATAAAGCGTACAGAGAAAAAGAACCCATTGATAATGTTCCACCAATCTGAAATATATTTGTAGTGTATTCTCTGTAGCACTGGGAACCTTCTGCCCACCTTTTTTCCATCACTTACACAAAATCCCAACTACTGAGGGCTCTGCGGAATCCAAGAGAATCGAAAAGGTGCTAGAAAGTTGTCATGATCCACTGCTTGTAGAGTGAATAGGTAGGAAAAATTCTTGCACAGATGTTCACAGACATCGTGAGAGTGAGAATAACTGGGGGGATGGGATGAAGCTGGAAAAAGCCTTAACATTCAAACTGCACAGTTAGAGCAGGAAGTGTAGAAATAAGGCCGTGAATGGCAGAGAAATGGCTAATTGTGTATTGTAGTACCACAAAGTGAGAAACAAAACGAGGAGGAAAAAAAGCCAGGGTTTACTTATAAGCTTATGTTTTAACAAGCTGAATCAATTATTTAAAATATACCACAATAATATATTTTGGTACATGCTACCTTCAATAGTTATCTTGCTTTTGTCTATAAATTGTGAGTCCTGGTTCCTTTAAGTTTGCATACAGAGAGGGGCAGTACACCTTCACACTTCTTACAAAGCAAGGCCAGCTTCTTCACAGAACTCTCAAATCAGAGATATAAATGGACATGCTTTAAAAAGAAAAATATACTTGCTATCCCTTCCACAAAAATTCTCACTAGGTAATAACATTAACCTAAGCACAGTCAACAACAAATTAAAATCCTGATGAAAAGACAGGATTGTTTTTGTCAGGGGGTATGAAAATATTCTTTATCAGCAAGGAATTCATTTTGCAGTCAGAACTCTCCAGCTTGCAGCCAACAAAATCTACCTTTTAAGTATCGTTCTGCTTTTACTGCCACATTTTAGGTTTTTATTTTTGCTTTACTACCTCTGTGTTTTCATAGAAGCTTAAGAACAACCTGGAAAAGCCGAAAAGCTGTTATATACAAACATCTTTAACTTGAAAAAACCCACAAGTTATAGTATGGTGTAGAAAAACACAGAGATAGCTTCCTAGTACACTTTGATGATCAACACAGTTTTCACGTTAAAAACGGTTTTCTGAATTAAAAGTAAAATCATCATGACCAATACACAGCCACTGTTTTTTTTAGAAGCAAATATGGTTAAAGAGACCTCTGGGAGCTGCACTAAGAATGTCATCGGGGAAAAAATACAAAGTATTTCACATTAAAGATCTGAAGTACAAAAATCTTGGAAGATTATTCTTTGTTAGTACTGTCAACTTGAAGCTAAGTTCTCCTGCCCACAAGATATTGTTTGGCTTGTGTTTTGTCTATGTAAACAACAACTTTGGAGCCTGTGAGACACTTAACTTTGCATATTTTATGACAACTGAAGAATTGAAGCTACGAGTGCCATATAACCCAATTTCTATATCCCTAAGCATGCCACAGAGTTATACTACATACACCTGTAATTCACCAAACAACGTAAGAACTTTCATTCTGGGTCTATTTTGCTGAACCACAAACGCAGTTCTAAAACTGGTGAAAATAACTCATTAGTGAACAGCAAACACAAACCCAGCTCAAACCTGCCAAATATTTTACCTTCACTGATTCAGCATGTACTCAAACTCAAGTAGATTTAAACATAAGCCTAGACGATTTTGCTTTGATGAGCACTTCTTACAATATTAAATACATATGCTGCCTATAGGTAAAATCCTATATATCAAGTCAGGAGAAGAGCTGCACCCACACTGGTTCACGCCTGCACTGAAAGCTGATGAGCAGGCAGAGCAGAAACACGGTGCTCTGCAACAACTCTCCTGATATAGATGTCCAGCTGAAAATGGTTATTGTGTAGTGCATCTGTCTTAAGAGTTTATGCAGTCAAAAAACCTTTCAATTTTAATGTTTAAGGAAATACAATCCCCAACAAAACTAAGCACCAAAAGTCAAAATTCTAGGCAAGCTACTTTTGAAAGAAAATACAGATTGCACTTGTGTGGTAGCCAGTGCATCAGAGACTTATCTTGGTATTAAATGCCATACAGTAGATTAAATTCCAAGTACATGAAATTAAATCTCAAGTTAAAGGCTGCTGCACGTTTGATGCATGCCATACATTTATTCAGTACGATTCATCCTCAGCATCCATAGTAGCCATACGCAGGGTTGCACGCTTTTCTGTGCCCTATGCTCAGTAGTTGCCTTCCATCCTTCAAAATGCAGAGACTGAGTGCATGTCTTGGACCTCCCACAGAAGAGAGAGAGCCGGGACTGCTACAGGAGCCAGAGGTAACTTAGCTGCTGCCTTCTTTCATTCTACAAGGAGCAGCTGCTGCCAACACATTACACACTCTGCTGTACAGCAGGAACAGACCAGTTCTCCATTTGGTTTGTGACAGGCACAAGGAGATATGAGGTTGACTGGGCTGTCTTCTATCATCTCAAGCAGGTGGAGGGGAGAGGAAGTGTCCAGGCAGCCTGCAAGCGGACCACTCTGTCATATATGATTATATCACATAACATGCTAGGTATGGGTTATAAATGACTGAAATATCTTTCATCACTAAGAATTTCCCTGGTTTTGTGCTTTTGGGCCACAAAATAAGTTATCTGCATACAATGGCAAAATGCAACATATGCTGCTTACTGGCATACAAACTGTAGTAACGTGTATAAATTAGGAAATGATCATGGTTTCAGAGTACATAAAATATAAATAATTGAGGTGAAGAATGCATGTGAAAGTCGTTGTGAAGAACAAGAGTAAACTGCATAAAAGATGCACTTGTAACATGTGAATATTGTCAACTATGTTTTAGATAAAATACGCCATTTATAAATCAGATGAATGGAAATAGTTCACTAAAGGTGCTTACTACAGCTTAGAACCAACTGTAACTGTATTTCTGGGGTTTGGTTTTTTTTAATTTGTTACTCATCTCACTAACTAGTTCCAAAATGAAGTCTGATGGACTGTAATTCACTATAATAATTTATTTTTATATAATAATTCAGAAAAAAATGTAGCATTACCTCTTCCTACAGCACGAGTTATGGTCATTGAATTATAAATACTACAGGCTACAGTTAATGACCAATTGAATAATAACAATTAAAAAAAAACCCCTGCTAACTGGAATCACTCACACCATTTTTTGGCATGTCTCCTCTTAGCAAATTTTCAGGATACGCATTCTTGTGTCTAAACTTGGACGGAACACAACAGTAACAAGGACTTCTAAGACTACTTAAAAGACTATTAAATACTTAATTAATGCAAGACTCTTTCTGTTAGAACAGATTTTAATATAACTATACATTCAAAAGTAGAAAAAATAAAAACAAGGTATAACTAAATCTAACAGGAACAAGAATTAAAGTACATGCAAACCAATCACAGCATTACTAACTAATTAATAATACTCCTCAGCAAGTTTCCCTCGCATAGATTTAATCTTAGATGAAATCTACCACATAGCTTAAACAGGAGGCCAGCATACTTATCACAGAATCACAGAATGGTAGGGATCTCTGTAGATCATCTGGTCCAACCCTCCTGCCAAAGCAGCGTCACCTAGAGCAGGCTGCACAGGACCTTGTCCAGGTGGGTTTTGAATATCTCCAGAGAAGGAGACTCCACAACCTCCCTGGGCAGCCTGTGCCAGGGCTCCGTCACCCTCAGAGGGAAGAAGTTCTTCCTCATGTTCAGACAGAACTTCCTGTGCTTCAGTTTGTGCCCAGACTGAACTAATAATTTTCCACATTGTACCAAATCAGAAATTTTGCTGAAAGCCAAAACCCAAGATATCCGTTTATTTTTCCTTTTCCCTTTTTCAAAACTATGTAATGTCTAAAAAAAATCATGATGATTAAAGAGTAGGAAATTTATGAAGCATTTTACTGGACATGTGTTTTTTTCATTCCAAATGCAGATGGAGTTGAGCCTAGCAGACGTACGGCAGTGGTTTCACATCTTGCCTCAAACCATTTTTTCTCGAGACCTCCTTCTAGGAGTTTGAAAGGCTACATCAAAATGTCTAGACTGTTTGTATGAAGTTGCATGTCAATATATAAGATTATTTAAACTTCTTAAGACTTTAATTTATTATTTCGTTACATGGTTGGCATCATTTTGAGCACGAAAAATGCAAACTAAAATTGGCTAATTAAAGGGTTGGTTTTTAGACTACGCATGTGCAATTTGTTGAACTCTTTGCTGTCAGATATTATACATGAAATGAGTTTAGAAGGATTCAATTGAATGATTAGCCGTTGGTATGGATGGAGTGAATGTTGACTGAACATCAAATGAGGACATAATGAAGGGGCTACGAGCTCTTGTGCTTCAGGCTATAACAGCTAGCTGAAGTGCTTAGGAGGAATACTGTTACAACTTGGTCTCTCCATCACCAACAGGATTACTGTACCATATTTTGAAACAATAAGCAATGCCTAAAGGACCAAGGGATGCTGCAGTGGATGGACCACAGCACAGTTGTGATATTCCAAGAAACAAACCTAGAAAATCAAGACTCATAATTTTAAACCTCTTAATCTGTTCTATAATTTATTCTGCCTATTCTGTTTGTAAACTCCATTAAAGTGCATTAATGAGCTATAATACTGAAGGCAGACAAGAAATCTAATTATCTTTTGTTGCAAAGCACCATATGCTTCTTTTAACTTCAAATAATAGACTGAGGAACATTAGTATTTTAAATGAATACTTGATGAAGTTGAACAAGAGAGAGGGAAAAAAAAAGTTAAGCAATGTATTCCAGATACTTTTTTTTTACTAGATGGGTTTACCTTGTCACATACTTATTTTGCAGCATAGGAAAGGGTAAATGAAAACACGTGACGCGGTTAGTCACTTTTATGTCAGACATCATTTTGCTTCCAGCTGTGGCCCTGAGGAAGTTTTTGTTCAGGGTTTTTTTGTTATTACTGTATTTTTGGCATGCTCATCTAGTTGCAAAAGCACCAGATGTCTCCAGTGACTTTTTGAATGAACAAGCAAAATAGAAAATAATAATAATTTTAAACCCCTTCATATATCGCACATAGAAAGGATGGTCCTGTTCTTTGGGGTTTGTTTTTTACTCCAGAACGTTATGTTGCAAAAAATAAAAATGAAACAACTCCCCAATTCACCACAACAAAATAACCCCCCCAAAGCAATAAGTTCTTGTGGCGGATGACAAGCGTGGATCCACTGAACTGCAGATTACTTTTTCCAGAGGAAGGAATCCAACGCAATCCCTCTCCATCCAGCTGGCTGGCTGCGTGTGCTGAGGTGAGCGAGGCTGCGTGAGTGCAGAAGTGGGGCCATCAGCACACCCCAAGCCATGGTCTCCACCCAGGACATCACACACTGATTTTGTCCTGTTGACACCACACAAGGGATTTCTCCAACCCTTATTTCAGAGAGGGACGCATTTCCCCAAGGAGCTTGAACAGGGATGCAGAGCTCACTTCACTTCATCCGTTTCCACAGTGGAATGCTGAGCTATGTGTCAAATGCAGTGTCCACTTTTCCAGGGGTATCTGTAAGGAGATGAACCCTGTTCTCAAATAGAAACCGTTCTGGTGATAAGAACAGTATGGAGGAAAAGTTGTTTTAAAATGTGTCTGTTGCCCACCTCTGAAATTCTCCTTTTCCTCTTCCTTCCTTGTTCACAGGTCCTACAAGACAGTTCCTGAGGTAACCAATGTAGTTGTACAGTTCTTTCTATCATCAGCTGCTACAAGAAACTTTTTTAAAATGCATGATTAGACTTCTATTGAGTAATCCATAAGCAAACTTAAAAGACCAAAAAAAGGCGGTTTACAGTATTGAAGTCAGAACCAAAAGAAAAGCAATTTTAGATACTCGGCAAGTCTCATTTTTATTTTGTTTCCAGCTAGAAAGAAAACAGAAACCATTTAGCATGCCTGTGAGGGTAACAAAGACATACACGTGGACTATCACTAGCACAGCTTCATTAAGTCATTGCATGCTCTTTCAGGTGATTAATACAAGCCTGTAACTTTAACAGTGCCTTTGAAAGAAAAATGAAAGAGTTGCCTAGATATTTTGGTGCCAGTCTTTTCTCCCTTTCTCTATACTTCCCAACCGATCTCTCAGTTTAAGCTCATTTTATGACCTTTAGTTACCTGTGGTGAATTTACACTGCTATTTAGGAAGGTGGAGATCTGGCAGAAATTTCAGTAGGCTCAGGTATTTTCTGTTTTGACACCTCTGCCTGTTTCTCACCAGACTTAGAGGCCATGTGTCTTGCAGGATCTGAAATTTTATATTTCAAACACATTTTTCACTTTTATGTTATTGATGTGACCTGATGTGCTTATGTCAGATTATGTGTCTTTGCCTTCATGTACAACATAAACAATGTACCTTTACAGCTGAGATTCAGGGAAAAGAAGAAAAAGGCTTTCATACATGCACACACTTTTGCTCTGGTTTTCTTTTAAAGGATTACTCACATTCTTCCCAAAAGAAGTTGGCAATACTTTTTCTCAGAAAGGAAATTAATTATAACAGCAACTTCTGGTTTCCTTAAACATATTAGTACTTTAATATTTGATATTGGGTTAAGATCTGAAAAGAGAAATAAAAGCTGTTAAATCTTTAACACATCACTTCAATTTCCTCAGAAAGTCTGGGAAAGCAATTCCATCTATGCTATTCATTACATAAAGCAAAAGAGGATTATTTAAAATGTGTTCAGAGACCTTAACTATGCAATATCCTGATGGAATTCACATGTAATGAAAATTTTAAACCAAATTCTGCTTTCAGATAAAGCCACAGTAATATCTTTGACTTCAGGACCTGTTTGACTGAAAGTAGAGCTTGACCACGTCTTGCTGTGGCAGTTTTTTGGGCAAAGTCTCCTTCCCTGATCAGGAAACTGTTCATATGGGTCAATCTTGCTCCAAATGGAGGCTCAGGGACCATCAGTCATCTGAAATGTGCTCTCATTCTGAGTCCAGAGTGGAGGAATTCAGAAACTATATAAAGAAATGTAAAATTGGTTAGCTAAAGAATTTTACTCAAAGCAATAATCCACAAATTAAATTTTTTAATGGGTCCTAAGAATGCCCTTTTTCAGTTTCACCCACAGAAGGAAAGACATGGCTGGTTAATATAATTTCCAGATTGGAAAGAAATATTTTCCTAGCTGAGCATTTCATTTGGATCCTGACAGTTCATTCAAGATCCTTTGGGTTTTCATCTCTCCACTTCAAGTATATTATTCCAGATAATAGCTCTGGTATTTACCATTTTTATCTCCTCCTCTCAGTGGTTCTATAAAAGTGCTTTTTGCATGTATTGGTCTAAAATATTTCTTGCAGGGCTTTTTTGTGCACTGAGGGAGACTCCAGCCAGTGTTGGATGGACGTGGGTGCTTAAGACACTTTTGACTTCCTTTTTTTCCCCTGTTATCAACTACACTTTTGTATACTCACTTTAAAATTAGTCCATCAATAATAGTCTTAATGGCATTTCTGTATAAAGTCTCTCTCCTGCAGCCTCTTTACGATGATTCCTTGGCAGCTGGCCTTGCTTTTTTTGGGCTATGTGTTCATTTTTCCTGGACTAATGAAATTCATATCACTTCTGAAATACGGAATACAGTTAGAGGGAGGGATGGTGACCATATTCTCACCAAAAACTGCTGAGCAAGAGGCGTAAATTTGATCCCACCTCTGGCTGAACAGGTCTTTCAGTCCTAACCCAAGGCTACTAGTACAACCTCAGTCTACTAACAAAAAGTGCAAAACTACTTCCCTTCCAAAAGTTCTGTTCTACATTTAGCCAGGATGCTGTTCTTAAGTGAACCTTCATCAGTTCTTCAAAAGAAAGCATGTAGATACCTCTTTTCGTTCAATACTTTCAAGTGAGATACAAGTGAATGATTGTACATCTCCACAGTCCCAAGTGAGAGACTGGTGCTGCCGTGGGGACAGAACATAAAAGACTTTTCATCTTTTTATGTCTTCCACTTACTTCTTTTAAGTAGATGTGTCCTTAATTGTATGATTTTGGATCCCAGATCCCAGATACTTTAGAGAAAGACTAGGATGCAAATAACTGAAATATTTTTTTTTTCTATTTCTTTCAGTTAGACTAGATGATCATCATAGGTCCCTTCCAAATGAAAATACCCTGTTCTCTAGTCTATTCTTTTTCACACCTTCAGTCTTAAGCGTCATTTGCACTAGTGTCTGCCCATCCTGTCTTTGGGCAACAGCTTTTTTAAGTTTCCTGTCTTCACTGCAGAGCGATTCTCTGATCACCAGGAAAGAAGAGAGAAATGGACGGTTTCCCCTGAGCCATGATAAATATTTCCTGCCAGGACCCTTGTGATAAGATGGAGCTGGTGATTTCATTTTGCAGCTGCATCACAGAACGGTAAAAAGGAATTGTACAGAGTTACTGCTTATAGAACTCATAAAACCCTATCGAGATCTCTGTCCCCACATGCCCATACTAAAGAATGGATATGATAAAGCTTGGATATCATCCAAACACTGCTTTCTGTCTCCAGTTTTCTGTTTTCAGCAGCTGAGCTTTTCAAATATATACTAGAATAATGTGAGCTCAGGAGATCTTTATTTAAACAAATAGAATTAGATTGTATAGCTGTGT
>Ga0181612_137358_pt1 | contig 21515 bp, 12 predicted proteins | sample HoacroProtozoa21_FD_119630 | JGI IMG/M metagenome (GOLD analysis project Ga0181612, IMG submission 119630) | Hoatzin crop microbial communities from Cojedes, Venezuel. Combined Assembly of Gp0051906, Gp0051904, Gp0051908
CCATAACTACAAAGTTTAAAAACCTTGAGTTATGCATGCACTGTCATGAACTGGTTTTGTCTCAGAGTTTGGGATCCCGGAGCTCTACTCTCACACGACAACGCTCAGCTTTCTTTGAATTCTATATTCTGATACTACCCTAAAAAGTAAACTACTTAATTTCAGACACTAATGGATACTTCCAGTAGTCCGATACTTTCAGTATCAGATTTCAGTATCTTTAAGTTTCCACAGCCTGGTTTGTTTTGTCAAGTGACAGCCAAGAGAGTCCATTAAAAGTGAATAGACCCAACAAATGGTCCACGGCTATAAATTCGGTGGAGTATTAACTCTCACCGCAAGACCTGAGTTCAGAGCACTGGTAAGCTTATTTCATCCACACAACGGAACTTTGCTTTACTTTGACTACTTAGTGGCTGGCTTTAGGTACAGAACTTACAACAATGAAACAAGTATGTTCTTACATGTTGGGGTGTTTGAAGGGTGTGGTGCTTCCCCCTTTTGTTTTGTTTTTCAAGATATTTAAGTACCTCACGGACCACTTGCATACTTGGCCATTAGTGAAAAGCAGATACACTACGATCGTTTTATATAGCAGCTGTGCACACAAAGGAAACTCCTAATGCCAGCACACACAAAGCTCTGCTCACAAACTGTGACGATAAATTTCACAAGTTGTTGTGGATACTTGAAAATAATTATCTTATTAGTAAATAATATCTGACACTATACAAACAATTATCTATCTTTTTTCCATTTCTCAGTTTATTAAAAGTGCCTTTTCCTTGATTCAGTTTTCTCATTAGAAGTGCCTGCACTTCGAAATATTAGATACTTAATCATTTACCCCAGATAAAACATTTAAGAAGCTCTAAAACATAGGAAATCAAGGCAACAGAGCAACAGCAAACATTTCCACTAGAGAACCCAATCAAGGGTTCATTCACCATCCAACTTAAACTCAAAACTCTTTTCTAAACCACAACGAACAAATTCCATGAGTCTCAAAGCCAGTCTTTCTAGAAGAAAAGACTGAAAACCTTCTGAGAAACTCATTTTGTGGGACGTTTCACATTCCATCTAAGGTTTATTCCCCTACATATATATTCCTGCTTCTAATATCAACCAGCTGTGACAATGACGTCTAAGCAGCACTGTAAAAGATGCAAGGATATCCTGTAGCTCAGAATTTTGGGAGAGGGTACCTGGAGCTAAGCGATTGATTGAGGAAGTAGATATAATTTAAGAAACAATGTAAATTAAATTTTAGTAGTTATTAGAAAGCTTGCACTTCAGTGAAAATGCACAGTGCCCTGCCATAAGGACGCCACGGTGACCAACAAGGAAACCTTTGGGACAACAGCTGTCCCGAAGTACGCAAGCAGTGTGCACACGAAACAAGAGAAGAACCCAACAGAGCCAAGCAAGTTTGCTCTCCAGCTTTTCAAGCACATCCTTGACAGGACAACTTAGTGTTCCGCATTTTATTTTCCAGCAGCAACCAGACTGCAGAGACTCTGTTAGTACTGAACTACATAAAGTTTGTTCCTTCAGCAAACTCACGGGCAGATTGCAGCCCAGCAGACGGAACACTGAGAAAAGTTGTCACATTTGTTTTGCAGCCTTTACCTGTTCCTGAAACATTAACAGATCTTCCCCGAAACCCTCCAGCACAAAAAATTCCTGCATGCTTAAGCAGGTCAGTCACTCCATCAAATTCTATTAATGCTAATACACCCAACTTTCATGCTATTATCAAGTTATCAAACTTTAAATGTTACTTCTGCATTCAGCTTTATATTTTTAAAATTATTATTTATGATTATTTAAAAATTGGGTCTTAACCTTCATTAACAAAGTTGTAGGCGGTTATGGTTCACTGCAAGCCTGCTAAAGCGAGCAGCTGTATTCGCTATGTGGTCCAGACTACCAGCTCCTCATTTTCAACGAACGAAATAAAATTTTTCTTTTTGGGTATACTACATGGCAATATTTAATTCTTAAAATGTTGCATCATTTGAGCTATAGCAAGCTTAACACTTAAAATACTCAATTTTGGAATTCCTGGTTTATGAGGATTAAAGCTATTAAAAAACAATAAAATAATTGATTCATAGTTTAGTAGCCCAGAGCCAACAGTCTGAAAATATGGCAGCCAAAATATAAACCTATACTATGAAAAATTAAAAATTAAAATCAGTATTATCTACACTTTTGAATGCTCCACTTGAATTTGCTCATTGCAAATTCCACAGAACCTACATCACACCCGTGTATCAGTCCCTCTTATCAATTATTGCTTCGCTTCTTTTGTTCCCTTTCATCACTTCCTCAGTGATGCTTTCTTCCAGCAAGGCCTGGTCAGAGCAGCTGCGGTAGAGGAATGCAAGCACCATGCCTCTTCACTGAAGCGTTTTACCCGGAAAGCCAGTTGTGAACAGAGTAGACTGGCACTGCTGGATTTAAGACAAGTCATTAACAGAAGAAAGAACCACTCTGAAATCTGCCAGCAGTAGGGCCACGATAGTAACACAAAAGAATAGAAAGTAACCTTAGACACATACTTTTATTTTTCCTCAAAGTGTATACATGTGCCTGTATGTATTTTTACAAATTCTACTAGGTAGCAAATTTCTTGTTCTTACCCCATCACTGAGAAACATACCAAACTGCATTTGGAGCCATAACAGTTCACTTGGCTAAGATTTATTTATTTAAAATATACCATGTATTTATATAACACTTGTATCTTCAAAAGAAAACGCAAGGTTCTACTGACAAACAGCGCCGAAGTGATCTATCTAAAGCACCATTAAACAGCAAGCAAGACTTTGAATGAACATCAATGAATAAAGACAAACGATTCGACAGCATCCGTTGGGAGGCATTACAGCACACAGCGTTTATATTAATCATTCTATTTTATGTAATTTTATTACCATTTTTATAGTCTAAAAGCAAAATGATTACCCTTGCTGTTCAGGACTATAATGTCTCATGATTACATGACCTGCTAGGAAATACACGCTCTGGTATTGAGAAGCCTCCGTCACTTTCACTCCCTTTCTTTGTGCGAGGCTCCTTGAGACAGATGCACACCAGCTATCAACACCCCCACCCGGCCCTCGAAACCACAAATCACCAGTGAGCTCCTTTCAGCCTAATGATAGCTACGTACCACGCGACCACTCGCCGAGGATGTTGCAACAAGTTTAAACTGGAAGTTGTATTAGTGGATACACGTCAACCCTCTAAAAATTTTTTATCTTGAAAACATCGCCGTTTCCTTAGACAACCAACCTACATGAAGCAACTCTTCTATGAAATAAATACCAGTGGCGTCTTCTAGAGACCAGATAGTGGTATCTGCAAGCAAGTAGCAGCTCACACTTTCAACTCAAGATGATCTTCAAGACACAGAATTTCAAAAACATGCAACGAACATTAGGAAACATAATCAAATCACTCAGCCCTACCAAATCCATTGAGCAAACATTTTCTAGTGCATTCATAACTGCAAGAAAGCTTGCAAAAACAAGTCCAACAAAGATTTTTCAAGCAGATTTTGAGATTAAAAGACAGCTATAGTTGGTATTTATTGATATTTTTACTTTTTTTTTTTTTAACTCCAGAACAATATCATTCATTTACTTGTACAGTTTTTCATGAGCAAGTTCAGGCAACAACAAAGTTCATTATAGAAATTCTTCCAAACTGTATCAGTATCACTCACTGTACAACACTGTTCAACTTGTCCACTTTTAAAGCATCAAAGACCCTTTTTTTTTTCTAAATAATGAGCTGATTCCAAAATTAATCCTCACCACCACCAAGCACTTTGTATTTCCACAGGAAGAAAAAATTTGCTGTACTGCCTAAATGGTTTGTTTGGCTGCATACACAGGTATTAAAACAATTATAAAACCCCACATGGATGTAGCAACTTTTCAGCAATCCTGTAGTAACTTCACAATTTCACTAGACAAACCACAAATCTTACGAACCAGTTTTCCATGTATGAACTCAAGCATAAAAAAACAGTTTTACCATATAGCATAGCTTTCGAAAAGACAGACTGGATGAGCTGAACTTTGGCAGGATCTAGAAAGCGATTTCAAACACGTTTTGACTACTCCTTTAAAAGACAGACAACTCTTTTCTTGATAGTAAACATGCAAGCACCTGCTCACCCATTTTATTTCTATTCATTTTTTTAAATTTATTTTATAAATTATTCAGTCATTGTGCTAACACCACTCTCCCCCTCCACCCAACAAAAAAAACAATGCCAAGCTCATGTTAGTCTTCTCTTTCTGTTCAACCTGGTCTTGATGCCATCTAAACATCTTATACCAGTTCTTATATTTCAAGGAGATGAAAGATTCTTCACCCCTCCATATTTCCCCATCTTCCTGACTGATGGGGCAGCAGCCCTGAATTTGCTGCTCTGCCTGGCAATGCCTTGACTTAGTTACAAAGTTCTAACAATCTGTATTATCTAAACATGCTAATTTTTAGATAAAGAGTACACAATCTGTCATTGTGGACCTCTAGACTATACTGGGTACGAAAAGTTGCCACTTCTCATGGTTTCTATAACTATACATAGAGAGCTGAAAATAATTCTCTATGAAGTCATCGTGGTGAAAATATGAGGAACAAAAATTCTGTGGTTTCTCTTCCGTCTGATATTTATGCTCTCTTGAATTACAACTACCCACATGCAAACGCAACACATCATCCTAAGAATCCTTACTATCTAGCAGTTCTAACATCACAAAAATTAAACCTCTCACCACAGCCAAGACACAAATGTGCTAATCTGTACAGCAGAGCACATACAGTAGAAACAAATCCGATTATACTTACAGTCTAGTTAACTTCTGTGTGTTCTGAAAAAGCAGCTCTGGAAGAACTTGCAATTTATTCCTGTTCAGGCGCCTAAACAGTTACAATTAGAATAAAAAAAAAATTAGATTATCTTCCAGTTTGTGAAGCTTATTCTATTATGCATAAACATATGAAGCTCCCATTGCACTAAACCTCATGCTATGAACTCAGCACAGAACACATCACGTATGTTGCTCACAGGCAAGCCAAACACACACCATGCCATCTGCAGACCACCTGCCTACATTCTTTAGGTAGGGAGTCAAGTGACAGTCACCGGAAAGTTTAAATGTTCAAATATGGATATGTACACAAATATGTTTATTAAATTTTCTTCTGCGTGCCTACTAACAGTGAGTCTTATGGCCCCCATGGTCAGCTTCCACTGCTCTGTGGTATAGTTACTAGGAGGTATCTGGATTTCCTCTCTCTTTCTAAAAATGTAGGCACAGTAAATTAAGTAACTTGACCAACCAAGATGATTTCCAGATTAATTATTCCTACAGTACAAACACAAGAATTTTATTTTTTTTTTTAAAAACTTCACTTGTAAAATATGAACACTGTTGTAGAACATATGAACACACAGGTAATGAGACAACTAGACGGTGATTTGAAATAGAATTTTAATCTTTAAGTTTCTTCCAGGAACCTTTTTAGAGAACTGCTTAATGTTAATACATTAATCCATTTTACTCACTCACCAAGCAAAGTTTTACACTGATGACCACAACTTGTCAACTGTAAGAAATCAACTGTCAGAAGTGACTCCAGCCTAGAAGCTATAAAAAGCACAAGCTTCTCTCCTTTGCAAAAGACATGACAGCCCTGCAAAACCTAAAAGTTGTTCTACTTGCAAAAGGCAATCTTTTTCTGCAATCCTTTTTCTGTTATCTAACTGACAATAAAAACAGTCCCTGGCTTTCACAGTCCTCATGAATGTTCTTTATAAAGTGAAGTTGACCTAAACTATGTACAACTCCACTGTTCTCAATAGGAAGCTGACTTCTCATACCTGTTCATATATAAACCTGTATTTATGCCTCTGTTCCCAATCCACCTAAAAAGTTAACTTTCATGACAGATCTGTTTCTGCTAGAGTTTTGATCTCCAAAGACATCTGGAACTTTTAGAGCCTACTGATACTTAGCACCCAATACCTGATTTTCAATTTTCTTGCACAGTGAGCAATTTCATTATCAGAATTCAAGAATTTGTTTGAATGGAAAGGCCTTCCTCAGGGATGAAGCTAGTGTTGTGGGGTTTCCAAACGGCCGAGTTTGCATCTGGCTACCATACGAACACATCTTGCAAGACAAAGAGGTGACGAGGGGGAGAGGAGTATTTACTTCTCTTTCCGACACCTAGAACAGACCAAAGGCTGCATTTGCAAGCTTGCTTGCAGCGCCTATACGTTTTGCGTTATGCATGCCGCACGCTAACCTAAGCGGATACAAAACTTGGTTATTTCACACTGCTTTTACCGACTGCCCAGCTACGCTTCTGAGATAAATTAACAAACCAGCAGATGAAACACTACACAAGAAGATGAGAGATACTCAGCACCAGTCTGCATTTGGGAAAGCACTTAAGCAGATTTTTAACAGGATTGCTTTACCCACGTGAAAATTCACACTTCTATACCAAATTAATCTGCTTTAATTTAAGGTTGATAGTAATGTGCTACATCATCAATTCTCAAAGTCATATTTTCAGTTAAGCACGTTTATATTCTAGAACGGTTGATCTGCTTCGCAGGATGAAATAAAATAAAATTACGTATGATAATACACAGCTTAGTACTCCTCAGGTCTACTTTCATTCACCACCACCAGTTCTTGAGCAACACCAGGTATGTTGAACTTATTTATTGATCAGAATGAAAAAAGACTGCAGTGAAATGCACCTATTCCATACAGCTGTCTAATAGTTATTACTTTGTCCAACTGTCATTTCAGCTCTCACAACATCCATGCAATTATCCACTGCCAATCCAAAGCCATCTGACTTCTCTCAAAGCAGTGTCCAAGGAATAAGTTTTAAAAACATTCTTATCTCTACTTGCAAGTATTTCACAAATTCTGACTTTATGCTTATTGTTCTAAGCCACAGAAACTAAGAAAAAACAGATTAAGTTTCTAAAAAAGGAGGTTCCACATCAACATGCAAACAAGAAAATGTATGTAGTAATAAAAAATTGTATTTTTCAAGGTTAGAAAGTCTGCAGCCTCAGCAGTCAAATATTTACAATTTGCAGTGACACAAAAAACTTTGTAGAGAAAAAAAACTAACATGAAATATTTTTCCCCAACTTCTTAGCAAATTAATCCAGAAGATCAAATACATTAAATGATTATTTGTATGGACCAATACCTGTGACGGATAAAGGACCAAGTTCTCAGTTGCCCGTTGAAATTGTCCTAAGCATTTTAAGACTTCCTTCTGACGCTACCTTAATATTGATTTTCTCTCAAAAATCATATGAAGTAAGGTCCACTCAAGGACGCTTTTGAAGAGTTCACATTGCAACCTGCTGCTCACTAGCACTAAACACTTCATATACTCATCTAAGCTTTTAAAATATTTTTGTTATATTCTTATAAATGAAGCATTGGCCTTTTTATACCGCAGCAGTAAGCAAGCCGAATTGGTCTACCAAGACCAGTAACATCATGTCATTCTTCCTTTTTTGCCTTAACTCATGTAAGCTTAACTTCCAAAACGCCCCCACCAGTACAGGTTAGTGCTCCTGCACATGACACTGGCCTCAAAGCACTGCCCCAAACAGAGCTCGCAGCTAGTAAACCAAGGCTACGTCAGTAACTGGTAACTAAGCTAATCTATGGGAACAACAAACCTTTGAAGAGTCCGTGGCTACTGCTGTCTTGGTTCAAGCTACAGGACACTCTAATCATCACTTCAATCACTTCCTAAGATGTACTTCAGGTGGGAATTTCTGCCCAAAGTAATTTTATTGGTAATTTGATTCTCAGGGGACTCAGGAAATGAATAGGGTTTTGTTTCTCTTGAACATCACCTACTGTATTTAAATAACTCCTCCAAGATACTCACTTCAGTGTAAGACTATATCACTTCATATAAACTTACTCATATTTGACGTAGGATACATTTAACTTGCTTATATTTATTATGTGCCAGAGCATCACCAATAGCCTAGGAAAACTCCCAGTTACACTTCTTATTTCCTTTCCTGGGCCTGAAAGAGAGGCTATTAAGAGAGTTCTCAATACAGAAGGATCAAAGTACAAGACAGGATGTTTTTAAATCCTACAAGAGAGACACAGAAGTGTTTAAAACTTATTCAGTGCAAAGAGCAAATGTTCTGAATGGTCAGCTATAAGCAGCTTCCTTCACTTCGACAGAGGAGTGCCAAACACAAATGAAATCTAGTCGAATAGTTCTTAACACGCCATTTGACAAGAATTTCACTTTATCCTCATCTATCAGTAAGCTCTAGGACAAATGAGGAAACTTCAAATGCAAGATGAGACAAATATTAGTAACACCAGCACAGAGCAGGGGAAGCTCTAAGGTAGCTGCTCCTAAGCCTGTTACCTGTGACAGCCATCACATTACCACCCGAATCTTGTCCTGTCAGGTATTTAATTCTAACTACAACAGCATTTCAGATTTTATAACAAATACCTCGGAAAAGGTGAAGCCACATATTATTGAAATAAAATAAAAATGGTCTGCAAAAGGATCATAAACCAGAATTAAGGAAAATACCATTTACATTTTCTCATGAGCAAAATCAGTCAAATTTTGATTGTCACACCAAATCCTGTGCATTGTTCAAACTTGGCACACCACCTGGGACGTGCAGCACAGCAACTGAAATCTTCAATCTGTCCTCTTCCTTGTGTTAGAAACACACCTGCCATGCAGGCAGTACACGCATGTGCACACAGAGCACCAACCACCACCACACCAGATCGGAGCTATACCCAGAGTAGGGAAGGAAGGAATCTGGGGCACAGAGCCAGGCAAGATCTGGTCCAGGTTATTTGACCTGGGACTGCTGGATGAGAATGCAGCTGTTCAGTCTCTGAAGTATTTTGAACTGGATTTTTTACAGCTAATAAGACCTGCAAAGTATTCCAGGAATTCAGAGCACTGGGCAGAATGATGCATAATCATCTAATGCCACAGAACAGATTAGCTCCAGCACTGGATCAGAAGCAGCTCTGGAAGTGCACAGCATGGAGTCCAGACTAATAAAAACCCCTGGAAGCCGAAGAACGGTGCAGAGAGGCTCTCTAGGAGTTATATCAGCTCTGGCAATACCTGCATTGAGTCAAAATTATTAAGTCTGATTAGACACATGCTGACCATAGAGTCAACAATCTCCATACACTGCAACTACCTCCATCTTCCAGATTACTTCAACCACTACTATGCATGGGAAATACAGTTTTCTACACTCTGTTTTGTTTGTCTGCTCCTCAGGTCCCTATAAGTGACCCATAAAAGCCAACCAACTGCCAACTGCACACAATAGTCCTCCACGTGTAAGCAATGGGCCTCCAGAAGCCCATAAGTCACCTCCAAGGCATCCATATAAGACCATCAAACTAGCACAAAGTCCTCTCGCTAGGCGCAAATGTGTATTCACCTATGCTTCTGCTGGAAGATGTTTAGGAAGCTGTACAGGGTAAAGGCTAAAAACCTGTATTTCTGCATGCAGGAATTGACTACAGAAGTGAACTACTGTTTCGTCTGACACTACTCTAAATCACCGGCACACTTTTGTGACTAGGATTGCTTCATAAACTGGAAAAAAAGAAAGATGTGTCCATGAGTTTTTCAGTATAGGAAGAGTATAACTAAAGATAACTAAATATATCTTTTAAAAATCTGGTGAGCTATGCACTGAGAAAGACTCACACTGTTGTTAACAGTCTGTTTAAAAGGGCTACTTTTCTGAAACGGTACTAAACTACCTAATGGACTCACAAAAAGATTCAAGTAGCTTAGAGCTAAAAGCTGCAAGAGAGACCAAGAAATCAGAAAACAAATAAAAACATTTCGAAAAATTTAAAAACCAAGAGACTTGCCTATTCTTCTCTTGAGACAGCCAGAGCCTTCCACAGCATTGCCAGGGACTGTATGTTGCAGCTAAAGTCACTCCAGATTTGTGCAGGTACTGGGCTGCAAGTTGCACTCAGGCAGTTAAAACCAGCTATTTTTAGCCCTTCTTCTACTTTTTCACCTCGTAACTCTACTTCACAGGAGCAATCTGAATTTGTTACTCAGCTAATATTGAGATCTGCCAAAGACTATTATTACAAGTATCAGCTGCAGCTGGAACTGGAAAGAGTCAGAAGGTCACCATCGAAGGCAAAAAAGGACTTCCATGAGGGCCCAACCTGTTCAGCATACTCACAGGTGACCTGAAAAGTTGGAAGTGTAGAGGATGACATAATTTGGTGGTGACATGAAACGGAGGCTGATTACAAACTACAGAAAGTACTATATTCACTGTCCAAATGGAAAAATTATGTATAAATTCATTGCACATAAAATTTAACAGATATGCAAGGAAATAGATTTTTAAGTTCATGCATACGACAGCAGTCTCAACCTGAAAATCACTTCTCAGGACGCAGACCCACGAAACGTCGACTCACTGCTCTTGTAGCAGTTCATAAAGCAACCGTTACAAAAGATTGGAAGAGTAACAGAAAATATGATTATTACTCTGTGTAAACCCAAGGCATATCCACATGTTGAAGACTGAAAACTTTTGCAATATCCACCACGAAAAGGATCCCATAAGGTTCCGAGGAAGGATGAGGCAAGGATGATGAGTTAAAGAGCAGCTTCCCCATTGGAACAACTCCGTAGACGGAGACCCCCCCAACAAGGAAAACTGCTGAGGGAGGATATGCTAAAAGTCTGCACGATTAAGGAAGGAAAGGTGATAAGAAACAGTTGCTCTCCTCTCTTGTAATACAAGAAAAAGCTTGGAAGTAGCAAATGTTGTTGATAGTAACTTCAAAACATAAAAACAAACCGAAAACCAGAGTTAATTTTCCTACACAACATGCAGTGAAATTGTGTAACAACTGATTGTATATCATCAGTTGTGAGTTTATGTGGGTATAGAAGATAAACAATTAAAAATCATTCAGTAATATTAATTACAAAGATCTAATCGATGATTCAAGTGATCTCTGCCACAATATAACTTCTATGTTCGCTTTTTCTTCATTCGATCTTCCTTCGAGAGTTTCAACTGGAGATACGATATTAGCTTACTCATACTTTGGGTCTGAACTAGTACAACCATTGTCTTCTGGCTTTTGGTACATATTTTCTGTTCAGTTTCATCAGGAAAGATTTTAAACTCAATACTAAAAATTTGAATTTATACTAAACAATACAAATGCGGATTTTAAGCCTCCAGTCAAAGCACTTCTGTAAAGCCTCTTTAGACTGTGAAGCTTGCCTGCTGCGCAAATTCAATGTGTTCCCAATGCATGGCTTAAGGAGACTATCTGGACATCACAGAGCAAAGTAAAAGATTCGTAATTACAGTTGCAATCAAGAGCTAGGTGTGTGTGTACCTGTGTATATAGGCACACGTATGCATATCCATCTATCTATGTACATATCTCTATGACCATTACTTCCTTCTCATTTGATTTCAGCCAAATCCCTTGTGTCCCAACTCCCACAGCCTCACACGCCTCCAGGGAAACTCTTTGGCTCCTGCTAGCTATATTGCATGCTGATGTCTATTCTCATGTAAATACTCCAATGTGCATACTTCATAGCTTTATAGTGTTACAAACTATTTTTTCTCGCTTTATGGTTCAGATCGCCTAAAATGCAGATATGTAGAATCTGTGACCTTTAACAGTCACAAGCAGCATACAGGCTACACTGTCCTCCAGCGTACTACTGTTTTCTTTAGAGCAGTCACATACAGCACCAAACACGCTGCTTCAAACGCTCCCTCTTACCTCGAAAAAATCTTTTGCTCATATACATAACAAGTGCCCTTCCTCCCCCGGCCTCCCGCCCGTTTGAGGGTTCCTATGTCCCGAAGGCACAGGGACAGGGAAACAACTTCAGTGTCAATCATGGACTATCAAGGGTCCTTAAAAAAACAATGGAGAAGTTATTAACTGTGAAATTCCTACCTTCCTGGCTCCAACCAGGCTAATAATATTCCTTCCTCTGTCTGAAAACTGGGATAGGAGAGAAACTTAACTATTAAGATTCCCTTGACTCTTAAAAAACAGAGTAAGAAACAACCACTGGAGCTCAGCAAGAGACAACGCTGCCAGCCTAGAGGCAGACTGAAGATGTTTATCAGGACCATTCTAAGAAAGAAACGGAGGAAAACAACTACACTTTACAAGGGCTATTTTTACCTTTATAATATTTTTGGTTTATTCCTTTCTTTGGCTTCTGGATAACTTCTGGATGAGGAAAGAATCTCAATTTTGAAAAAAATCTGCAAGTTGTTTGCAAGCCAGAGGTCGTTTTCCTGGAGGGGAAACTTTCTTTGGGGTACTGCCTGCATCCCTCACCTTTACACACTGGGCAGGGTCACATCCAGTTCGGGTACTGCTGTCCCATCGAGTTCCACTCACAAGAAAAGCAAACAGGAGCTAAATCTAATCTATATCAAAGGCACGATCCGTATAGATGAAAAGAACAAGATGCATATGGAAGCACAACCACACCACAGCAAGAAAGCAGCCAGCAACTTTCCAGGTCTACTCTTTCAGCCAAGGCAGACAGTTTGCATCACAGTAAAAAGACTACTTTTTTTTATCTACCACTTCAGCCACATGTATCAAAACCTTTAACTTGCTCAGCTTCCAACCATTTAAATTTTTTTTTTTCCAAGAATAATCTAACCAGGTTTTTTGCTACTGCAAATTATGAAGGAGAGAGCAATTTCAACACTGATGCAGCGTAAGGCTCCTTACATGCAGAATACCCCTTCCCTTGCAAGGCCTGTATCACCATTGGAAGACTGCAGAAAGGTCAGGAGAATTTCAGGGTTCAGAAATCAGACAAATGGGTAAAAGAACACTTCAAATCTCAGAGACCTATGCATTCCTTACAGAATTAATTTGGAAATTTGGAAACTGTTTAACGCAATCACATTCCTTCTTGATACATTCAACTCATACATCACTATTTCTCTGTGAGTATCTTTTTTTTTTTTTTTTTTTTTTTTTTTTTTACACAATCTGCAGCATAGCACAGGTGGGCTTAAGGTGGGTTTTTTTACAGTGACTTATTATTTACACACAAGGTATAAACACATGCTTCATGTGGGTCTGAGAGTAGCAACATTAACAGATCATATCAAACACAATTGTGTCCAGTATTTTGAGAAGAAGCATTTTCAGCTTCATGCTTTGTTCTCTCAGCTGCAGAACAGTTTTACTCTGAATAAGAAGCAAAGCAAGGAAAACCCAAAACTGCTTTTCTGCAAAGTTCCAGTGAGAGGATGCACACTAACTACACGAGGAATGTCCACCCTGCCCTCTTCAAAGCCCTCAAAAGCCACTCATGTCCTTCCCAGGGAGTATGTAATCAATATAAAAGCCCCATGTAAAACCATTATTTATTTAAACTTAGGAAACTGTGCAGATTTCCAAGGCAATTTCATTTCTCACTAAGTTATTGACTTCATTTGAAAATTTTGAATACCACAACATCAGTAAGATAAGATTCATACAAACTGCAAATGTTCAGAGCATGAGCAGAAATCCCCAAATTTACACGGCTATGGAAGAAAAAGGAAAGGACCTGCCGTCCACCAGAAGATCTCACAACAAAAAGCTCTTCTGCACATCTTTGCTTTCTTCTGAAAATGTCTTGCAGTATGCTATTTACTGATACTGTTCTTGTATTATTACTGGACGCATTCCACCAAGAAGTTTAAGCTGATACACAGGTGATGGGTTGTCTTTTTGAATGCAGCAATTATTTAGCTTTAACCCCATGAATGTGTGATCCCCACTGGCCTCCAAATTCTGTGTCTGCTTTTCTACTGAGCTTCGACAGCTTTACTACCAAATCAAAGTTCTGCAGGTTTGTCATGAAGTAGTATTCCATTTCTTTCCACACAAGTTCAACTCTTTCATATTTGATTTAACTTCTATATTCACACTGGTACCTATTCTACAACTCATTCTCCAACAGAAAATCGATACCACAGTGCTTTTAACTTCTTAAAATAAGTAGTTTTAAGGGAGCAGTTCTGGTACTCCAGCCTTTTATCAGGAAATTATCCAAGTAACTTTGGGTTCACTCCCCAATTTGGTCATTTATTTTACTTCACGCTCAAAACATCTGGGTCTCATTTTTGGCAATAAACAAGCTAGCTTTTTTTCTCCTTCGTTGTTAAGATCTCCATGGCATTGTCCTTGGAGAAGAGCCTCAGGGAACATGATGTAGTTGAAGTAGTTTCTAAGAGTTACTTTAAGGGAGAAGCGGTTACATCACAAGCTTGGGCGTAACCAAGCAGCAATAAAAATGAATTAATGCGTAACAGGAGACTCCGAGAGAAAGACAGGAGTTATTGAACTCTGAGGAGTTAGGGAGTTCTCTCTTTTAAACAGCACTGACTTGGGAAACAGTAAAGCAGAAGCACAGTCAATTTAATTCAATGGTTTCATCAGAAAATCCTATTAGCTTCAAAAACCATGTTGTGGTCATTAATGTAACTTCTTCCTTTGCTTTGTATCACTTGCTTTTTGTAAGGGAAAACAGTCAAGATAGAGCACCCGTTAAAAAAGTCAACCTTGTCCATTACTTTCTGTCAGCACCTCTTCATATTACTACACTAGGAAATAAAGCCAGACGATATATAATGAAATTTCAGTAAGGTTGCTATGAGGAAGCTCAGTACAACCATATTACAGGGTTACAGCGTGGAATAAATGAACTTCTTGATTTCCATGACATGTTAGTACAGAAGCTCTTCCAAAAACTGTGAGAGATACCACTGCACGTCGCTAAGGGACTGGTCTTTGAAGCAAAACTGTTTACAACAGTTACAACTTCGAGATCCCTTATTACAAACATAGCAGACTGGGTGGTCCCGGTTCACATTTTCAAAGCTGTCAGAAGTAATAACCTTTATTAGCAACTTTTCATTAGACTGAAAGAGATTACCCTCTACAAGAAGCAGACTACGCTTCTTTGTACAAAACAGCAGCATTTGAACTGGTAGCTCTATAACACTTTTTAGTTTTCAATATAAGAATCCCTCCTTTCTTTGTTTTCAGGATCTCTTCCTATGAAAAAATCTGCCATTAAGATGGAAGATAGAGCCAGTATGTAAGCATTATACACAGATTTCCTCTGGCTAGGAACAAACTAGTAACACTGGCAAAAAAAGTATGAGGAACAGGTTTTAATTTCAACATTTTCCCCCAAGCCAACATGCAGAAACAATAAATGTCTAATAACATTCATATATGCATTAAAGACCGAGATCAATGCTCTGCAGCATACAGCAACAGAAGTGTTCGTACCAACTTAACTGAAGCAGGGAATAGAGAATCTTAAGTATCAGATAACACTTCTTAATTACAATGTCAACAGCAAGAAAATGTGGTAAATCCAGAAGTAGCAAGCAAAACTACACAACCAATCTCTTAACTCAGTCGTGTATTCATAAAACAAGCGACATTCATGCAGGATAGTAATTTATATCTGCTTTTAACAGCCTTTACAATACAAGAATTTACAATTTCTGTTAACTACCATTCAAACAAACCCCCAAAACCTTGATCAGTAAACCCTCAAACATAGAGATGCTTTCTGCAGAAGCTCTCTTTCTCAGTTTCTACAATGCTTTCTATAAGTTCTCTGGTCTCAAATCTTAAAAAAATTAGGAATTCACACAACATCTTCCAATATTTCCATCTTTAAAATCCTAATACAAAATGAGAAAAAACGTAGTTACTTTCTCATTATTCCTCCACAGACTACATGAAAACAATAGGACCTTATCCAACAAACATAAAGAATCTATTGCAGTATCCATAGATGTCTACCACTTTCCATAATTCATCAATTTTCGTAAAGGCAGTAAGAGTAAAATAGACATGTTTAAACCATTTTCTTACACCAGAGAGTAATCTCTCCAGGTCAGAGCTGAAACCCTATGAAGAAAGCAAAAAGTAACTTTCAGCGTGCACATCTCCAAGCCCCGTTGTCCCTGCCGACAAGTCACAAAAGCTTATAATAATCAAATTAAGCATTTCCAGAAGTCAGAAATAGCTGTGAATAGCTAGCAAGAAAACTTCCAAGTAGAACTACTACTGCAATTTTTACCAGAAAAAATAGAACACTGTTCCTATTTGATCTGTTTTAATAATGCAGTACCAGCCCAGCTCACCACGCCTCTCCATATATAGTCAAGAATGCTTCTGTGGCAACGTGTTACTCCTTCCTCCCTGGGGCGACACGCCAAGCAGAACTCTTAAAAACGGAAGACTAGTAGAATCATCTCCTGCCTGAAATCAAACTGGATGCTTAACAAAGGATGCATCCTCCAAAGCCAACAGAAAGAATATAAAGAAATAATTAAGTGGAACAAAGAGCACACTGTACACTTGACTTAAATTTGAGAATGAAAAAGCAGCTCTTGGGACTGTTTTATCACAAGCCTGTGGGAATTACCTATCACAACTCACTCAAAGGACATTTTCTCACTAGCAAGCCACAACGGGCAATCGGCCACAAAAATCCACTGTCTTGAAAGAAGCTCTGATCTAAAAGTTGAGCACACCCAATTTCTGTGATAATTACCTCTGATCCACTGCCACTTTTCCAGCAAGTTACCAAATGCAGTGAGTCTGTTTTTCTGAAGTGCTTCAGTACCTAGCAGTTCCCATTTCTCATTTGTATTCCTCATACTGCATCAAACCTATCCCACTCAGTTATCAAAGACAAAAATTAAAACATATACATAATATCCATAACATCTCAATGAACCCTAGAACCCTCTCTTCCTGTGATCCTGACACTATAATACCTTGAGACAAAGAGAAAGGTCTGGGGAAGAGATCATCTCCAAGTAACCGAGAACATCATACTAACATAAAGTTAACTATAAGCCAACATGAATTAGTTTGTTCTGCTCCATACAGAAGGCTGCAGCTTCAGGTGAGATCCATTTCAATGGACACAGTCAAAATCGAGCTGTGCCAGAGGAAAAGCAAGATCAAGACTGTACTGGTCTGACCAATATCAGGAAGGCTTAAAGACCTACACATTCATAAATTCCCCATGAAAGAACTAAAAGATTTTAAGTACTTTGAATTCATCATCAATGTTTCGCTCAGGAACAGGATTATTTAAGGACTTATGTGCCTGACAACATGAAATTCAGACAATAACGCTTACAGTATTTCTAAGATGGCAAACAGTATAATCCTTCTGATATGAGGGAGCTCAAAACTTTTGATAAAGTTATTTAAGCTAAACACATTCATTCATATTATTCCAGACCAGCGATGCAGCAGTTCTTACCCAACAGCAATGCAGACCTTGAAGTACTTCCTACAGATCCTAGAGAAATGACTGCTAAATCCTTGAGTGTTTTGCTTAAGCAAATATTCCCATAAATCTTCATCAAGTATAAAAAAACCTGCTAAAGTCAAGCAAACATACCACAGAAAAGAATCATGTTTAAAACCTCAGATGTAACGTTCAATGCTGATCAGCTATTCCAATTGGATTATGGTTACGTTGTAGTGGAAGTGTCATGATTCCATTCGCTTTCTAACCATTGCTCTCAAAAGCTTAAGAATCCTGTGGTTACAGAACCTCTCGTCTACACAGATGAGACCCAAATTTGTTTTTCCATGAGTTCTTGTGGGTCACTGACCTACTATGAAAATGTTTTCAATGAAACCCAGCTCGTTTATTATCATATTGTTAAAATAAGCCTCTTTGTTTTGCAGCCCTGGTCAGATGTACTAATGCAAACCAAAGCCAATTCACTGAAGCATGCATCTGCTTTCTTGCTGGCTGCCCTTTGCCTCTCTTGCACTTTGTCAGTGTTTGGATTCCTCCTGTGCAGACCTACTGACGGAGCTGCTAATGGCTTCCTTCAGAAGAAAGGTGCCAATATTTTTTTTTCTTTTAATGTTTACAAAAGAAATAAAAGGTTCGCTCTTGCGTCAGCAATAACAAAAAGAAGTTTGACTGTCCAGCAATGGCTGAGTAGTATGTAATTATATAATTATGCGCTACAGACAGACATGATAAACTATGAAATTTGAGGATATTGGTGCCCTCTAGGAGCCCACAGGACAAACACAGTTATTGGGAACTATCATTTTCCCAAATGTGTATACCCAGTTAAAGGATACAACAACTACACAGCTACACATCTACACATCTTCAAAGAATCGTTATAAGTGGTTTCTCATAACTACTTTATCCACTGAATAGTCCCCAAAGGGTAAGAAAGTGACAGCTACTGTATCATTTAAAAACTTATTCCAACAACAGTCCCATCAAAATAAGCACATAAAGAAATATAGTTCTTGTTCACTTGACTTACAGACAAAAGAGTTAGTGGGATTAATCTTTGATTACAGATTTTTCGGGAAGGGTACGCGCCCGGGTTAAGCAGCAGGTAGTGCAGAGGACGCATAAACCACCAGTTGCTCAGGGCTTACACTTGTCCCTTTTTACCTGTTCTTTCCATTTTATTTCCAGATTGCGTGCACAAGCTCTAGCTCACTCAAGGTATTTCTCAACAGTAGAAGGCAAAGGATGATATTTCTGCCATTTAAATACGTTTGTGTCACTCATGTCAACTACAGTTCCAAAATAAGTGTCTTTCTGACGTGCAAGGACACACAGTATCAAACCTACTGTTGACAAATATGGAGCAAGTATTACAATGTTGACTGTAGATTTCTTTCCTGAATTAGTCTGCAAATACATTTTCAGTCTTGAAACTTCAAGCGCAGCAACCACAGAATTTTGTGGCAAACAGTTTGCCATGCTTTTAATAGGATAACAGAAAACAACAAGGCAATTTTTACTTTTTTCTCAAATGATTATAAGAAATACAAACTCCTACCAAGCATATAACCTATGTGGGCATCAAACAATGGCTCATCTGTGTACAAAAACGATTACACATATTCCAATGCTTGAAACAATGCTTGACTAATTTCAAGAAAAGCTATAGTTATACGCTTTAAGTGGGAAAAAAAACACCCAAAACAAAGATCCAAATTGCAGATGCCTCTCATCCGAGGTAACACCATGATCAGAGCAGATTGCATGCCTAAGCACTACTGTTTTTCAAGTACACAATGCCCACAGAATAACAAAGTACGCCTCAAAAAAAGTCCCAAATACATTTTTTCATGTTTTCTTACTGTTCTGTAACAGTCATGTTTCCAGTGACGTTTCTAAAAACTGTCTGACCTGTTCACAATGTGACCTAAACTACTTGAATACTTTGAAATAGAAATGCAGCCAGCTTTCTTAAGACACGGAACAGAAGAGTGACTTTCTGCACAGACAAAATGCAGACTAGGTAGGTCTCAGAATTACCAGGTTTCACTTCTACAAGTTGATTCATGCTTATTATTTTATCCACCACAGTCTCACTACGCTAGTGATCTATACTTACATTGGAACCACTGTGTCTCCGGAAAAAAAAAAAAAAAAAAAAAAAAAGAGTTCTACTTGTAAGCCGTTAATGACATGAGAAAGTAAACACTAATTAATCTTGAGATACTGAGACACAGACATTACAGAAACCTGTATATATAATTGCATGCTCACTATGTTGTACAATTATCTAATATCAATTTCTAACCTTGATTATAATACATGTTCTTAGCATTTTAGCAACTTGGCCCAAAAACACTTTCTATTTTGCCTTTCAAAAAAACCAGCATGAATTCTTTTGCTTGAAAGTTCTAGTGACACCTCAGCCCTGTGGTACATCTTTTCAAGAAAATTCACTCAGTTCTTATGAATAACTAGACTGATCCTGTGGCGACAGTTTTTATTACGCAAATACATTTTTGCACATGCATTGCCCTGTCTTGCACTTGGGAGCAGATAGCTTTTCAGACTTACAAGAAGCTGCACTGGCATTTAAAGTGGCCAGCTGCCAACTGTCAGAAAGCTTTCATGGACCAGGACCACAGCAATCAACATCACACACCGCTGGCCTACGCTGTAACAGTTAACAGCAAAAGATTCTCAAGGAAAGGCTAAAACTGAAAGTTGCACTAGATATGAAGCCAACAACACACAAAAGGAAATTCATGTATTTTGGACTTCAAAAGTGTTAAGGTGATCTTAAAGTTTTAAGTACACTTCATTTTGGGATGCGCATTTACTACCCACACTACAGATAAGAGATGATTTATCATTCCACTATAGCCAAAATGAAGTAACATTTTCCGGAAAATTTAATATAAATGACAGAATGCATTATTGTTCAGTATACGAACTGTGTATCTGCATGAGATGGGCCATACTTGAGTATTTTCTTCATCCCTTAACTGTTGTGCGGAACTTGACTCTATACAGAAACATATGTACTGGAGATCTTATAACCTTCCTTTCCAACAAGAACAACTTTCTGGACTAATAGTTGCAAAATTCTCATCACCTCACAACAATTGTGTATTGACTGTGTATCTGAATTGTGGATACAGCAAAGAAAGAGTTCTTTTAAATAAAAAACCACCATAAAAAACATCTTACCTGCCCACATCTGCTATGTCATTTACACAAATGACTAACATTGCTCTGTATTACTGGCAGTTAAGTAGTGTAAGAAAAACAAATTTCAGTGAAATCTTCCAGAGTAGCCAATAGACAGCACTGACAGATAAGGGAAGCAAGTGAGCCATATCTTGGGAGCATTTACTTTGGCTGTTTGAGTCAAGAGCAGCACAAAAAGCTGATTCAAAAGCAATACAAAATTAATGAGCTTCCTTCTTTCTTTCCTAGAATTAATAAAGGTGAGCTGTCAGCTTGAGCCAAGATGTGACTCGATAAGATAGAGCACTTACACACCTCTCCAGTGATTTACTGAAGTGTGCTCTTCACACTCAAGCTGTCAATATTTATTTTACTATTTTATTTTTTACTTGTGGACACACACACACCCCACACATCTACCACCATGTTCTTGCTACTGGTTTTGTCCTGTTTAATTCTAAACATAAACTGAGGTACCAACCACACAGCTAAGCACTCCACAATTTACATCTTGTATAGCAGTTTCCATCATATGTCATGAATAAAATTTGTACCTATTATCTTCTGATTAGCATTCACATTTCTCAGGGAAGCTACTGATTTTTCCATCAGTTTTTGTTAAGCAAGTTTGTAGGAAACAGGGATTCCTTATGGGTGACCTGACAGCGCTCTTTTGAAGTCAGATATCCAGTGTGAGCTTCTTAGTGGGGTGAAGGGCAGCTGCAAGTCCATTAAATACCTCTGCTCTAGGCTTGAAAAAGCTATGGAAGTTTTTGAAGTGTCTCAACCCTCTGCATGAAGAGGTCAGCATATCCCTAATGCCCAAATTGCAGGCAGCCAGTTCAGCAGAAGCAGAAAAACATTTGGAA
>Ga0181612_116324_pt1 | contig 21513 bp, 12 predicted proteins | sample HoacroProtozoa21_FD_119630 | JGI IMG/M metagenome (GOLD analysis project Ga0181612, IMG submission 119630) | Hoatzin crop microbial communities from Cojedes, Venezuel. Combined Assembly of Gp0051906, Gp0051904, Gp0051908
AACCATGTATCATTTAGTTGCTAAACGCTGGACAGTTTGTTCCACTGTGTTTTGGTTTTTTTTTTTTTTTTGTGGTGGAGACAACTTATTTAATTATCTTGCAGTTTGAAGACTCTTAAAAGCTGAGCTTTCTGAGGGACACTTGCAGTGGTAGATCATGGGTCTTCTAGAGTGTAACTGGTGTGTATTTCTACCGTTAGTGTAATTTCTATTCCTGTCTGACTTACTTTATAAAATTCTTAGGAAGAATTGAGATGACTGAAATTTCACCTTTTAGGAGACTGAGGTTGAAAAAGGATTAATGAAGCTGAATTTTAGTTGCCTTTTTGCTGTTTTCCTCTGTTAAAGCTTTCAGTAAATATTTGACTGTTTTTTTTAATTTTTTTTAATGTATGTGGCACAGAAAAAAGCTATGAACCAGACATCACCAGTTTCTGCATCGAAGACACAAGATAATTTGAGACAGCCTCAGCTAACAAGTCTTCTGAGCAACACACTATCAGGTCAACTAAGGTCTTTTTAAAATACTTTTCTTAATTTTCTCCAGCAACAGAAATCGGTGGTTCTTCAATGTCAGACTGGCATTGATGGCTAATGCTGATGGGGTCCTAAAGGTTATCAGAATTTTGGTTTTAGAAGAACGCAGACTAAATTTTTCAGTATCAAGCGTGTGCTTTTATTTTTCCCAACCGTGGCACTTCATTTGGTAGAGTGAAAAGTTGAATCTCCACAATAAACAATTATTTCTCCCTGCTATAAAATCCAAACTTGCACCTTCTTTCATTTTTTTTCTTATTTTTTTCAGCTTAGGAAAGTAGGAATAAGTCATTTTCAAAATATGGACATCTGCTAAAAATTCTGTTAAGCTTCTAGACCCTCTCTTGTGATGGCTGCTTCAGATATAGAGGAAAGAAAAATAGTGATTACAAGGTTCTGTGCAGGCTGTCATCACTTGATTTTTTTTTTTGAATATGTCACTTTCAGTTAGAATAGTTAGTGCATTGTTCATGGCGAAATACTGGGCTTTTCGGGCAGTACCATACTACAAAAAGAATGAAACCAATGTATTAAAAAACAGAAAAATACAGTAACCTTCATGTTCTCGTTGAACATAAGTAACCCTTTTGAATAAAGTCCAATAATCTACCTGCCCTTTTGTTTTTTTTTGTTTTTTTCCCTTGTATATTGCTATGTGCAAGCTGTTCAGGCAATTCTCAACAATCAGCACAGTGTGGGGGGGCGGAATTCTTGTTTGTGTTGGTTGTAATGTAGCATAACTGGTAAGATGCTGTTTGAATTCCTGAGCAAGGCAATTGGAGGAAGTCTGCCCATCCAGAAAATACAGAAAAAAAAAAAAATTACGATGCCTGCTGTCTCAGTACTTTCAGGAGCAGTAGAAAAATTGAGCTTGAGGGAGGGTTAGTATTGCAAAGTTTGATAAAATGTACTGTATGATTTCAATAAATTGTTGGGACACTATACTTAGAGTACTTGAATTTATTCCTACGTTGCAGTACTGTGGTAGGAGATGATTTATATCTGAGGATTTTTGTAGTTTGCAGCATGAAATATCAGTTCTGTTTCATTTTTATTAGCCAATTTCTCAACAGGGTAGTTACACTAATGCTTTTAAGTGTAGGAGACATTTATCATTCTTCTAAAAGCTAGAAACTCAAGTAAAATGATCAGGATAGGTATATGAAATTATTCTGTTCTTGCTTAGGATGACACAGTCTTTTTTTAACATATTTTTTTATAGGACAGGACTCTGGAGGAAAAATCATACAGCAGTCTCTAGGAACCGCACAGCCACAAGAAAAAGTAATAACGTCATCGTCAGTTCAACAGAGTATACAGGTAAAGAATACTTGTACTGATATGTTTCCTTTTTGCTTAAAATTTGACTGAAGTTAGGGATGTTTCAACTCCATATTGATAATCTAGGAGACCTTGCAGGCTTTTTTTAGAGCATATGAAGTCACTCAAGCTTGTCAAATTCTACCTTGACATAATAAATGCTGAATATTTTGGAAATTCATATTCTGAATGCTGTTCTGAGATGTAATTCAGTGAGTGAAGTCTGACTGTACTGTTCCCTGAAGATGTCATATGGCACAGCAATTCTTCATGGTGTTGGACATAAGTTAGGCCTACTCTTACCATTATTTGTTACAAGCTCAGCTGTTCCCTAGCTGTTTGGGAGGGGATGGTTTGTGAGAAGTAGAAGAAAAATTCCAAACGGTCTAAAGTCTGTTTTATTCTTTACTGCATTGTCTGCAGTGTCTTTGTTGGTGTTGTGATTTGTTTTGTTGTTTGATTTTTTTGTTTAACCAGGAGAAGTTCTCCTATATATGGCAACGATGTACAAAAAATTAACACTAGGTCCAGGGTTTGGGGCTGGACGGGGAGGTCAGCTTTTTTGGAGAAGGGAGTACAAGAACTTCTGAAGGAGATGTGGAGATGATTGTTACATTCATGGGCAGAGCAGCTGAGGGCACGAAGTGAGGGTTTGAAGTAGACTGGAAAGCGTGGGCTTCATTGTGGATGGAACTTTACTACACAATTATGGAGGAAAACAAGGGAGGATCTGATTTAGAATTTTTGCTGTAAAAGTATTTGTCAATGTAGTGTGTCGTGAATGTTTTTCCCTGTCATGCTGATGTAGAAGTAGAGCAGAAGATACTCACAGTAGTACTCAATTACAAGTTCAGCTTGGTTTTGTAATTGTTGGTCAGATGTTCATTCGCCTGTGGTGGTGAATACTTTTTATGCTCTGAAGCTAGAGGCTTTTTGGCCAGCAGGTACCATTACAGTGTGCCTGCTTCATGCTGCTGCTTTGCTGAGAAGGATGCTCTGTACCACATACTTTTTTTGTTCCTTCTAACCATGCTGTAGTTCAGAAGAGCTTTCATGCAATCTTTTTTAAATCATAAGTGACTTCTGCTCTGTGACGAATTTCAGACTGGGTAACTAAAAAAACCCAGCAAGTTCATATTAAATAAAGACTTTGATCCAGAACGGCTTCTTTGGGAGAATACTTGGATTGCAGTAATGCCTCTCATACAATAGGAACGTGAGCCTTTACCACCTCAGAGAGCCTCACATCTTAGGACAGTGTTCCCTTGAAAAACACTAGCTTCATAAATGTCTAAGGAAAGGAGAAGATGATGTAGGTCATCATATACCTGATGGCTGTATCTATAGCATCGACACTAAAACAGAATTCCCAGAACCGCTTTCACCCCCCACCCAGCCACTGTGGCTTTTAAGAGTTTAAGTACGCAACCTTAGCCTCCTATCCCCACAGATACTCTAATCCATCAAAATCAGGCAAGATGACATCAGCTGAGAAATGCAGAGACAGTTCTTGAGAGCAGATTTCTTTGGAAGAGTTTTTAGTTGTACCTTTACTTCTTTTCACCTGCTAAATATGATCACCAGCCTTTTTCCGGGTGAAGCATGTGTCTGCACTACTGTGGAGTTTGCCTACAAATAACGTCTGAGACCTTTGGTTTATGTAAGAGAAGTGACTTCCCTATTTCATTGATACAGTGCCCTGTGAAAATAGGAGATAGTTGAAAGTGTTTATACTTATGTGGTGGTTACACTTAGTATTGGTGATATACTTAATTGGCAGAAATAAATGCTGAAACTTAGGCTTTGCAAAGGAGGGGGATATATAGTAATTTGTCTTTTATTTTGAACTTAGGTGGATGGTCATTTAGTTGGACAGAAAAGGCCTGCTGCTAAACAGTTAACTAAAGGAGCTTTGTAAGTCATTCTTCTGTAATTTTGTTGCAGATGTTTCCTCTAAGCTTCATTTCTTTCTAATTTTTGTCACTGTATACGCTTCTGTTAGAGTATGTGTTAATTATATATAATTAATTTTCCTTGTAGTATTCTACAGCAGTTACAGAAGGATCAAGTGCATGCTGTGACACCAGATAAAAGTCAATTCAGATCATTAAACGATGCAGTTCAGAGACTCCTTTCATACCATGTGTGCCAGGGATCACTGCCGACAGAGGAAGACTTAAGAAAAGGTAATTTTCTTTTTAAAAATTGGCAATACATTTGTAATCAACATATTGAGAGAATTCTGTATGTAAGTTAGAGCAATAAGAAAGGGAACATTCTCAAATTTGTGCAGGTTACTGAACCTTCTGGTTACTGAGGAACAGTATTTGAAAGTATGCTCTTGTCTTTCTAGTGGACAGTGAATTTGAATCTGTAGCGACACAGCTTCTGAAGAGGACACAGGCTATGCTAAATAAATACAGAAGTTTGCTTATAGAAGATGCAATGGTAAGGCATATAACCCAGGTACATTTTATATTTATAGGATGTGATTGTTTGTTTAAGAAAGAAAAAGTCTGCAGGGAGGTGAGAGCTAGCATTACAATTCATTTTGTTGATACTATTTATTGCCTTATGAAGGTGATTACATTTTGTTGATACTATTTATTGCCTTATGAAGGTGATAAATACATATATATAGCCAGTGCACTTGTTATTGCACCAGCAATCTCAGTGGCCAACCTGCATTTTTAAGTGTGTGCGTACATCTTAAAATCAGTGAAATGGGTTGAGTTTTGTATTTCATATACTGCCTAAGTAAGGGTGCTGTTATATGTAAGTTCCACAGACATTGAAGACACATGAACTTCCTCTCTCAGCTTATACTTTGCTTTTGCGCTCAACAGGCTGTGGTAGTCAGGCAAGTGATTTCTGTATGTTTCTGTGGGTGATGGAGCCTGAAAGAATGTTGAAAAGCTCCATTCAGATGCCTACAGCCATATTATAATAGAAGCTAAATCATATTACAATTTAGGAAATCATTACTTCTATTTAGAAGCTAGGTGGAGCCTCACATATTCATCAGAAATGCTTCCCATTGAAGTGCTTTCACAATCCCAGGCGTGAGGTAAAAAGAAGTTACTTTAAGAATGTATTTTACAAGGATCAGGAAATGTCATTGTGGCTTCAGACATGCTAGTTTTCAAGCCTGGAAAAGTTTTGAATTTGAAGATAATAGACGTTTAGATCTTTCTGCTTTAGAGACAGGAATATGTGTTAGAATGAATATGGTTCTGGAATCTAGCAGTCCCATTAAAAAAGCTACCATCAAATATTTGCAAGTAATTGCAGGTGTGAAGTGGGGAAGGACGTTAAAATCTGTTCTTTTAGCATCTGATATGTTGTATGGTAAATCCCATGCAGTCATTTTGAAGAGGTTATTTCACATAGCGTTCAGATTTGGCACTAGTTGCCTATGTTGTGATTTAGTAGCCAGTGGACTTTCTTCTGTGATGGAGGAATCCACTTACTTGAAGGCATCGTCAGCAAAATGCAACTCAGTGCCAACAGTTAGGAGGATGGGAGAGAAGTGCAGGGAAGAAACAAGATGATAGGGTGGTCCCATTGCAAGATTTTTGCTGCTTTTGTTTCTAAAAGAGAAAGATACTGTATGATGTAAAAAATTGTGGTGTACAACTGTAAACATGCTCAGTCCTCAAAAAGTACAATGCTTACAACTGGAAAAGTAATTCCTTGTTTTGAAATCTTTAGCAAATATAACGTACCATAAAATGTGAATATTTTGTGGTTGAGTTTCAGTAGTGGTTTGAGTCACAGTCAAGATTGTTGAAGATGCTGTGGAATTGTAAACGTTCTCAGAAAATATCTAATGAAAGACATTATTTTTTTCGAAGGAGTAACTAAGCTATGAATGTTTTGATTGGTTGCCAACATATGAGTGACTGCAGAGATGATTGGGTTTTTTTTTCTTTTTCCTGCAGCGGATAAATCCCTCTGCAGAAATGGTTATGATTGATAGGATGTTTAACCAGGAAGAAAGAGCATCTCTGACCCGGGATAAGCGTCTTGCACTAGTGGATCCTGGTAAGTAATGCTTAACTTCCAAATCTTACAAAAACAGCCTAAGTATGGAGTGTTGAAAAAGAGTTGTGGCCACAGTGAGGCACTGATTGCTAGGGATTTCAGTAATTGAAATGCTGGATAAAGAGTTGCCAGTTAAATTTTAATAACCCCAAATTCAACAGTGTAGAGACACTGTAAGGTTGAAGGCACTTATTTGGGGAAAAAATATATGTGGCCTGTTCGGCAGAGAAATATAGTCCTGACTCCTGCATGGTCTCAGTTCTAGTAGGGAAGAATATATGAGGTTGCTGGCAGTCAGAAAGAACACTGCTATATGAAGCATGAATACTCTTTCTCATCTTAATTAAGTTTTGCTTTTGGAATATTGTGGCCACTTAAATGTCAGTGTTTTTAACCAGGCTGTTGTTGAATATAAGCAACTGGAAACACATTATTTGTGTAAGGTAGCAGTTACCGTTTGTTTAAATGTTCTGCATATTCTGCATGTTTTAAAAGATATTTAGAGGATGTGTTGAAGAAGCTATTAGTCTTCTAGATACTATATTTGCGTATTTAGAATGCTAGGAAGTGCCCTTAGTCTGGTTTTGCAGTGCACATACATGCATAGTATGCTGATTAATTCAGTGATAATCTCCTACATTGGATGCTGATTAATTTGGTGATTATCTCCTATGCTGGATGCAGCAGAAAACTTAAGCATATGTATGTCTCTTAAAGACGTGAATCTGTAGGCTGTGGATGTTAGTTGAATTTTAATACTCAGGAACGATGTTGGAGTGTCTGTTATTCTGATGTATAGGTAATTTAAGTAAAATATTGTTACTTAATTTTCAGATGGTTATCAGGCCGATTTTTGTTGTTCTGCCAAACAATTTGATAAAACAGCTGAAGAAGCACAGTCCAGCAAAAGTGACCATCAGTCTAGCAAAACATTATCTTCTCGAAGTCAGACTACCAAAACCCAAGCCAGAGACCGACCAAAATCCAGCTCAGCAGAGTCTGCAAATCACAGTAAAGTTCCTCTAGTGCCTAACAACATTCTGACACCACGAGAAGGAATAGCTTCTACTAAAAAAGGGGAGAGCCTCACTAAAGCTTTAAAGTTTGAAAAAGCTAATTGTTCTTCTGAGAGCGAATACGTGGCCCTTTCTGAAGAAAAGATGGCTGGGAAAGATCTTGCGAAGTCCGCTGAGAATTCTTCGAGTTCTGAAGGCTTGTCAAAAACTATGTCAAGAGGCGGTCATGGAACACACAATAAAATATCAAGGAACACAGTTCAATCTTTCTCAAAGGTAACGTGTAATAATTCCCTCCAAGACAAAACTCTGAGGAGCTCTCCAAAGAATGAGGTTTTACATCCTGATAACAGGAAAGGCTCTGGTGAACCCCAGCAAGACTTACTGCTCAGTAAGAGTTTAGAAACTACATTTAAAAACATCTTGGAACTTAAAAAAGCTGGGAGACCGCCGCAAAATGAGGCGACAAGTAGCGGCTCAGTTGAATTAGAATTTCCTAATTTTTCACCTATTGCTTCACAGGAAAACTGCCTGGAAAAGTTTATTCCAGACCACAGTGAAGGTGTTGTAGAAACTGACTCTATTTTAGAAGCAGCTGTAAATAGTATCTTAGAGTGTTAATAGTTACAGTACCATGGACAAGTTGTGTTTCTCTTAGCAGAAGCAAATGTGAATGACACCACAAGTACAGCCTGACATGCATTTAAGGTTAACCTTTCTAAGCTAGATTCTGTTCTGTGTTTGAGAGCAATACTCATTGTGGTTACAGTGAGATATCCAAGTAAAGTTAATCCTTGTTAGAATGCAGTCTGTGAGGGCCTTGCTATTTCAAGTATTATTATGATAGTGCTTTTGATAACTGTGCAGTACTGCAACGTGACAAGGTTGCAGGTTGTTAGGCCCTATGTAATACATTAATATACTGACAATCACAGTCATTTGAAAGGATATATTTATTAAGAAAATGTTTTTAAGAAGTGATGGAAGCAACAATTCTCCCCTACCCTTCTCATCCACAAACCTTCAGATTTTCAGTTTTTCTGGACAACCCACTGTACCTCTATTGAGAAGTGATTATTTGCTTTGTTACTGAATCTGTGTTCTAGCATTCTTAAGTTGGAAGGATATCATCAGTGTGTTTACAAGGCTTCATAATTTAAACTTAAAGTGCTTTTCTATTGCTTTCTGAGCAGAAACTAGTACTTGATGATATATTTGTAGTGGGTAACTTTAGTCTGTGGGATGATATTATATGATCTTAGTCACAGTGGCATGATATGAAGTAATAAATGCTTGACTAAGGAAGGTAGAATGGAAGCCAGTAAAAGGCAAAGTGTACAGGATGAGGCCATGATAGAGCCATGAATTTATATATATAATACATATATATGTTAACTCTTGAGGAAAAGATTTTGCATTTTATAATTGGATGTAGTCAGCCTTGAGTCTTTCTGAAGTGGTATAAATGTGTTTTTTTTTTATTTGTTGTTTGTTTTTTCTAGACCAAGTGTCAAAAGCACTTTTATTTGAAAACTGTTATGGTATTTGTAGCGTATATTTTAAGAGGACATTAGCCTTACTCTGATTAAATTTAAAGGCCAGTGTTTATTTTTGAGTTTTTTGCTTTTGCTGTCAGAGAATGTTAAATCATCCACCATAGCGGTCATAATTATCAAGATATGTACAGACCAAAGTTGATCAGCAATCCCATTGTTTAAACATATCAAAAAGTATGTAATTATTAATTCATATTGTAAAGCCAAGTGAAACCGTTGCATGGTTTGTATTTGGCTTGCTGTCATGTTGTTAAGATAGAATCTTATTATTTTATTTATTTATTTTAATCTATGACATCTTTTTTTTGCTGCCCATGCTGCTTTTTCCTAGTTTACTTTGGTCATGAGTGCTTTTGTGCACGTAAGTACGCTGACGTTCGTCACGTGCGTGTAGGACAAATGTCTGCTCAGGAGGATACAGCTTTTGTGATTTCTAAGGTATTCTCATGTTTTGCCCCAGACCTTCTCCATAATTTCGTAGAAAAATTACCAGCCATTTTCCAGACTTGCTGATTACAATTTTTGTAATGGAGAGGCTCATTGTGACAAGCTGTGGTTGTCAGCCAGATTGCCAGGAAAGAAAACAGAAGGTTTTGCTGTCATGTAATGCATTCAATCTGAGTAGCGCAGAAGAAAGCAGGATTAGATCCTTGTAACAGGAGAAGATTGCAGTGCAACTCTGTGTTGAGCTACAGTCCACTATATGACCACTAAAGGAAACCAAATCTAGAAAGCAATGTGAGAAAGATGAACTTTAAACTTCAAATTCATTTCCCCTTCAACGTGAATGGAATACTGGTTTTGTATGTTACTTATTGCCATTTAAAAAAAATGTGCCAATTTTAAAGTACATGTTTGTAAAAACCCAACATTCCCAAGTGTTGTATAAAATATTCAAAGTAATTATAAGTGTTGCCAGTTTTAAATTTTTAGGTAGGTGTCCATAGAATAGATTCTCAGGCGGTTAGTTGTTTTCTTATTGGCAAAACTGACAGTACAGTCTTCACCTATTGCCTTCTTAGATTTAATAATATGCTCATGGCTATGTATCCTGATGTGTATTTTGTTTTATCATTTTGGAAATTTAGCTGTTCTAAACTATCTAGGAAGGAAACCAGTAAGTTACACAGCTGGATTTTAAGTAGTTAAATTTTTCTTTTAGAGGGATAAAAAAGTAAAAGTTGCACATTTGTTGATCCACTTGCTTTTTGTACCACCTCAAAATGGGTATGGGGTTTCCAGCCTCTCTACAGCAAATACGTAATTGAAGTATCAGACTATGTGTCTTCTATTGGGTGTCATTTGGGGGTGGGGGACAATGGCATATAAAAAATGTCAAATTACAAAAAGTTGGCATGGTTGATTTGGTCAGACACATTTCTCTGAACTCCGTACGAGAGGAACCCATTGAACAATCCTAGCAAGATTAATCTTAGATTGTTAAAGTTCTGTTGTTCACTCCTTTGAATTCAGTTCTAAAGGAATTCTGGTACGTGGTGAAGCAGTGAATGAAAGAATTGTATTTTCGTTGTGCTTAAAAAAAAGTATGAATTTATTAATCATATGGGCTCAAGTCCAGCAAAGTATTGTGAATGTGCATGACTTTAAACATGTTTTCATTATTTTGCTGGATCAGCGTTGTGATTTCAATGTTATTTAATACTGCCTAATATTGAAACAAATTTTAAACTGGCAATTAAGAAAACTATGTTTGTTTTGAAGATTTTAGTATAATTTATCTGTTAGATTAGGGAGGCCTTACAGACTGACTTCACTTAAAGAGGATGTGTCACTTATTGTCAGTGTGGTATGGACTTTATTTGCTTAAATACCTTCATTTGTAAAGTATGTCTCACTTGAAATTGCTTTGTATACATTTTGTAAAAATATTTATAAAATGTTTTGTAAAAAAAAAAAAAAGTATAACAAATTGCAGTTTATTTTGTTATGTTGGATAAATACTGTTAAAAGACACAAGTCAGTAAATATATTGTTAATCCGTGGATAGGAAATGTTTAGTTGGAGATTACAAATTGAAACAACCATTGCAATACAGCCAAAGATTTGGGAAAAAATGTCTATCTGTGATTGTCTTGATTTAACCAAGTTGAATATTTGCATTTCCAGGAGAGGATGGTTCTCAGTTTTAAGTAATATGGTTGCAAAATATTCTCAACTCCTGTGCTTTTTATAATGCAGCCCTGTTATAAAATACTTAAAGAGTATGGAAAGTAGGCCTATTATACATCTTTCTGAACATACACTGTTAGGACTTGGTTCGTGTGGCATTATAACTACATATAGGAATGTTGATCTCCGAATAACAAGGTTGAAAGTGATCCTGCCCTGTTGTCATTAGAAATCTTGCCATGGTGAGGTTGCTGAGACATGCTCTCCTCCTCCAGCATGTTTTCACAAGGTAGAAGCATCATCTTCCTGATACGCCGGGGAGGTAGAAGAAAAGAGAGCGAATTTGTTACTCAGCTGGCCACCTCACACATGCCACAGGTTTCTGAGTTGTGCCAGTTGTGTTTGGGTATAGGTACCTGTGTTTGCAGTATTTCCCATTCCTTCCTTTTGGCTGTGAGAAGGTATTACAATTGCTGGTGATGTAATGCGCTTCTTCCTACTTTTAGAGAGGTGATGAACCTTTTCTTACTGTGATTGAATTTTTCAGAAAGTATGCTGAGATTCTGATCTAGTAGAGCTCTTACGCTTGGAACTTCAACACTCTATTTTTGGAGGCTATGAAAACGAAGGATTGGTGAAGTGCACTGCCTCTCAACTTGGAGTAGGGCCTGCAGTGTTGAAAGGTAGAAATCTTTATGGTTAGTATTCATTATTTTGTCAATGAGACAAAATAAACATGCATTTTGAATGCTTCCCACATGGATTCAGACAGTAACAGCATGAATAAAATCAGTTATGTATTATTTTAATGTCTGTTTGGGCTAGGATGGCTAAGCATCTTGGATTTTTTTTCTCTCTGTAGAATTACCAGGCAAACTTTCTGGGTTGGGAAACATTTGATGTTCAGTTGACCGTGCAGCTGTCTTGAATTTAGAATATCTTTTTGTTACAAGAACATGATGTGTGTGTTGTGTGTTTGTTTTTGTTTTTTTTTTTTTTTAAATTGCCTTTCAAAAGCATTTTATGTTGGGGTTTGTTACATGTATTCCAACATTCAGGGCAGAATTTCTGAAGATTTGGGCATGTATGTTAATGCGTAGCTTATTTAAGAAAGTCAGAACATCTTTCATTTTGAGGATCCATATAAAGAAAAAAAAATTGCCAGAATAAGCTTGGCACAAGGAAAGGTATGTAAGTCATTTTGAACCTTAGAGAAGTTCCTTTCTTCTTCAGGAAGTCTTTTCTTTATAAGCCTTTGATTTTTTTCCTTTAGAATTGTACACAGTTTTTCTTGGAGTTTTCACAATGCTGTGTTTGTCAGACAGCTTCAAGATATGCAAGAAATTGTCTTCATGACTGGGGGGTCACCTGTCACTTTGGTTAAAGAAAGTCATTGCAGAAAATAAGTTCCGGTGAAGATGTGAACTGCAGCAGCTCTGGTGCACAGATACAATACACTGTACACAGATTGCAGATTGCAGTAGTGGTGGGTATACTCAATTACTTGTGTATAATTTATGGATCGGCATTTGTCTTTCTGTGCTAGGAGTCTTGCAAGTAGTCATTGTACTGGCAATTGAAAAAAATGTATCTTGATAACTAGTTTTAATAGGTAAACACCAAGCAAACTTGAGCAAGCTTGCTGTACTAGGGAAGAAAAAGCTAAAAACACACGGTGTCCAGCTGACCCAGTATTTTTGGTGTAAAAGCAAAAACCTATAAAGTTACCCTGTTGTGTGCTGAGCATAAAACCCTGCTTCGTTTTTTTCTAGACTTGGTATCGTACAGTTTTGTGGAGAAAAATCTCTTACAAACGGAGGAAGAAGCTAAATCGGAATTTAAGGCTCTTCTGTAGTGTAGTCTTCGCTTGGCCTCACACACGCAGCTTTTGTTTAGGTGGGTGCCATAGCTTCTGCAGATGATTAGCCTTCTGTACTGTAGCGCTCAGTCTTCATGGCTGCTTTTGCACTGCAGGATTTCTTTGAGAAATTTCGTGCAATTGTTTTTTCTTTTTTTTCTTGAAAAGGATATCAGAATTATGTAGGTTGGAAAATACCCTTAAGATCATGGAGTCCAGCCATTAACCTAACACTACCAAGTCAAATGAGGTGTTCTCATTTGAGGTAAATTGTTGCAACTATATTAATGAAACTTCCGCAATTTTAGAATTCAGTGCTTTGAAGGGGGTAGCAAGGTTGGTTAGTCAATGCCGGTCCATCCAGACAGCTGTTAATGTTTTGGTTAGCTTTTGTGTCTACATAGCGCTTCATTACATAGTGCAGGCGTACCAGAGGCCAAATTTTCAAAATTATCCTGAACTCTTGGCTATACAAGTTCCTTACTGCCATGGGTTTACTACAACTTGTGAAGATAGTGATGTTTCATTCTAATTAATTTGCCAAAACAGGCTTGTCCTGATAGAGCTCCACTGTCTGCACACCACTGAGGTGGAAGCAGTGTAGACCTAACTCTGACATTCCTTCTTAGACACCTGGCGTGTAGGGCCTGATCCGCAATCTGTTGAATCAGTGGAAAGATGATTTTCAATTAAGGATTATTTTTATTAAAAAAAATGAAAAAAGCATGAGATTTAATTGATACAATATTCTTGGGTGGAAGGTGATGCAAGGACTCTCAGATTCTACAGCGATGGCCATCTCGGCATTTAGGTAGGTAGCATTACATAATTAATGGCGTTACTTAGGGTGGTGATTGAATAAAATGTTTTCATATAAGAAGGCTGCTAATTTTTTCCTCTAAACATTATACACTTAATTTCTGTGCAGTTCTGAAAATACAAAGCTTTACTCTCTCCTGTGAACTTTGTCTCCAAAAGTTTGTACTGAGATGTGAAACCACGCGCAAGTTGTGGTGAGAGATCATTGCAAGTAGTTAGCATCAGATAAATGTGGAATTATAAAAATGAGCATAAATAGTTGACATTTATATGAGGCTAAAATCCTGTCTGGATTATTGTGATCAAAACTAAAGTTCATCATCTGAAATTAAATTCAGAAATTACAAATTGTGAAGTTTAATTGGAGAAGTACAAGGTGGAAATCGTTAAAGTAGCACACGTCATTCCTCAGCTGTGTCTCGGCAGTTGGGTTCTTATCGACTTCAAGCTTTGGAAATTGCTTCAGAGACACTCAAAACTGACAGCTTTTTGAAATTATCAGATGGCACATAAAAGACACTGGAAAAAGGTGTTTGTTTATTAAAATTCTCATATAACTTCTAAAGCTGTGATCACAAATTTTGCTATTATTTTTCTGAGTGAATTCCATTGGCTGACAAGTCAGGCATCTAATAGGCTTTGAGGAAGCTGCATGCAGAATGTGCTGGTTTGCATACAGAAAAACTAGGTTAAAGTAAATCCGGCCTGATTTAGCTTCAGTGATTGTTGTTGGAACTTGAGGGGCTAAAATTACAAATAAAGGTATTCAGATGCTTTTCTTACACTGCAGCATTCAGCCACTGGGCCAGCACTGACAAAACATGTATGTAAATGTCCGTTTTGTTCTCTATAGAGTACTTTAAGTGACGTAAACAAGAATATTACTGCACTATTACTGAATTTGAAGAACTTAAATTTCAGTTTGAAGCTGATTTCAGAATCTCGGATTAGAGCATCTCCTTCCAAAGTCTCATTCCAAAGTGCAATAGTACGCTGAAACTATATTTCAATTATCTAACAGATGTTTTAAGATCTTTTTTTTTCAGCCGTACTGTGGTTGATGTGTGTGTGGTGCATATCCTTGAAGTGAGCAGCAGCAGCAGAGTGACACTGTTGGAAACCTGCTGCAGTTCATTTCACAGCCTGCTCTTGCTAGGTGTGCCTGAGGCTGATAAATGGCAAACAGAATAAAAATGCATGTGGTTAATATTACTCAGGTTAAAAATTCAATTTCACATTTCTTTCAAGGTAAAATTAGTTGGGGAATAGGGGGTTTGGAAGGCCGCTATTATCAGGGGCCAGTAACAGACCAGTCTGCTGTACCTGTGAAGGGTTGGATGCCGAGTACTTAGGAACGGGGACTCTGAAACCTTTGTGTACAGAGAAAGAAATTCAGATGAAGCTGAAGGAGATGAGGCTCCAGGGTTTGGAAGAGAAGAGCAGAAAGGCAGGTAGGTGTGTGGGGAGGGTGGATTTTGTGGGGACATTGAGATTTGAATGACTAAACTTGATTTTAAAAACAGGGGATGTGTTACACAGGAAGCTGCACAGGGCTGTATCCATATCTGTATTAGATAACATAATCTGCATTTTAAAGAAATACTCAGTGTGCTGTCTTTTTTTTTCCCCTTGCACCTCTGAAAATATCTGAATGATACTGGGTGAAGAGTGAATTTAACAACATAGTGAATGTTCTGCTTGGATGTAGATTTGCATGTCTTACTGTTGCAAGGATGGGCTCGACACATGGTTTGAAAGCTGGTTGTGAAACAGCTAGTATGCAAGGTCTGATTTTCAGTTGGGCAAGAACATTACTAAAAATTGTGAGTAAACTCCAAAATATTGTGGAATTGGCGAAGTGTTTTAATGATACTGAATGGGCATCGTTGGCAACATATTCCTTACCAAGAGGTAAGGAAGGGTGGAGTCTATTTGCTACTATGATGCTTTTTTTTCTCAAGTGAGATTTTCCCTCTTGATAGAAAATAGTAGATTTTGAGTTTTTAGTCAAATGTATACAACTTTGACACCTGTAATAATTAGTATTCAATTCATGAGAATGCATTATGTTACTCCTGCTTATTAAGGAGGACAGTTTTAATTCTGTGACAGCCAGTCTGAGAGTTAAAACTTATTTCCCCAGGAGCTGAAGACGTGCCTTTTATGAACTTGAATTGCAACACATTTGATTTGTCAAAGCCAAAAGAGAATTGCTACCCTGCTCTGTTTTTTTGTTGTTGTTGTTTTATCCTTTGGCAGTCAAATTTGAAGCCCCTATGTAAATAAGCATTCTCGGGTACTTCTAGCCTGAAGTCGCTTTGACCTGTTTCTGCAGCAGCGTTCTGTCAGAGACTGCCTCGTATGCTTTGGAGCCATTGTCATCAAGCAGGATCCTACAAATAATCGTAACTGTTTATCTGTACTCCCATTTCCTTAAAAGAGATATAATAACTCTTTTGGGAATTCGGTTTTATGTCTTTAGTGTGTAAACTCTTCAGCTAGGAGACCCAATTTGCTGTTCGTGTGGAGATGTGTTTAGCATCTACCCTGAGCAGGGTGAGGTATTTTCTTTCTTACCTGGCTAGCTTAGTAGAAATAAATACTAATCTAGATACCAGGGCAAGATTACTGATGACAGTGAAGACTGGAAATTTGATTTTATTTTATTTTTTTCGTCTGCTGTGCTCTTTCAGACCTGAAGGTGCTAATAGCAGTTTTATGGCTACAACTATGATACCAGGGTCCAGGCATGGAAAGAATGCGAAAGTGTAAGTTGGAGTTCACCATGCCATGAATGGTAAGACCAAGTTAAAGGAAACTCAAAACATTGTAGGCAAATATATTTCTGTTTGTCTGTGCTGCAATCCAAAAGCAATATTTGACTTGAAATCCAGTTTTATGTATGGAGAGAAAGAGAAGGAGCAGACTTAAATTGTTAAAGGTCTGTTGTTGTTTAGAACAGCAAAAAATGAGGATTTTTGCTTGCTCCTTGCTTCCACTCCTTTACTTAACAAGACTGCATGAGATTTGGCATCGGTGAGTTGACTTAGTCTTCTGTAACAGGTTTAAAAAAAGAAAAGGGAGGGTGGAAAGCAGAATACTCAGCTCTGTGTGTGTGTGTCCATTCCAGGGGTAGTTAAGTAACTTTGGGTTCTGTGCAAATAAACAGTAGGTTTCAATTGTCTGCTGCTAATTATCACCCAAATTTGATTTACACGCTCTTCAAAGGAACTCATATCTTTCCACTTAGTTGTTTGTTTCAGTGCGATGAATCTTTAATTCAAACCAAATGTGGGTCAATTTAGAACTGGAAAAAAAAAAAGCGAGGAATGTGTTTATCCTCAGTCATATCAGTGGCTCTCTATAGTTTTATATACATGGAGATTCATGGCCTCAGTGGGGAGGTGAATTTGTGTCAATCCATGAATTGGCTTTGCCTGCTAGGCAAGTTTGTGAAGGGTTTGGTCAGTTGTAGAAGGGCCTAAATAATTGTGCCTAATGGGATGGTTCTGGTGGGCTTTGAGTAATGAGGGGAAGTTTTAAAGTTACATGGGTGCAACAACATCTCATTTTGAGCACATTTTGTCCCCAGATATTATTTTCCCCTATGCAACATCAGGTCAGTTAGTCCTTTGCGTGCGCATTTTTTCTACTTCAATTATTTTCTTTTTATATGCAGGGTAGTTATTCCTCTCTTTGTAGTGATGCAGCCTGAAGTCTCTGAGGGAACTGAAATAATACTTGCATGCTTTTCCTCCAGCAAAAGCATCAACTACGAAATATAGGCCTGTAATGAGGAAATAAGACAATCTAAGAAACATCTGATGCAGTGATTGACTAAATAGATGTTGAGCAGTAACTTAGAAATGTTGCAGTGCTGTGTCATCTGGACAGCGTCCTGGATAGCCAGCTCTAGATGACCCTGCTTGAGCAGGGGCTTTGGACAAGATAACCTACAATGGTCCCTTTCAACCTCAACCATTCTGTGACTGTGCCAATAATTTTTAGGAAAAATTGTGAAGAAAGGTTATTTAAGTGTGCAGTACTAAATGCAACTTTGGTTTCACTGGCTGCAGTTTTGAATTGAACTTTTTGGGGTCACACAAGTGATGGGCTGTACTGAAAAATACATTGCTTTCAGTTCTTCATGACCTAGAAAGAGAATATATCATCAGAAACACATTAAAAGGTTATTACCAGTTAAATGCTGAGTATTTTAGAAAAAGCAGAATTACAGGTGCCTGTATGGTTATTTATCCTGCTGAAGGGAGTATATTTTTAATTTTTATGGTCTTGTGGATTAAGTGCTGAGAACATGTTAGCACTGCCCTGTGCACGTGCCATACAGTGCGTTCACGTGCTTACACACTCCCCACATTCTGACCTTTCGGACCCGCAATTGTCCGTGGCTGTCAAGCAGATTTTTAATCACATGACTGCTAAGGATGCCTGTCTGAGTGCGCAGGGCAGCACGGGGACCTTGTACTCTAGTCAGGTCTGTCTAAAGGCTTGTCTGCGTGCTATCTAAAGTTACACCAAGCCTAATGAGGCCCAAGCCCCATCTGAACAACATCTCCACGTCCCAGGTCAGAGTCTGTCCGCTAGCAAAATGCATAGCATCGATTCCCGCTTCCTTGGCCTCCGCTAAGAGTTGACGATGGACTCTGCTGGGAAGGAAGCACCAATCTTCTGGATCCCTGGGTACTCCCAGTGCCAGTCTTTGTAAAGCCAGAAGAGCAGCTGACAATAAACGGGGTGTCAGCTTTAGCAGAGCTGGCTCTTCAGCATTTCCCAAACACCACAGCAACTTACCCTCTGCTGGGGAGTCTGCTGTATGCTATAGCTCGTAACTCCAGGCAGTCATAAAGTGTTCACTGGATGGAGTGAATGCTCTTTGTTTTAACAAGCCTTGCCTGTTCTCTCCATTAAAAATATCCAATGTCCGTCCTCATCCACAGTCTCTGTCAGTTATCATCTGCGACTGCGGTAGCTGCCAGCTTCCCCCTTGAGAATAACTCTTGATCTCTTTCTTCAGCTCATGGTGAAAGCGGCGCTGGCAACTGCTCTCTGAGCACAGATGGCAAGCCGAGAAGGTCCTTGTTCAGACATTTGAGCCGCTGCTTTTTCTGCACCTTGAGATCAGTCTTTGTGATTAAAATTTATTATCTATTTAGTGCTTTTGTGCGGTAATGGATTGAGCCACAGAGCGATCTGCCATCCAGCTGGCTAGGCACTTAGCAGCCGCAGCAGGGAAAGGGGTAAATCCGATCAGCGAGCCGCTGCCCGGAAGGGGGGTAGGGAGGGCGTTCGCTAGCCCGGGTAATTGGTAGCAGCTATTTGCAGTTGCATGTAGTTTTGGTACAGATTCTTGCAAAAAATTGTGTTCAAGACTGTACGCTCCTGTTCCTTCTTGTGCATGTGGGAACGCACGGACCTTCCAGGGTGAGGGTCCCCAGCGCAGGGGCGTGTGGTGCCGGGCCGGTGCCCATGTCAGCGCCTGCCGTAGTAGTTGGGACGCCTGACTGCGCTGGGCCTGCTGCAGGGACCTGGCCTCCTTCGCCCTCAGCCAGGTGAGCGGGTTTAGGCTTAAATCACTTGCACCTCTGGGTAACGAGTATTTGGGAGTGTTTTTTATTAAGCTTTATTTTCCCAAGAGAAGGAAGAAGGAATTGGGGGCAAGTAAACACTAGAATCTGCACAAGAGCTAAAATTTGCTCTCCAGACCCACTTTTTTGTGTGTTTTGCCTACTTTTCAGAAAGAAATTGTGTATAGATTCTGTAAGCAGCCAGACACAATAGTGCTGCACAGTGTGAATTTCTCCCAGCTGTCTTAATGGAGTGTTGATTTTAAAACCTAACTTCACTGCTGCTTGCTATGCAATTAACACCCAGTTAATACATTCGGTTAGTTCAGCTGTGTGGTACCATACTTTGGGTTGCGATGTGTGTCAATATGGAGGCTTTAATGAAAATATCTTTTTAAGGTAAGTGGGTGGTCAAAGAGCAAACAAAATCTGAGGCTGTGGAAGCAGGAATAAGCCAGGAAAAGCTGGTAATACTGCAATTAAAACTAATTTGAATAAAGGGTTAATTTCTGTTATGCCCCAAAAAACTATGGCAAAAAGAGAGGAAGTTGAGAGAGGAAATTAAAAAAATGTACGAAATCAGGTAAAAGGGAACTTAACAAAATAGTGGCTGACACAAGAGGAGTTGACTTGGATACCTCCATGTAATAAAGTGGAGATAAGCATCAGGTGAGGTCAAAAAATTTCTAGTAAGAATACAGCTGTTCCAGAATACTAACAGAACAGTGCTCATTGCCTTGTGTGACAGCAATGGAATTTAGTAGTACAATGTTTCGAAACCTAAAGCACAGGGAGATTAAAAAACCTACCCTGATTGAGGAGACTCTGCACTTTTTAGTGAGAAAACAATTTGCAAGAGTTACAGCTTTGAAAGTACTTTTATATCTGACCGCTTCTCAGCAGTGGTCTCTAAGCTGCTTCTCTGAATCTTTTGTAAATTTAATGATGTTCTATACTAATAAAACAAAAACGGGGTTTTAACTGCTTATGATAGATCAGGTGGAACAGGAAACTATTTCCAAAAATTCTGGAGCATTCTGGGCTGGGGAAGGGGTATTTCTCTGGGTTTAAAATGTCTGCATTTTATCAGTTCTTGGTGACTGCAGTTTGCACATCAGTTTTATGATTCTCCACGAGGTGGAGGAAGCAGCTTATGCTTCGGCGTGTGCCGGGGTGCAGGCTCCGGCGTGGGGAAGCGTCTGCGGGGCGGCTGTACGGGGGTTCCGCTCCCCTTCTCTCCCACCGCCCAGCCTGTTGGGCTGCCTGGGGCAGGCTGCGAGAACAGGCTCTGAAGGCTGCTTGATGCTTTGCTCCATTTGAAAGCATTAACGGGGATTTCAATATTATGATATATCAGGAGGTTGTAAAGGTGTCATGAAGGATGCTGACGGGATCACGTCTGCTTTTCCATTGAAGAAGCTTAGTCCCACATCTGTGCAATGCCTGTCTGTGGCCGTACAGCAAGGTAATGGCCGGGCTGGCAGATAAACCTGGTTCTCTGAGATTCGGTGCGCTGCAGTGTGTTTGCTCCTAGAGGTCAGTTTCACTATAAAATTGGTGTTCTTTGTGGATAAAATACAAGTAGGAAAAATAACAGCTAGTGTCCGTCATGAAAATATTGTAATTTATACTGGGTTTCTGCTGAGGGCTCTGACTTTGTGAAGAGCACTTCAGGTTTTCTGGTGGCTGTGGTGGAATTTAGAAGGGCTTACCTTGCACAGTTAGCCCCAAGCTTGTGTGTCTCAGAGTCCCGTGTCTTCAGTCTTTGCAGCGCCTAAAAATCAAACCCCGTGTAATCTGCAATTTCCTTTTCTTGTCTTAAGCCCTAGCATCTGACTGATTTCTATTTTTGCCTGTGATGAAACAGGTCAGCCAAACCCAGAAAATATTGGTTAGTTTTAAAATTCAATTCAGTTAATTTCCGTTAAAAAAAAATAAAAATCTCTGTGAATACTCATAGGCACACAACACAACACTGCTTCTGTTTTAGCTGGTCATCTTATGGCAGATCATGTGTGTTATTTTTCAAGGTGTTAAAGTGTGTTGGCAGTGGTGCTAAGGTTGTTTCCCAGTTTTTCAGGGCTGCCTTGATTGTGTCAAGATAAAAAGCCACTGGAATGGAATGTTATTAAGGTGATTTACAAGAAGTCAACACAAGAGTAGAACTGAAGAATGAAACAGTAAATTGCTTGGAAAGAAGGCTGGAAATGGGTTTTGAGGAGCCATTTCATCCTCGATTTGTGATCCTCTATGCCTATACCATTCTTGGCAGAAGTTTATCTAAGGTTGCGGTTATGAGCTTACACAAAAGGTTGTTTTGCTTCCCTTTATCCCAGACATTTTCTGCAAGCTGTTTGTCTCTGCGTTCACACAAAGATTGTGTTGCCATAAATGAAGAATCTGCAGCGTGAGGTTAGAAAGAAGTGGGAGGTGAGGAAAGTGCAGACTGGATAAACGGTGTGCCATCAGGGAAAATGTCAGTGAACCTGTTCTTAAATGTACAAAGGAGTGTATCCTACAATGTCCCAAAGCTTGTGTTTTCTAGGGGCAAGGGCAGACGGTTGATTTCGTTGATTTTTTTTTTTTTCTTTCCTCCCCCCCTCTACTGGTATTTCTTGTGCCAGTTCGTTAAAGGAAATAAACAACAA
>Ga0181612_150967_pt1 | contig 21505 bp, 10 predicted proteins | sample HoacroProtozoa21_FD_119630 | JGI IMG/M metagenome (GOLD analysis project Ga0181612, IMG submission 119630) | Hoatzin crop microbial communities from Cojedes, Venezuel. Combined Assembly of Gp0051906, Gp0051904, Gp0051908
ATATAAGGAAGAAATTTATTATGATAAGGGGGGTGAAACACTGGAACAGGGTGCGCAGAAAGGTGGTAGAGGCCCCATCCCTGGAAACATTCAAGGCCAGGTTGGACATGGCTTTGAGAAACCTGATCTAGTTGAAGATGCTCGTTGCAGGGGGTTGGACTAGATGACCTTTAAAGCTCCCATCCAACCGAAACTATTCTATGATTCTATGATTCAGTGTCAGGAAAGCCATGTAAGATCCTAAGCTTCATGGGTTTAAAATGTTACCCTTGGTGAGAATACACGTTATTTGAGATATTTTGAACTGGACAAAAAAACCCCTAGACCCTAAACCATCTCTTACAGAAACAAGATCACCACATGTAAGTCCAAATCACAAGCTATGCAGTGAGATCATAGCTGTCTGCCCCAGTCACCTCTGGCTGTCAAGCTGAGGAGTGAGGACATGAGTTGCTTTGTACTACTGAGCCTCTCAGGGGGGGATTGTTTTAGAATTACTAGTGTAGCTTGCTATTCCTAGGCAAATTTTTATTCCTAGCAGAAGTGGGGAGATCCCTTTACAGGATTATTTCTTACAAAAAATATTTTCTTTTAATTAAATTAAAACAGGTGCTATGGAACCAATAAATTTACAGTGATCAGCTTTTTTTGCTTTAATTTTTAGGGGTTTTTATAGCATCCAGATAAAAATTCATCAAGAGATATTAAAAGTAATCAGTATTTCAGTCAGCCTTCATTCTATTTCTTTCATCATGTGAAAGAAGGCATGCTTTAATAACAACATTTTATTTTCATTTAATTGTGACCATTTTATCTTTTTTTTGCCAGACCTGTAGGACAATAGAAATGGCATATTAGAAATAAAACAGAATATTATATTCTAGCCATATGAGCAGGAGAAATGATTATCAGAGTTATCACATTTAATCAGGAGACACTTGTGATTAAAGTCACCTTGTGTCTGTTTGCTAAAAAATATTTAAAAGTCTAATTGCTGACAAACATTCCTTTATTTATCCATACAGAAGTTACAGAAACAACAAAAAAAAATCTCCTTACTAATATGCTGGAATTGAGAACACTGAAGAAAATGAGTAACTTTACTCCCAAGAAAATATGTCAGCTACTGATGACCTAACTTAGCTCAACTTCCTGCAAATTATTTTTCCTGTGACTACATTTCAGCATTTTATTCACTTGGGCCCTTTCTTAGGATTAGATTATTAGAAAAAAAATTTTTTTCAATGAAATAGATTTGTTTTTAAATGCTCGTACTTTTTTTTTTTTTTTCCTCCTTTGGTCTCTAAAGAGAAGTTCACCTCTTCAGAAACTTTGGTCAATTATACTGAGTTGATAAGATTCATCATTCAGCTTTTCCTTTTCTTTAGCAAAAGGAGAAGACACATTCACTGTATGGATCAGTTTCTGTGGTGTATTCAGACCTTAGCTTGCTTGCTAAGACTGCCAACTATTTTATCTGTGTCAGCAAATGTATACATATTGTTGTAATGTATTGCTGTATTAACAGTGTTTCACTAAGAAGCCAGCTATAATATCCCATTTGGTGGTTTCAATCTACTTTATTCTTGCATCTGCCTAAACTTGAAATGTGGATTAAAATATAAAGGAGAAAAAATGAGTGTGGAAAATGTTCATATCTAATGCCTAGGCATTCTCTCCCTTTTATTTTTTGCGTATGTATTCCCTGTTCCCATTTCCAGGATAAAGCTCATGTTGTGCATGACTAAAAATAAGGCAAGTAAACACTTTTCTTGTTTACATTCTCTTTATGAGTTTAGGGCAAAAATCTTCATATGATATGTGAATGCTCATATTTTCTAACAATACAGCAATTTTTTTCTCCTGCTCTCTCCAGCCTGAGGAGCTTTTTCCATAGAAAGTCCTGAAAATTCTTTCCAAGCATATGTAATTTCTTTGAAGAAAATCACGTGCACCCATTTCTTATTTAATGGGCACTTTTCTTCTGGGCATTGAAGTGTTTACTTTTTGCACTTACTCGAATTGAGGTGAACAACTAAAAAACCCCCCCCCCAAAAAACAGGCAGAAATACATTAGGTCAAATGGAAGAACAATAGTTCTCAATTGAAGTTTCATTGACATTTACTCATGAAAGAAGGGTTGATAGTTTTAAGGGGGAAAAAAGTTAAGTCAACCTATTTATTAGGAAAATGTGTTTCTATTCTTAAAATGTTAAATATATGCTCAAAATACCTAACTAGACAACAATAAAAAACGAACTTCTAACTGTATATGATGCCTTCAAAATATTCTGCTGATGCCTTAGGCCTTAGACTTTCAGTATTTTAAAACCTGTTCGTAAAATACAGCCAACTGGCATTTGTTCAGAGCATGTTAATTATGTCTATTGGCATTTAGGTGGGAGATTAGGGGAGTAAAACTCTGCACTGATCTTCATGCACCATCTTTCACTTTTAACTGATTGCTTGAGCATTATTGAAGAGGACAATCTGTCACAGATTAGTACTGTTCAGTAAGTAATCTATTTCAGCTTCACATTCTTTGCTGAAATATAAATAATACATCCAAAAAAGTCTTTTTTTTTTGCTGTTTAGGCTTTTGATCCTTCCTAGTCAAAGACTAATATTAAAGAACATTTCACTTGGCTGTGCTAGTAAGATGAAAAAAAAGAGAATGCACAAGACAGTGAAGGACAAAAAAAAAATAGAGAAAGAAAAAAATATTGAAAAACAATGCTTCTGCTAGCATACTGAGCACAGTTCAAAAGAACCAGCTGCTCCTCCCATTTGCCACATGGCTTCTACTACCTATGTTTCAATTATGAGATGGAGGTTCTCTAGGGAACCTGGTACAATAGAAATCTTTGCTTGTTTCCCCATCCTGATTTTCTTTGAGAATAAGCTACACACAAAACAAGTTTGAAAGCTGCTTCTTTGGACAGATGTGTGAGTCTGAGCAGAAACTTATTTTCAGTGTTTTAAGATCATTCATATATATATATATACACATATATATTTAAAATATATACATGAAATATATACGATATTCACTTTTTCTTCCCCTCCTCTTTCCCTCAAACTCACAAAAGCTTCATCAGACCTTTAGCTGTGCTTTGTAGGATTAAAGGCACTGTTCCTGAGCCGTCACTAAAGAACCATTCCTACCTGGAGCAATCTAATTAAAGTTTATTAAATTATTTGTGCCTGCCAGAAAGCCCCAGTTACCACTAGAAAGTGAAAATGAAATCCAGAGGAAGTGAAAAGAATAATTGGTTAAGATTCGTGAAGTGTTAAGCATATTTTAGGAAGTTACAATAGATCAGCGTAACGGAAAATCACTGTATGTCAGTATTGATGTATTATTTCTTGGGAACCTTATAATGGTGTAATATTCATAGGCTTTTCATCCTTTGGGTCTTTTTCTTTTACAGCATGTAAGTATAATTAGAAAGAAACAGAAAGAAATACTGAAAATCAGAGCCAGCTTCGGCATGATGTGCTGGCCAGAATTCTTTTGAACAAAGAGTATACAGAAATGAGAGTGGAGAAGAAAATTTATTCTATTTAGAAATTCAGGATAGGATTTTGGAGGCTGTGCAGGTTTGCATAGATTCGCTTAAACTGTAGCTTCGTGGTGAGGAAGTGAGGTGTATTCAGAAGAGGGAATAAGGTGGAATGAGAAAATTCAGTGGACAGTGGTAGAGATTAAACAGGCCCAGAGATCTACAGGTACAGACTTAGCAAGTTTTATGCAAAAAATAGTTCAACCCAATCTAACTTCATTCTTGTAATCTGTGACTATATATAGTAAATCTTATAACACAAGTTATACTGAAGTTTAAATTATTAAAGATCCTTAAAAAGCACAAAAACAACAAAGAAGAAAGGAGGTTTCGATATTAAAATCACAACCTAATATAAAGAGTCAAGAAAATTTGGGAATTTTATTATAGAATATTCTTTTCCTACTGCAAATAACAATTTTGAAAAATCGTGATTTTCTGTTTGTGTTTTTAAAGGAAAAGACAAAATTTGAATATTTTCATTAAGCTCAACCTGATGATGAATACGTCAGTCATTGAACAAAGGAGCAAAGACACCTAATTCTTGTTTCATACTTGCAGGTACTTTTGTAACAGAGTTTAAACCCAAGTATTTCTGTATTGCTATTAGAAGACTCCAACAGATGGTAATGTGAATTATTTTTAAGAACTGGGAAAATCAACCTGTAACAAAACCTTGAAAATATTTTAGCAGAACATACTGAAAAGAAAATAAAGAGTAGGAAAATAAGCTACAAGGAAAAGCCCATCAGGAATAAGGATATACTTTTCAGATGTTAAACAATCTGAATTTTAGCATAGCAATATATCTATGGCAATTTATATCATCTATGAACAATAGTTGAAATATAAATATGTACACTACATACATTTGGTGCACTACTAAAACATAACAAATAAGAATCTTCTTATGGGATAAGATTATGAGTCTAAAAACATATTAGCACAACCCCTATGTGCATAAATCCTTTCTTCTTCCTGTTCCAAGAATCCAATTGACTAAGAGGTAGTTTTCAAAGAACCTAAAAGATAAAATTTCCTGTTCCAGAAAATAGACCCCTAAACCCTCCTTAATCTGCACAAATAAAGTCTCAAATTGCTCTGAAGAAGACAGTCGTTTGGGTTAAGAAAACTAAGCTTGTATATAATTTTCTTTTCCTCTCAATAAGAGTTATTCAGTAATGAGGTAATAACATACAGTTTAATAATGTAAATTTAGACATAGTATGAAAAAAATAGTTTTGCTCAACATTCCCTATGTAATATTCACCCACAAATTTTTCTCCAAGTAGGAGTATTTTGCCTTTGCACTGCCTTTTATTAACTAAAAAAAAAAAAAAAAGAAACCAAAAACATTTTTTAATGGATATCCAAGTAAAAATACCAGTGGAAAATTCTCTGACCCAGCACAAGAAGGCACTTTTGCAGATCTGGAAAAATCATAATAATTTTTTGTTTCGCTCATACTCAGACCAAAGCTTAAAGAACCAAAATATTCTCTTATGGATTGTGCCCAGTAGTGAAAAGGTCAGTGTTTCCTTCCAAGTGAATCAGAAAATCTTACTTTACATTTTCAGTAAAAAATATTTAAGGCAGTTTGAACTCCTTCTGTAAGTGTAAACTGCAAGGAAAAGTGGTTTGCTACCTAATGTAAAGCCCTATGTAATTGTCTTGCACATCTTTTGATGGAAGAGGACATCCTGCTTTCTGGAACTACCATCCAAAACCAAACAGAGGAGTCATCGCTTAGGTCCAAGTCTTAGCAGAAGATGAGTTTACTGAAACAGAATAAATCTTGCCTCAATCCTAGTAATACAAAAGTGGCAGTACTACTACCATGTTAAATCCATGTTTTTAAAACAACAAACAACAATACAACAACAAAAAAAGAAGATTTGAGGAAAGAAATAAATATTATTGTATTGTTTAAAAATACTTCACCCTCAGAATCTTAAAAAAATTTGTTTTCCTACAGTGGCATTTCATAGTGTGTTGATTGGTGGCTTATTATGCCATTCATTTAGCCTGGGACCACAAACCTTTTCTGTAAAATATTTAGATTCCCATGAAAATTCAGAACTCTGGACATGCCTTGGCATTACTTTGTTAAGCTTTAATTAAGTAAGTGAAAAAAAGAATTTGTTCTCTTTCCTATTATTTCATATCTCTCCTCTGCCCCATTCATTTATACTTGTTCTAATCTTAACAATATTTAAACTAGTCTCCTTCAACTAATGATCATTATAGTCACAATTAAATAGACATTTGTTTCTGTGCCTTAATACTTTTTTAAGTTAATCTATTTGTGATTAGGATGGATTTTTTTTCTTTAACAGTACCCAGCTTGAGGCTAACAAGCAAAATGCTAAATCTTCCTTTTTCATTATGAGTCATGAGCAAGGTACAGCAGGGAAAAATACAGCTCAGGCCTCACAGGCAGTGCTTGCCCACCATAGCATGCTGCCTGCAGAGCAGACATTGCCATCATTTTCTCATTCTCATAGTAGCTTTCTCTGATAATATGACCTAGGACTGTGACACAATAGTAAATATTACATTTACATTTTACCACATTTCCAGAAGCAAAACCTCACATTAGGCAAGCAGGCTCTGTTTATATACCAGTTCTAGACACACGTGCACGTACGCGCACATAAACACACACACATACACAAAGAACTTTGGAGACAAGATATTTTCACAGATTTGATGAAAATCTAAAACTTCTCAAGAAATTTGCAGATGGCTGGAAAGTTTCAAGCCTTTGGGCTCTCAAACCATGAAACAGAGGTTGTCCCAGTAACAATGTCTGTGTCCAGATGTACAGAAATTAATGTGCACCAGCACTGGAAAACCAATGAAGAATGTGACTTCTAATTCAGAAGTACAATGACAAGGAAAATAATGAAGTGTGTAGGAGGCAAAATTACACAGACAATTTGTGTTTATCTTTATAAAAGGTAACATTATGCTTAGAGGTCTGTCCTCTTGAATTCACGTCAGTGATTTCTCCGGCCTCTGGCACACCTAAGGATTAGCTTGAGATGTGTTCAGGAGATGGAGAAGAGAACTCCATCTCTGGGTTCTGGCAGAAGATAAGGAAAGCAAGGTGTGGCTAAGGTTTCCAAGAAAGAAAACCGCATCACTTGCAAAATCATCACCAAAGGGTAAGTGATACCAAAGCCAGGCAGTCGTGCAGGCACAAATGGTATAGAAGATAAGAAGAGACAGGTGGCCCATACCCAGCTTCCATCAGAAGTCTGGCCCCTCTCTTGGCAGCATCCTGTGCCATTTGCTCTGGAAGTCACTCCCTTCTAGTCAACTGGTCTGTTGTTATTGGCTGGTTACTGCTCTAGAATCTGGTTCCTGAGGTGAAGCCATGCTAAAGCACACTGATGAAAATGACCTGCATGGATTAAGGATTATTTTGTGGGATTGTAGTCAGCTAGGTTGCAATTTACTTTGTTTACTCACAAATAAAGCAGCAAAAACAGTCAAACAAATCTCTGCATGGTTCCACGTGGTTGTCCTGATGCCACAATTCTCTGATTTCCTGCCTTCAGCCTCATACCGGCAAAACAAGATCTCACTCATGCCTGCTCTGGGAAGTTAACGTATCTTGTGCCAGAATTTGCTGTTGCCTCAGATTTTTTGTCAGTCTTTCTGTAAGCTGGATCAGGCAAATGGGATAAGTTAAAAATGTTTTTAAAAACCTCAGAAGTCACTTCACTGTTTCAAGGTATCCCCACCAAATTACAACTGCAAGAGTGGAAAGTTGGAGCATGGAAGAGAGAAGAGGCAATGAAAATGAAAAAATGTATTATACTAACTTCTCTTTCAAAACTAATATTTCAGGTAATGTTATCTAAAATGTGGTGAAATTTTTTCTTCTCTCTCTCTCTTTGCATCGGTTTGCACACTCCATACAACTGTCCAAATATCACAGGCATAATACTGTGTATTTAAACTATGCTGAATTTTTATGTTTTATCGATGCCTGATTTTTAAATAAATTTAAACATGAAGTCTTGAGGTTTAATTTGTTCATCCCTAACTATTTCTTCATTATTTCTAAAACTTCTAACACTTGAGGATTTTTTTATATTATGACAACAAGTAGAAGAGACAAATATATGTATGGAAAAAATGTTTATGAGTGAATAAAAAGATGACTGACACAAAATTTTGATGGACATCTGTTGAATTTTTTATTAAAAAATGTTTCTCTGCTTTTTAATCAAATTACAAATTTTAGTGTGAAGAGACACAATTTATTGTTTATGCTTCTTATAAAATAATATCAAGAAAGGTTAGGTGAAACCAGAGAAGTTCTGTTCTTGGCAAAGGAAACCAGAAGTATTTCAGAAAAATCACAGTTTCATACAGAACAAAACAACCATCCAAACTAATACTTAGGTTGGGAATGCATTTCCTAAAGTACCAAGAAAAACAGTTTTTGATATTTTGGTTTTAGAAAATCAACATGACTGCGTATTAAAAGGCAATCAAGAAAGATAATTTTATAAATTTGAACAAAAAAGTGGATAAAAATTAAAAATTGTATTTTCTCTAATATCTATTAAATGAAGAAACAGTATACCCTGAGCAGAAATAGGTAATAGTAGATTTTAAAAATGGACAGCTAAAGCACTTATATTCAGTAACAGCCAACAGAGACGGGCTTTCCACAGGGATCCTGACCACAACCAAAAGCTCATTCTGAAAATCCTGAGCCCTATTTCACTAAAAAAATCATGAGGCTAATTAATTAGAATATTAATAGCCTAATGCAATAAAATAGTTGATGTCTGACCTGTCTGATCTACAGTTAAAACTGATGGCAATTTTAATTTACTAAAAAAAATGGCAGTAATAGTTACTTTGCTAGCAACAAGTGTGGCTCAAATTCTTTTGAAAATAATTTACAAAAATCAATTTTCTTCTTTGAATAATGGAAGAGTGTTCTTTCCAGAAACTAAATTTAAAATTATCTGTTACTGCTAATATAAATTTCTTAAAAATCCACTGTGATATATATATGCTCAGTCTACTTCAAGAAATGTTGTATGCCTCTCCCTTTGGAAACAAAAAGTGTCTTTCATAACAGGATTTCTTCTTCAAAAGACTTGGTTCTTCAGCTCTAGGATTACAAAATGAGTCTGATTCAGTGAATACTTGAATGGGATTCAATGAAATCTGTGTAGCATTGGAGCCAAGAAAGTATAACAAAAAAGTCACAGAAAGTATGCTATTAAGCGTGTGTTGTTTGCACTTGAAATGAAAACATATTCTTCAGCTAAAACATACTACTGAAAAGATAGTGGTTCGTGTTACTACATATTTACACACACATTTGAAATGTCACACACACATTTGAAAAGTCAAAACAAAAAATAAAATTAAAAATAACAATCGTGATTCTTTTCATAGTGGTAGTGTTGAAAAACTGATTAAGAATATAAGTGGTCACTTATCAGTAAGATACAGATAGTAAGGTGCTACAACAGACACTAAAGAAGGAGGTGGGAGAACGTATTGAAGAAAGGTAATCAAGCTTACTTCCACCTATGTTTGCTTTGCCACTGTTTAAGGACATGATGACTGGTAAAGGTCAAAGACATCATCAGGAAGCTCTGATTCACCATTTTTTTTTGTGGAAATTCCCATTTCAGGGTAAAAATGGGAAGGTAAATATTTACTCAAGACAGAAAATTCAGTAAGATTTATACTTAGTCAACTGGAAATTATTCTTGAGAGGAAAATTGTTGTTATGGCTAGAGAACATCAGGTCTCAGATTGCTCTGGTTCCAAAGTGCTTGGGACATAGAGTCATCTGGAAACTGAATTTCCATTCCCCGATTGTAACAGAAAGTTAAACAATATAACATATGGCTATAAAACTAGCCCTCATTCAACTACTTTTAGAAACTTCATATGTTTATTTTAAGTAGAAAATAACTCCAAAGCAATACAAATAACCACAACCACATTTTTTTACAGAACTAAAATCTTGTACTGTTTCATTTTGGAAACACTGGTATAGGATCACTGCTTTCAACAACAAAAAGTTTTTGGTTTCATTCAGCTGCTGCTAGGGCTTCCAGTGTTGAGACAGACTGTCCATGCAACTGCCTTTGAGGTAGGATTTCAGGCTTAACTGGGCTGCTACTTAAACCAATTTACTTTCTTCAGCTGTGCTACCAGTTTTCCTACATTTTTGAAATCCACTGTTGACATTATTAAGACATTTTATTTTTTCATAAACAGAAGCAGGGAAATTTGTGTATGGAATTAAGTTTTATATAAGCAAATTAAATTGTGGAAATGCTGATATAGACTAAAATATACGAGCTGCCCTGTTACCTAAAATGAATACAGCAAACACACTTGTTATTCAAAAGAAAATGAAATATGTCATTTTTCTGAGTTTAGAATGTCTATGTTATCTGATCAAATTATTTTAGCTTAGTAAACGAATATGAAATTAAAACATAATAATGTATAGCTATAATAGTATGATTCTAAAATAGTAAGGTAAGATTGACTAAATGATTTGTGCAGTCAGGAAGAAGTATGCCTTGGACAATTAATTGATGCAGTTAAAATATTCCTGTGAAAACAAAAATATTAAATGCATAAAATATGTCAGGCGTAGAGTTATCACCCAGAACTTTCATTTGTGTCTAATTAAAATATAAAATATTTCATAAACGTAATAAATTTAATAAAACATTACCTAAATAAAACACATATATGGAAAACTATGTTTGTAGCTATGTAAATATGTATTGGTCTATTTCCTAAATATTCTCTATGTATACTTAAAATAAAGATACCAGTGCCATCAGAATTCACATGAAGTTTTCAGAATCTTATAGGAACCAACCAAGCGAAGCATTTTTTTTACACATACGAAAACATATAATTAAAGAAAAACAGACCTTCATCACTGTTTGTGCCCAGAGCTCCTGCATCTCACAAATGCAAGTCACACCTGCAGTTAGGATGCCTGGGGACATAGTTTCGGTGTCCATGTTTTTGCAAACATAAACATAATTATTATAGTAATTCTAACAAAAAAAGACTTTTAAAATGTTTTTAAACAGAGGTGCCCTTAAATTTTGCAAAATATATGTGCTGACTAGGACTGGTGCCTCTAGTGAGTGCCATATAGCTTATAAACTTTCAGCAGAGAGCTCTTCCTGGGTGAGCTGTCAGTGTGTCTCAAGGTGATGTAGGTCTTCTCTACATTTAACGGAAAGGGCTGCTGCACATATTTACACCCTGCAAGCCATCAGAGTAACAGTGAAAGGCAAACAACCTTTTGGAAACTTAATAAACAGATTGGCTAATTCAGATGATCCAAGGTTGCTGTTAAGGCTAAGTTACACAGTGATTTTATGCCTCTGTCCATGAATTCGGGAAAAGTTGAACTCCTAAAACCAGTTTAAATTAAAAAATGGTATGTTAGGGTTTTTTTCTGACATTAAGGCCAAGATGGCAAATCAGTCACAAAAACTATAGATTTCTCTCCTAATTCTTCTTATTTTTCCCATTTCTTTCTAACAGCAAGTTATTTTTTACCCCCAATGTCTGGGGGAAGCTTTCTGATGAGTGGAAGACTGATTTCTAAATTAACTTTTCCCTGTGGCCATGTGACATTTAGGATACTTGTTTTCTAAAAGCCAACCATCCTATACCAGCTGTAGCAAGCTTCACTGGAACTGCCATAAGCACAGGGCCCCGCAATCACCAGGAAGCATAGGGAAAGTTGAACATTTTTGGAAAATGTTTTTATTTTGATATTTACCATTGGATATGTGTTTTTCTAAAAAGTTTCTGAGAGAGAAAGTAGGATCTTCATATGTGCATCTACACACTAAATAAATAAAAACGTCACAAGCGAGTATACATTTCACTACAAATTACTTACTGTTATTTTATTCCTCTCTGTAATTTAACCAATACCTGTAGTTAATTCCTGGTTTTAATAAGTTCTTATTTAATTAATGCTGTAGTTTCCTAGACTAATTCTACTTTCTTCCCTTGGGAAGTATAAAGTATCAGAAATATTATATAAAGTACCAGACCTTTTTGCAACACAGTAGGTTTAAGACAACTTTTGACAACTTTATTCTGTATTCTCCTGAAAAAGAGCAACAAAAAAAAAGGCAACAGCTAAGGAGTTAGGCACACTCAGATCAGTTAAGGCACTGAAGCAGATTCTGTGCTGCCATTCTTCCCCTGAACTGAATCACAGAGAATTTGGAATGAGACCAGTGGTAACTTTTTTAGTTCCCTTTATTTCTTAGATTTCCTAGAGCTCATTCCATGATTTTAAGTCTTGAGGATATTTCTCTCAGTTCAAAGATAATTGCTTCACTGAAATATGTTTTACTTTTATTAGACATGCAACAACCATGGTGTTTGAAGACAGATTTTAGACTACCACGTTAAGTATTTGAATGCATTGTGACCGTGGCATTCAAAGTTTTCGGCTGATCAAATTTTTGTTATTTTATCTCCAGTTCAAGTGGATTTTTCTTTTTATGATTGTTTTTGTGCCTCACAAGTATTCTGTGACACATGGATAGGAATATTCTAGTCAGAACTGGCTGGGATTGTGTTGATGCCTGCCATGTATTAGTCTGTTCTTGAAGCATTTTAAAATCTTTACAAGACTCACAATTTGTTAATAGTTTCCTACAGACATTACAGACTGTTAAAACTTTGTTTTTATTTTAATTATTTTCATCAACTTTAAACTGTCATTTAAAGTAAAATATGTTTCCAGTAATACACTTTGTAGACTTGATTGAGCAAGAAAACAAATGAAGAAACAAGTCCCTTTGAGACAAAGATGTATTTCATCACGATCGCTAAAAACATTACAAAACCTTATAATTTTATTTACTCAGTGCCCTCTTGGGAGAAGAATTCACACACAGTTATGACTTTACAGTTCAGTTTTAACAGATGAAAATTACAAAATGCGGACACATTCAAAAAGCAATTTACTTGCTTTTTCTTTATATCTTTTCCCTATCTTGGAATGCCACAAATAACAGGATACAGAAGAACCTCCGCCCCAGCTTGGTGCTGTCTGTTCAAGTTAAAATATATACGAAATTTTGTAGTCATGGTGTTTATCATGTTAGACAAAACCTGTACATTAATATCCCAGGGAAAGTGTTTTGTATTTCAGCTGACTTGTATTTAATGTGTCTTTTCTTAGCATTGTTAAACTGCACTTATTTTTATGTTTTAAAACTTATCCAGTTTGCACTGAAAAAAACCCTGAAATCTTGTTGTACTGGTATATAAAGGTCCTATCACACCATCAGTCAAGTCCAAAGTAGTCACTTTTTCAGTCTAAACTTTTCTGTAACCCTCCAAAAAAATTCTGCTAAAAAAGAAAGTTTTTCGGTAATCTTGTCAATATCAAGTTTAAAAGGGGTTGTAGTGAGATAAACACCAGACTTAACAACCTCGTTGAAAGCATCCTGCCAAATCACCACCACTGTCCAGCCCCCACCTCCACTGTTCTTGAGAGTCTGAGTGCCTGGTGTGAAGGTAATTACCATGGTACCACACTGCAACAATGGCAAACAACCTGACAGTCTCAGAGATTAGCTGTCTACTACATTATTGGCCATACTGGCCCAGAAGTTGCACTTACAAAAAAGAAATGTTGATTTACAATCATGAAAAACAATGAACTAGTGCAAAACCAGCCCAGGATTTTGTGGAGATTATGCAACATCCATAGCAGAAGGTACACAGAAATGTACTTTATGTTACACATCAAAAATTTATTGACTGGACAGATATCCTGAAGTGTGAAACTGGAACTATCTGCTGATGAAGACAGGTTTGGTCTGGCCTAAACAGAGAGACACTGAATGGAGCTAAGTTAGGTGCAATCTGTGCTGTCTGTCACTGACTCTACCCGTGTACTAGTTAGTGGAAAGCAGACAGAAAAGGTCAGCTGAACAAATGGAAAAGTAAAAAAAGTCTTATAATCTGTCGATCACCTAAGCATCTGACATTTTGCCCCCAGGGGCACACAAAGCAGGTACGTGCCTGACTGTCTAAACACGTGAACTGTTTATGCTATAGTCACGTCCACCATAGTCAAAAAGAAAATTTTATGGCTGCAACAAAGGTGTCCAAATCCTGTTTGGTTGGTTACATTTTTGTAGTATCAGCAAGCAGAGTATGCGTTCTTGAAGGAATGCGCCAGTAGGTTTGTTGCAAGCTAAGACAACATGAGACTTTCAGGTGAAGACTTGAGCAGTAAACTAGCCTGGAATTAGGCTTTGAAGGAAAATGTTATGAGAAGACACTGAGGGACTAGAAACCATGGCTAAGAGGCAAGTGCAACAGAAAGATTTGATCAAAGGTTGCAAAGAAAGGAAAGAAGATCTGAAGATATATAGTCTTCTGTTTACTCATTATATACTGAACAGAGTACATTAAGCAATGCATGCCTTTACATAAAGAACATTTATACATAAATTTGTGTCCTGTCCTGTCAACTTTGTATCACATGTCGATGCCATCCATGCCAAGTCTCTGTGATCAGAGGCAATAAGTACCAATGCAGGCAAAAGTCTCTTGGAGAAGAACTGATTCACCAGCTGATAACTGCTGAGATTATTTGTTATTTCAAATATACTGGTGTATACAGTGTAGGTAAGCTACATTTTTTCCCATTAATTATAATTTAACCTGCAGTGTTCCTAGTTGTGGAACCTTTCAGATACAGCAAGTTTTGCAGAAGTTTTAAGAGTTGCAAAAGACATTTAAAAATATCCAACCAACTCAATATATACCAAATATTATAAAGGAACCCCAGAACATTTTGGAGCTTTGCATTCACAAGCTGACTTGTATATCAGTATGGGTTAAAATGTCTATGTTGTGAATGATTCAAAATGGTGTATAGACTATAAACAAAGCTAACACTTGAGAAAAACTGATTGAAACCCCTTGCACAGAATAAACATCCATAAATAACAACATAAACTACAAATAGATGGATCCAAGATAAAGACATAAAAAAAGAGAGAGAGAAGCTACTCATTGTACTGCATATCATGTGCCCTTTATTACTTGTTACTGAGGTATTTAATGCTTGATTCTGGAGGGCACAAAGAATAGACAAGCATTTCTATTTCTACATATTTTTTCTCTTTGGTCTTGATCAAAAGTCACTTCATAGACTAAACACACTGTCACTAGCATATGTGTATGTATGTAGAAATTTGTATGGGCAGGTGGCTTTAGCTGCTGCATTCTCTGGGCAGCAGAGGTTAAGTAAGTGGTCACAGAATACATTTGGAATTCCCAGTGCATTTTAAACTTCTCTGCTTTAAAGATTAATCAACCCTTTGTTTTCTCATAACCTCTGTCTCTGTCTCAATAGGAAAAAATGTGACTGGAAATTACTTCTGGCTAAGCCAGTCTAAGGAAAATTTGGGGCTCTCAAATTAGCAGTAGGATCAGTAGTCAAACCACTGTATAACAGTATGCTATACTGGCCTTTAAGATCAGCACTTTTCTTTTTACAGAATAGACTTCATGGCAGATTTCCTCAGTATGTATACTGGGACTTTTTCCATCCTATTTCAACTAGAATAACCAACAGGGACACTTTTACATTTAAATGTACTGTACATTATGATTATTTATTGTCACATTTGACTTATTCACCTAAAGAGAAGTCCAAGGACCATTTAGCTTTCTATACTATACAAAATGAATGGGATATATTTTCCAGAGATCTAGATATCCATTACCTGCCACTGAAAGAAGTGACTCAGCTGTGAGGTTTTTTTAGAAGATGAGGAGGAGATGTTATGAGAAGTTAGTATAAGAAATGCTTTTAATAGAGCTTTCTTACAAAAATTCTGTTGAAAAATTCATAAGCACAATGTGAATAAATAAGCTATATAAGTCTGCAAGGATAGAAGTAAGAAGGCTGAAATACTTCTGCTTCTTGATTTGCTTTGGCAGCCAGAGACTGTTAATGATATTGACCATCAAAGTAAGTAGTGCCATAAATAACATCTGATTTTTCTCTCATTCTCCATTTCAATAAAAATGTTGTATATAATAACACCATTCCCATTGGTGTCACTATGATTAGAGAAAGGAGTGATTAACTACAGTGCTGATGTACGGAATCATCAATGATATGTAGAGTATACTGGAAAAAATACCCTCCTTTTCCAAGATACAAACAGTGGGAATTTATACCTACACCAAAATATACGTGAAATTAAAGGTCATGAAATAATTCATCATTGTAAAAGCAAAGAAAAAACACTTTGCATATCGGCAATGTAGGTGCCATGCAAGTAGCTGATAACAAAGACACAAATGTGAGACATTAATATTCACATGAAAATCACTTCGGATTAAAATCATAACATAAAAGCCAAATTTAACTTGAGGGCTACATCCTTATCCTTTCGATAACTGCAACAGTAAAACAGAAAGGAAAAACTTCCTCCAGTAAGCATACATTCCCAAGATTCACTTACACTTTGGAATAAAGCAGGAATCCACTTGGATTGGGAGCAAAACCTAATGACTGCAAGAAGTAGCATACAACTTTCCTGTAGGAAAGGACAATCAGTTAAATAAGCACAGCAACTGCAGTCTTTTCAATCTCAGGATGTAATTTCTTATTAAAGCAGAACATCAGATACAAAAAATTCCTACTAGAAAGGTAGTATGCCACTAGTGAAGGAAGACTGTCCAAGAACAAATGGGGGAAAACCTTTTTTGATTTGTACCACTCTCCTGCCGAGATGACCACATCCTTGTCCCCAGCATGTGTCCTTCAAAGTCCTACAAAAAACTAGCCTGGGCCTGCAAGGTAACAGTTAAAACACAAAAAAACAAAACAATTGATCCACCAAATTTACATTCATACACTTTTCAAAAGTCTTTTCTCAGTCAATATAGTACAGAATTAAAGCTGTCTATGCAGGTAGTCTTCCACTGCATTTCTTCTGACTTCATCTTCCTCTGATTTCAAGTACACAACAGTAAAAACTCAATTACTATTTAAAAGGACTATTGAAGAAATTGATCTGGCATGGCCTATACTATAGTTCCTCAGCAGCTTCTCATAGACAAAGTAAGGAATAATAATATTTTCATCTTTAAAGAAATATAGAAAATAATGTTGAAACAAATAGAAACTTGAGGTCAGTGTAATAAATGGTGCCAATACTAGAATTAAAAAATATTGCAAAAAATTCTGCAAAGAAATAATACATTACAAAATACCTGCAAATTAAAAAGTTGATAATAGAAATAAACTCATATGTCATAACTTCATTTGACAAATATTTATTACCATTATAATTGTGCATTTTTATCATAAATTAATCTTTGTGAGAGCATTATGCAGTTTTAAAGGGAATTGTGTAATAGACTGGCACTCATAAACAGAAGAACAGTGTGTTGCTTTAAAAAATGCAATGTTGAAAGTAAAAGCTTTTTAAAATTGAGACTTCCTCATTTGGAATGTAAAAGCAAAACTGAAGAACCTGAAAACATTCGTCAAAATCTTCAGAATCAGAAACAGTACGAAGGCAGTAACATTCAGTGTAAAATGAAGCACATTTTCTTCCAAGTGCTTACTATAGAAAGAAACTCTCACATAGTAAAGAACCAATTTCATCTTGTAGGGTCAAAAGTCAAACTCTTCTCTTTCTCATGCTCTCTATTAGTTCAAAGTCCTTTGACATGTTTTTATGCCAGAATTTTATGCCTTTTTTTTTTCCCTCACCAAGTCATTCTGTTAAAAAAAGGTGTAACGAAGGGAAACACTCATTTCTTCCTCTGAGGTCAAGGGTTTGGACCACAATGACATAATAAAATAATTAACTTTTGTGTGTCTGCTTCTCTCTTACTTGTGAGTTTGTCTAACCCTAAAATGTGAGATATTACAGAAACTACCAGTCTGCAGTATCTTCCTCTGTACGCTGTTTTAGATTGTGCTGCCAACTATGTAGTCATTAGTGTAATCTTGGGCATAGTTATTTTCATCACTGGATTAAAAAAACCCAAGAAAATACTACAGAGAACAGTACAGAGAGAACATTCCTGTACACAACCTCCAGACTTTCTGTGTCCAAGTTATTGAAATTAAACATAATATATAAAAAATATACATACTATAGATATAAAACCAGTATTATTTTATGCCAGACATTAATGTTTGCTATATATGAGATTTTAAAAAGAAAGCCATTTGACATTTTCTTTCTCATAGTTCATTAGTAACAGAAGATTCTGATGTCACCTTTATATAAATACATACAGTTCAAGAAAAACTGAAAGTAAATTTTATTCTTTCTTTCTAACAGTTTAAACAGATACAGTCTATGAAAAATCATGGACTCTGATGCACTTTTATTAACTAGTCCATTCTTTTACTGCCTTTCAACCACTGGTACTCAGATCAGTTTTATTCTAATAGTTTCTCAGTCTCATGTCTCTATTCTCTGGCAATCATCTTGTTTATGACATCACAGTCTTATTTATGCAATATAGACTGTTCTCCCTAGCTGCTAGTATTAGAATCTTAATCTTTCTTGGGTGTACAGTGAATAATTCAGTTCAGCAGCACCATCTTTGTCTTGGACATTGCTAGGCACCTTTGGTAGCGTCCCAGACCTATTCTGCATTAAAGAGTTGAGGAAGTCAGCAACTGAACTGTCAGTGACAAACACCATGTCTAAGCATGTTCACACGTGCACAGAGCTTGCATTCAGAAAAGACTCTGACTTGGGGAAGGGGCATTACTTCAGATAAAGAGGTTCATTTTTTTTCAAATGTAAGAAATGCAGAATCCAAAAAGCTGGTTTGGCATAGCGTCAGAAAAGAACGACACTACAGGGATACAACTGGTATGTCAACGTCCTCTTAAATTCTGTGAATAATCTTTGTTCTGCCTAATTTATACCAGGTACTTTATTCTAGGTGTTTTATATTGGAACTGGGTGCCCTAGCTGTTACAAAGAACTACACTCTGGGGTTTTTCCCCTGATTTTTAACAATAATTGCAAGTATATAAATAAAAGAGGGGAAAATATTAACAATAGTCATAGGTCCAGCCAATACAGGAAAAAAATCTTTGGCCATCTAATAACCAAATGACAGAATAAAAAATTACAATATTAGTGCAAAATAAATATTTTTCTTTTCTTTGTGGGTATGTAATATTTCTGTTTAGACTTTGAATTTCTCTGTATGTAATACATGTCTATATAACTGGATATATTAAAAGCTTAGATATACCTTAGAAGTCTGATAGGTGGCAATGATCTTTTTTTCCCAGGAAATACATCTCTAACTGTAACTAAAACACCTAAGTGTGATGGAGGACAGAATGCAAGTTAAATGAATCCTCCAGCTAGGCGTGATTGTAGCATTCTTAAACAGTCCAGGATAGAAATAAAATTTTAAATGTCTTAAGTGGCAAAATTAGTCGTTAGAAGTGTATGGGGATATAAAGAAAGCAGAAAGACAAGTTTAAGTACAGAATCTAATAGTTGCCAAGAAAGAGAGCGATTGAGGGTTTAAAATTGGTTTAAAAGCCTCAGAGCAAAATTTTCTTACACTCATTTCATATCTGTTTATGAGAGAGAATGAAACCAATAATTGGCAAACAGAGAATAAAATGGGAAGTTTATATCCATTAAAATTTCTTAACACCATTTGAAGTTGAATAAATTCAGTAATGTGACTGTGAAAAGATGTTAGGTGAGATGTTCTGAGAGTTTACTTCTTGTAATTTGCCCATAGGAAATCACATACTAGAGAACTTTCTCTGCATCTGTATCAGACTTAAGGGAGCAAAAAATTCTATATTGCATACACTAAATACATTTCAGGAGCATTTCCTTATTCTTTCCTGGTAGGAAGAAAATGAAAGAGGAGAAAAGAATAAAAGAAGGTGAAAGAAACAAAATTATTTTTATTGTATGCAGAAAAATTACCATATATGAAGGACTTGGTATCTTTCCTGACATTATTCTCTCCTTCAAGATTTTCTCTCCTAAAAACAGTTCTGAGTACAGGTGCTGAAATAGCAAACACAGGTAAGAAATTCTACTGCTCCAGGAGGTTTACTTGTGAAGCTGACATTTGTGTTCTCCAGGATCTTGGATAGTTTAAAACCTATGATGATTATTAACAGGAAGAATAATTATGCAGAGACAAATGGCTGGGAGGATCAGATTTTTTCTGGACTTTGCCTAGGCTGAACAGGCATCTTTCATTTTCTCTCACAAAGTAAGAGCAAGTCCTTCAGACTCAGACTGTCAGACCATACAGTTCTGTCTGTGTTAATGTACAGAGCTGCCTAGGTTAAGCAGGATATCTGGGGAGGAAGGAAAAATAATGCATTATCCCATAACAAATAAAGCACTGTCATGCACACTGTCTCTTTATCATCTCCTTAACATATGAAGGGTATTCCAGCTCTTTACACCCACATTATATTTAATTGTGAATAAGGGTGTGTCCTCTATTGCAGAGCTAGCCCTTTAGGGGTTTAGGATCATTAAGATACTTCGTTCATGGTCCGGTAGGCATGAGTACTTTTTTGTCTTCGAGCAATCATAAAAGCCAAATGTGTATTTTCCCTGAGTGACTGATAGCAAGAATTTGATTAAGTTAACCTAATGGCTTTTGGTTCATTGTGATATGCATTACCTGGGGACTTGCTGATATTTCAATAGTCTGAGCAAATGTTCTCAAGACTGTGAGAGTGTTTTTGTGGCTCATGTATTACTGATTACTTTCAGAGGATGATTTCTGTCAAGATAATGTTACTCTTTAACATAGACTATTTTATTCAGAGAATAGAACTGTTAGACTGTATTTCAACTGAATTTATATGTTGTATATGGCCCACATACAAATATGCTATAAAATAGAGGTTTTGATTCTGTAGTTGTAAAAAGACAAAATGTATAGGTACATAGAGAGCACCAAGAAGAGTAGATAAATAGTACAGACACATCAACAGCATCCAGAAGTACAGACAAATAGATCTGGATGGGTCTTATAAACCCTCATTTATATATTCTCGTCCATCCAGTTCCTTTTTCTATCAGCCATACAGCTATACAGTTAGTCATGGCACATTCACCCAACATGCTCTTGAAGATCTCAAATGATCTTCCATCTTCTCCAACAGCTATTTTAAATGGAAAGAACATTACATTACTATGCTTTATGTTTTTCCTGTCTATCTAATCTCATTATAATTTGAGAACATTACTTCTTCTTCTATCCAATGTGAATGAGAAGAGATATTCCTTTCTTCGCAACAGCTTTCTTGTAATTTGGGACTGCTGTGACATGGCTTCCCATTCTTTGTCACACAAACATACACACATATGTGGTATACTTCATCTTCTCATGTTAATGTTTCCCTGTAGATCATGTTTTATACACAAGTGATCATTCTTTTTGCTAGAAAACTTGACTCAGGGAACCAAATACAAATATTGGTCTCAACGTTTATAAATGTTTAACGAAGCACTGAAATATGTTAAAAATAACACTGAAAATATTTATAGTCCCTGTGTATTGGGTGCAGATGTTCAGGTGATGGCAGTGCGGGGCTGCAGGGTGACCTCTTAGATGTGACTGGTTCCAGCCAGCTCCAGTGGACTCACTGCAGGGCACAGCTGAGCCCTGCAGCCACAGGTGGGACACCTCTGTGAAAGCATGAGTAAAAAAGGGTGAAAACATTCTTAGCAGCAGCTGTGGGAGAGAGGGGATTAAGAAAAATGTGAAAAACAGCCCTGCAGACACCAAGGCCAGAAAGGAAGGAGGTGCTCCAGGCACCGGAGCAGAGATTCCCCCTGCAGTCCATGGAGAAGACCAAGGTGACAGAGCTTGTCCTC
>Ga0181612_175290_pt1 | contig 21505 bp, 9 predicted proteins | sample HoacroProtozoa21_FD_119630 | JGI IMG/M metagenome (GOLD analysis project Ga0181612, IMG submission 119630) | Hoatzin crop microbial communities from Cojedes, Venezuel. Combined Assembly of Gp0051906, Gp0051904, Gp0051908
GCTCTCCTCAGAAGCCGCTGCAGACCTGAAGAGCCTTGTTGCTCGCTGTCTCTGAGCTGTCTCTGGCCAGGTTCCCCCATGCCCGCCTGTCCTGCCCAGACCTCCTGCTGCTCTGTTACAGCCTCCGCTCCCACAGCCAGGCTCCCTCCCGGCCCAGGGTCTCCCCACTCCTCTCCCCACATTGCCCTGGTCCAGGGAAGAGGACGCGGCGGTGTGGCAGCAGGTGGACCCAGTTTAACAACCACCACAGCCCTCGATCCTTTCCTGTCCACGTACAAACCCCAAAGCCCTTCGCTCGTGGTACCACGGTGAAGACAAACTGAGTCTTTAAGACTGCGGATGCCACAGGGCAGGAATCCCCCTGCTCCTCGCACACGTGCTGAGTACAAAGCAGCTCAAGCAAATACACCAGCCCCAAATGCTTCCAAGAGTCTTACCACAGCTGCTCAGTTACTCTGCTGAATTTTATTTATTTAATTTGTTCTTGCTCCAAAGATAAAAAGAAGGTGCAGCTCCACAGGCGGCGAGACCGTTCAGAGCAGAAGAAACCAGGGTTTCTTAATGATTTGAATTATGTGCCACCATTCACCGGCTCAGAACGACAAGCTAATGACTACGGGGAAAACAATTCCAGGGCACCAAACCGCACCTGAAAAACCAAGAGAAAAATAAACACTTCACTTCTGATTCAGTGTCCTGGTTTCAGCTGGGATAGAGTTAATTCTCTCCCTAGCAGCTGGCATCGTGCTGTGTTTTGGGTTTGGGATGAGAATAATGTTGATAACACAGGGATGTTTTAGCTGTCGCTGAGCAGAGCTCACACAGCATCAAGGGCTGCTCTGCTTCTCTCACCGCCCAAGAGTGTGCGGGCCGGGGGTGCCTGGGAAGTTGGGAGGGGGCAAAGCCGGGACAGCTGACCCCACTGACCACAGGGATACCCCACACCATACGACATCATGCTCAGCAATTAAAGCGGGAGGGAAGAAGGAGGAAGGGAGGGGATGTTCGGAGTGACGGCATTTGTCTTCCCAAGTAACCGCTACGCGTGATGGAGCCCTGCTTTCCCAGAGATGGCTGAACACCTGCCGATGGGAAACAGTGCCTGAATTCCCTGTTTTGCTTTGCCGGCGCACACGGCTTTTGCTTTACCTACTGAACTGTCTTTATCTCAAGCTATGAGCTTTCTTGCTTTAACCCTTCTGATTCTCTCCCCCTTCCCACTGCGGGGGGAGGGAGCGAGCGGCTGTCTGGTGCTTAGCTGCCTGCTGGGGTTAAACCACAACTTTCAGGCACACTGAAATAGTGAGAAAAATAGGGCTGGACAGGACCTGAAGATCTCCAGCCATTTACTAGGTGCCTAGAGCCAGGAGAGAAATATTACTTCTGGCAACTGTTTCTCTAATTTATTCTTAAAGGCATAAATATAAAAGGATCCACATCGTTCCTGCCTGGATCTCTCCCTGCTCTTCTTTGCCTTTTTCAAAACCACCTTCTAGGAGACTCCATAACCAAACTTTAAACTCCCAAATCAGTGGTGTTTGTATCACCTCACTCTCCATCACTGACCCAACACCATCAAATGCCAAGTGGCTTCAAAACAGCTTTCAGAACAGACCAAAAAAAAAAAAATCCTACTTCCAATATATCAAGTTGTTTAAAGAAGCTAAAATAATAAGCAGATAAATAATAAAACTCCACACAACTCAACTACATCCCAGCACTCAAATGTCAAAAATTGGACTGGGGACCGCACAGTTGAGCAAGAAGATGACCACCTCACTACTTGATGGAAACAGAAAACAACAGCACCTTCCACAAGGGAAGAGCTTTTTTACGAAAGAATGAGAAATTGTCCTGTGGCTGTACTACTGTAGCTATCACAGCTACACAGTTAGTTTTGTCCCTTCCTCCTTTAAGAGATCCTTACTCACATATTAAGCCTTGCCCCCCAAAATCTGTTCAAAAAATTATCAACGGTTCTGCTACTTTTAGATTATATTGCCCTGTGTTCCTCTGTTGTGAGCATTAGAAACCAATCCACTGAGATGAGAAAATAAGCTCCAAGATACAAAAATGTATTGTTCTGTACTTCAAGATATGAACGTATCTTAGTCTGGTAGTCTGAGTTTGAAGCCAAAAATGCTAATACTTTGCTTGCCATTTCCTGTCACCGTGGGTCAGTCCATGACTGTGCGTGCATTCACAAAGAGTGTTCCTCCATCCTTCTCGGTACGTGTTCTTTCAAGATGAAACTTCTTTTTGAAAGGAAGTCTCGCTCAAAACATATCGGAGTACCTGACTCTGCATGGCTGCAGTTAGTTGCCGTAACATTTACAGAGGGATAAGACAAGCAAAACAAATGTCCCATCATTGCATCCTGCTAAGATGACTGTAAACTAGAAGACAGCTTACTGAAAATCAAAATTTGAAAACAACCCTTCAAAGTGGAATATCTCCATTATCACCTCGAATAGCAGAAAAGCAAATTCTAAAGTTAGAATAATGAGACAATGATAATTAAACCGTAACTCACAATAGCAACAGCCAGATGAAGTACAATTTATGAGACGTCTGCATGGCGTTACGCTGCAAAAACTATGGCTTGCACAAATGGAACTAATCCCAGCCTGAGCTTCTACACATTACCGACATTTTAGAAAAGAGTCCATTCAGTCTTTAAGTGCGGAAGACTATTTTCATAATGCCTTAATTTGTCAGTAGTTCCAAGCATGTTTCCTATGTACTTTCTATACCAGCTGCAAGCATTTTCACTGATAGGAATCTGTAACACCACATGGTTGGCTTCAGTTTCTAGAATTGGCACTGCCACCACAACTCTTCTAAAAGATGTTTGTGCATCTACCCAAGGCATTCACTGTTCTGAAATCGGTAACACGATACACTTAAAGTGGATCAATCACCTTAACAGGACCCAGACAAATACTTAGTCCAGGGTAATGAGAGTTAACATTTTCATTAAGAAAAACACATTTTCTCAAAAAAAGACCAAAACCAAAAAACTACCCCAAAACAACAACAAAAAACACACTCAAACAAAAACCCCCTCTTATGATGTTCCTAAGCAGGCCCCAAACACAGACTGTAGAAAGAGTATGTTAAATTGTTGGAGAGTTGAGTCAGAACAGTCAACCTTGGCACTACTCTCATATATACAGTGGGCCCAAGAGACTGTATGCCTACCGTCCTGTCCAGACACCACCACATCGCAAGGGGTGAGGCATTTCCCTCAGAAGGGCATTTACAGGAGTCATAGGTTTGCCAGAGGTAATTCTAGCTTTGGACACGAAGAGACAGAGGAGGGTAGTCAGTGCAAGTCACCAAAGATGGCCCTCACAGGGAAGGTTTCTGCTTTGCCATCAGTCTCCAAATAGTTCTCCACGATAGCTCTGTCCCCAAGTAGTGAGGACACAGGTAACGTACAGGCAAAAAAAAAAAAAAAAAAAAAAAAAGAAAAAAAGGCACTGGGTTACCATGGGACAACTGCTGCCACTTCCCTGGGCAAGTAGAAGCAAAAAAGAGGGTACTTCCACTGCTCCTTCCCTAAGGATAACTGGGCATGGTCAGCTGGGAGATGCCTCCAGGCTGCTGGACAAACAGATGGGAAGGACGGGGCCTGTCATACCACTAGCAGACTTCTAAGAGAAGCCAGACACTTGCATCAAAATGAAAATCTACAGTTATGGTGGAGAAGAGTCTTTGACAAACCTCACGAGAGACAGCAGGCAGTTGGTGCAATCCAGAAAGCCACTGAGAGTTACCTCATACCAGAAAAAATACACCCGCAAGTAAAGAGGGTGGGAGGAGCTTAATTTTTCAAAATTTTCTACATTTTAACTGACAGATTCTGTTCCAGTATAAAGTATTATTCCTCTACTTTAATATTTTGTGTTCTAATAGCATCTGTATTTCACTGGCTGGAAGGCTACTCTTGTAGCCATTGAAAAGAAAATATGGGACAGTTTCACCTCCAGGCTCTGGTCAACTCAAGCCCATCACCTAAAGATGGATGTATATACCTCAGCTTCGCTATCTACATTCTGCCCAAGTAGCCCATCACCATTCCCTCAACTTTCTCATTTTTATACTGACACGCTACACATGCACAATTCCATGTCAGCATACCAAAAATATCACCTCATGCACCCTTACTTACATGACAACACTCATATCCTTACCCACTCCCATGTCCCACATACCTGCAGAAAGAACTATGAAATAGTACAGAGGAGTCTACCATACACATGCATTCTTTGAGGACCAAGCGACCGTATTTACCCACTGAGATTTAATAAAAAGGAACAAAGCCAGCCACAGGTCAACGAGGGGCAAGGTCAACAGGGGGCACGCACCTTCTCCTCCGCGTTTATACTAATGGGCACAAGTACGCTGAACCAGCATAGACACCTGATCCTAAATCCTGTGAAATCACCTAATCTACTACCAGTTTGACACCATGCAGAGAAATGTCTCGACAAACTTGGAAAGCTGTTCCCACTTCTATACCTGAGAGAAATTATCGATCTTGAGTTACCTGCCAGTATCACGGATGTATTCTTGATGGAAAATGCAGCTTTACACATTTAAAGGATGGAACGGGTCCATTTTAGGCTTGTTCATTCTTAGGTAGTTATGTTTCTTCGCAGAGAGAGTGACAGTTCAGATTCAGATATACTGTTATGAAGGAAATTGATTACTGTTTTGCACACCCACAACTACTTTAAGCCTAAACTGCAACTGACCTGCCTTGCCACAAGACTGTGACTTTACACCATCTCACGCATCCCTTTGGCACAGAAAAGCACAAGCTGAGGACAACTCTAAAACCACAACATCCTGGAGAATAAAACATCTGAGCAAGGGAGGGAAAAATTTTAAGAGCATATGGACACAAGACATCCTGCAAACCCTGGACTGTGCTTTTTGGTCTACATTCTGCCTCAGAGCCCATCAAACTCCTTCAGGTAACATCAACCGCTATGGGAAGATTGTCAAAGCAGACTGTTTTGCCCCTAATCAAGGAGCCGACTCCCAGGCTCAACAGACATGAGTAACGTGAAAAAGCAAATTCAGTTCTGCCAGGAGCTGAACTAGCTGTTGCTCTGGAGAGGCTTGTGCTGAGAGGACAGACCAGGTAAATCAGAGCTCGCTTAAATTGAAACAGCAGGAGAACAACCACCACCATGACAAAAAAATACCCGTATTACCAGATGCCAATACATTTACTGCAGTGGATCATCAGCACAGAGAACCTCAGTCCTACCTATAACTGAGGTAGAAACACTATGAAATCCACTTCTGGAGAATAATCTTATAGCAAGATACTAAAGCACATCCTCTTCAACCATCCGGACTTCAGAACAACTATGCCAGCATTGCTCCTGGCAATGCAGTGAAACATTTCATAGTTTAATCTGTTTTGAAGAAAAATCTATTTGGTCTATGAAAGGCTCAGGCTATCTCCATTTCCCACTAAATCCTCCAAAGTCAATGATATTGTTTACCTCATCTGAGACACGGTTCCAAGTATACAATCGTTTTATTAAGACTACCAGTATCTTGCCAATCCCCAAAGGAATCAATAAAACCAAACAACCCTAATTTCTCAAATTACATTCCACTTTGCATCTATGCAATTACTACTTTTAGACTGCAACTGAGGGCTAATGGGAAGCAAGCTCCCTACAAAAGGGAACTAAAACGTATTCCACATCATTCAGTTTCCCTCTGCTCCCCTTTTCAGGACGGGTGGAGAACCTTTATGCCCAGCCAGCAGTCCCTCTTGAAAGTCTGCCTATTACTACATACACCAGGGGTCCTGCACCAAGGTAATTACTGAGGCCCCATTCTTCTCTACCCCTCATCCCCCAGCCAACACACTGGTCTATCTTTGTGGTTAACCAATTGCTGTATTTCGCTGTTCAGCAAAAGGGAATGATGTAAAATGTCTACCCACAGTTCTTTCGGCCGTCAGTCACAACTGATCTCGTTTTCAAAGCACTTCAGGAACTTGAGCACTCATACAAATCCTTCACACAGCAGCGTTAAGTTCATCCCAGCAAAAGCCAATCAAAAAATAAATGGTGATAATGACCATCAACTATCTAAGCCACGGTTTTGTTTAATTTTCCTGTAACATTGAGGAGACCAAACACTACGAGGACTTCAAGCTCTGGAATCTAACATTCCAGGCAGAAAAGACAATATATGTCTATATATAGACATATAAAATATATATTATTTATAATAAAAACACTCAAAAAATAAAAAAAAAACAAACCAGGAAGACCAGACACCCTAAGATGAGAGATGATTAACTAAAGAAAATGCAGTTTCGAGACAGAAGCCAGCACTTATTAGACTTAGCAAGCCTAAAGCCTACAAGTGAGTTTCATTTGTTGTTTATGCAAGATTCCACATCAGTCAAAGCTAACCCCTCAAAGCCTTAGCATCAGAAGATATGCACAACTTAAAAAAAACAACAGACTTGCAGATAAGTGCCCAAATGGATCTTGACTATATTCAAAGCTTTATTAGAGCTTTTTAGGATTTGTCAAAAAATACATATTGTGTGAATTAAGAGCAATAATTAGCAATCCTTCTCCCTCCAATTTTTTGTTTCCTCCCATTCAAGATGGTTGCATGGAAAGATTTTAAAAAAAAAAAACACCAAAAAACTAAATTGAACAAGCCCATCATAATCAGATTTTTTTTTTTTTTGTTACTGGAAAAAGAGAGAACAAATCTATTCCACAAGTCATAATGAAAAGTAGACTTGTGCTTCAAAAGAGCTACCCAGCAGATTTAACCTCAGGGAAAGATATTAAAAAAAAAAAAAGAAGTTGTGGTAATTGCTGATTAGCAACTACACAGACGCAGAATTGAAGATCCTCCAGCAGAAAGCTTACCTTTGAAATAAGAGTAACTTCACCTCCAGGTATTTCAAGATGCAGACTGCACACTTACTGAGAACAGACAGCAGAAACTACAAGGATTAGCTGAGAAATGAAGTTATTCTGTCACTATGCCCACATTTTAATTTCCTAATCTTAATCCACAGGCATTCAGCAACATTAGTTAAAATGCACTTAAATAAAAAGCTTGATGTCTTCCTTTACAAAAGAATAAACACTGATTACGGCAGTTCTTTTCTTACATTCCAACTACAAAAAGAAGTAACACTGGATGCCCACCAACATTATTTGCAATGCAAAACTAGGTAGCCGTATTTTCTTATTAACAAAAACCAGCACAGCCTATCTCCTCCATTATTAATATCCACTTTTGTTTTAAAAGGATAATAAAAAGAAGCTTTGCTCAGTTAAGGAAGAGATACCTTTACATCGAGCAAAAAGCCAGTATCAACAGCATTTTCTAAAAATACAGCAAGGGTCAACCATCAGTGTGGAGAAGCGTTCACTCCACAAGTGCCAAACTTTTAATAACAAAAAAACCCATTTATTACAACAGAATATTACAAAAAACTAGTTTCAGTGATCAAAGAGTAAAACTTTACAAAAATGCAAACACTGTCATTTCCAATTGTGGAGCAAAAGCTATTCCAGGTTTACAAACTTGACATCTTTCTGTTTACACACACTTAGAAGTGATTTCCAGTCTGCTTTATTTTCCATCAAATACGTTTATCCAAACAAAAGCATGTACATTCAATATAGAACATTTTAAGCAACAGCTACAGTCCAGTTCCCATTCACAGTATTTTTAGTGCAATGCACTAAGAGGGCCAAATATTTCTCTATCCATAAAAGTATTTTTACTCCTGATCTTGTGATCAACATTTTTAGATATATTTTATACAAAAAGTATATATGAACATGAGGCCCCTCCCTAATTAAGGGAGTGAACCTATATAAAAAACATGGTAATTCTGATGTACAATACCTTTCAAATTGCAGCAATTTGACACAAATCACTAAACAAAATATTTTCTAAAAGTAAAAAAAAAAACAAACCAAAAAAAACCCCAAACCACTGATGCATGAAACCTGCCAAGAATTTCATAATTCTTAGGTATGCAACTGTTTTACTACAATCTTGATTAAAAGGTTAAAAAAGGGTATCTAAAACATTTTCCAAATTATACAAAGTCAAGTGCTACCTATAGTGGTCATTCATGATCTTGAGAGAAAAAATATTTTGAGTTTCTCCCATCCTATCCTCCCTTTTTATTAATATTTAATGAGATAAGCTAACATTATAAGTGGTTGTGCACAGATTGTCTGTCTAGAATACATCAGCGAACATTCACTACTTTCATATTAACATTAGTGTGTTGATCTTTCAGAAAATAAAACTGAAAAAATAAACTGCAACTATCATTAAAGTGCTTGTATTTTTTTTTTTTTAGTTAAAGAATAGAGGAATGTGGATATTCTTGCAAACTTCCTAGATGTTTACAAACTTTTCCTACGAACCACGTATGGAAAAAAAATGGAGATCTCTGAAGCAACTTCAATACAGTGAAATTCAGAATGTCCCAGAACTGGGAAATTAGTCGATATGAACAAATGGATGTTATGGCAAATACTAAAAATTAGTACAATTCAGCCAATATACACTACATTGTTTGCTCTTATACATTCATTTGTAATAAATTTAAAACAGTATGTAACACAACATTTGCCAAAGCAGGCTATCACCAAAAAGTTAGAGCTGTTCATCAATTAGCAGTACTAGAGAGGACCAGTATGCACGATGAGCTCTCTAGAGATGGTTTCCTGAATGAGGAACAAAAATCTTCTTCCAAAGCTGCTGCTCATTAACTTGCCTCTGTACTTGTTTTAATTTCAGAAAGTTCATTCTATACTGTGTCAAACCTCAACTCCATAGAGGTAACTGCTAATTTAGAAGCACATGTGCATTTCAGCTACTTCAGTGTTTTGGGAGGAGGCACTGTCCTACAAGCAGTCAGAACAGTTATTAATTTAGTGAGAAAACAACAAAAAAAGTTCCTCCTTCTAGTACCATTATCAAGATATTAGCGGTTCCAACAATAAACTAAAGTCTTTTTCATTCAAATGAACTCCAAACTTTCCGAACATCACTTGAACCTATCTGAGGAGAAATGGGAATAAATTAATACTTTGAGTTTACCCATATAATTCTGTTTTAAGTTACACAACATAAATAATGTATAATGCTAATTTTTTAATTCCTGATCAAAATGCAGAAGTCACTCCTCCTCTTAAATTCAGCATAATTCAGGGTCCAGCTCAGCTTATTTTTGAAGTTCCGTCCCACTTAGAAGTCACAAAAGCACCAGATTACAACTTAACCTAGGTGGGTGGCAATTCACTACGAAAGCTGAACTCAAATCAAATTACCTCCTGGGAAACAGCATTTCAGAGCTGAAATACAGAACAAGGCACATATACTTGGTTTTCTTTTCAGCAAATACACTAGAAAGATAATTCTGAATGAGGATGTCAAAAACTCTTAGAAGTATCACTCCTGCCTCTCTTCATCACAAGTTTTTGTACCATCCCCCAACCTTCAGGCATCAGTCGGTCATTCTGAAATACAAACTGACCGCATACATATGTTATTTCCTTTTTTAAAAGGTTGTTTTAAAAATAGGCTATGGGAAACTGAGAAACTACAAATACAACCCCTCCAAGTGTAAAAAAATCCCCAGAGTACCATATAAACAGAAGTTTAGAAAATTCTTGGCCAGACTTCTACACGTACTTAGGCTTAAAACAAAAATTCCTGAAGAGATCCAAACACTTTAAAAAAATAAATGACTAGAAGTCTCCAAACCCATGCTTATATAAATAAGCATTAAAAGAATCAAATCCTAAAACTGATAATTTTAAAGGTGTTTGTAGGCACCTAACTCATACTGATTTTAAATCAAAGCAATTAAGCACCCAAATTATACTAAAAAACCCTGTTCTATGTCTGTATGGCAATACATATAAAAATTAAAAACAAAAAAAGCACTCACGAGAATTCCAATAAGTTCATAGAGATTTTTTTCTGTCAACAGCTTTTACTGCAGTACCTTTAGTACTTCTTCAACTGGGTCACAAAAATGTTAATTAACAGTTAAGTTATTAAAACAAAAAAAAAAGTATTGTTAATTTTAAAAAATAACTATTTTAGAAATGTAGATCTATTTGCTTGATTACAACAGATGCCTTAAGGCAATTTAAAGAGTTGACTCAGTATAGTCTCATCTATATTCTATTCCAACTTCCTGTAATGACAAATTTAGCAATTAACTCTTTTCCAAAACACTAAAATTTAATATACAAATTTGAAATCTACCTTAGTATTTAAGCCGCTAAACCATAAAATCCATGGAAAAATGTTTTCGGCAATAAACCAACAACAGCAAATGAAAGGCAATGGTTTTGTTCAGTTTTTTCTTTTAAAGAAAAAAAAAAAGAGAAAAAACACTATATTCTTCCTCACCAGACAACAGCTTTAGATCTTGTACTTCTGCCTTTGGTTTTATTTTCTTCAGGTGAATGAGATACATTTGCTTTGTGGGTTTTCTTATGATGTTCTAGAAAAGCTTTTCTGGCAAACGCTTTCCCACATTTATTGCATCGGTGCAGAGAGAAGTTTTTTGTTACTTTTACTTCAATGCCAACATCAGCTCCTTCATACTTTTTATTGGGAGAATTAGAGGTGACATCCTGTTTTGAAACAATCTGTTTTGTTTCATCCCTCTGAGGGCCTCTTTTTGTCACCTTATTTAGAACAAGATCAATTGGCTTTTTTATTGCTCTAATTTCTAAACTTGCAGTTATTTTCCCAAGGTAACGTGGTGACTTTTTATGAACCACAGTTATATGCCTTATCACATCACGTTTGCGACGTGTTTCATAAGAGCAGAGTGGACACCTGTAGTACTTAACATAAATGTTATTTCCATCTGTGTGTAACTCAATATGTTTTGTCAAGTTCTGTTTAGAAGTAAATTGGCGTTTACAGAGTTTACAGTAAAGCTGCTTGAAGTCAAAGCCAGCTGAAAGTTTTGGCTTCCTGGTTTTTTGCTGGCCACCTGCAGCAGATGCATTGGTTGATTTAGAGGTTGATTTACAGGTTGATTTAGTGCTTGATTTAGATGTTGATTTAGGGTTTTCAGAGTCCTGCCTAACTTTATTTTTCTGTGCTGACGGTGCGCTCTTTTTCTCATTTGAATGATTTGTTCCCTTTAATTCATTCTGCGGAGAAAGGGCAATGGAAGGGGGTGAAGGTTCTACAGAGTCTGCTGGTTCAACTTTTACTTTTATTTCTGTGCCATTGGCAGTATTGTTGGGTCCTTTCTCTCTCTTAGAGTTCTTTCCAGAAAGAGTTATCTTGTGAACAATTTGCATGTGCCTTTTCAGCATTATTTGTGAACTATATTTTCTCTTGCACAGAAGGCATTTGCATGCAGTTAAATTGTATTCAGCCTTTGAAGACGACTTTTGTTTTCGAGTCTTAAAAGATTTTTTAGCAGAAACTGTATCCAAGAACAAAGGTTGCCCAGGCTTTGTAGCTATATCAGGAGTAATGGAATCCCTTCTTAATCCCCTATGAACTTCATCAAAATGCCTCCTTACGTTGGCTTTTGTAGCAAATGATTTATAACATACAGGACAACTTCTGCCTAAGGCTACAAGAACATTCTTATTTCGTCCTTTCGCAGAGCATTGATTTGCTTTCCTTTTTGTTTCGATGTACTTCTTTAGCTCTTCCATCTTTTTTTTGTGCACTTTTCGAATGTGCCGGCGTACACTGCGTCTGGAATGAAATTCTTTCCTACAAAGGCAACATATCAACTGGTGGCCAAAATCAGAATTATCCAGAGAGTCCAACTCATGATTTACTGCTGGAGGCTGTTCTTCAGGAGTAGGTATCACCTTGTTCGTAACGGGATCAGCAGGAGGTAATTCTACAGTCTCCCCCGCTGGGACTGGGGCTGGAGCTGCAACTGTCTTGGGTTGCTCAGTGCTGGGTTCCTGTACCTGTACAGGAGCTTGATCAGGGGTACTACTATTTTCTGTGTTCTCATCTGGGCTATCAGTCCTTGATACATACTGAAACACAGCATTCTGATTAGTTTCTATAGGTTCCAATTTAATTATATATTCTTGCTTATCTACCCTTGGATAGATTGCTTCCAGGAGGTCACTTATGGCTTGACTCTGTTTATCATTTATATCTGGGAGGTCTGTGAAAAAGAGGCAAAGGTATTTTTCAATGGTTTGGTAATTTCACATTATTTAAATTGCAAAGGATCTTTTAAGCACTGTGTCAACTCGGTCACCGCACTTGCACAAATCCTGTATTTGTACCATTTTTCTGACCATTTATACTTACAGGCTTTGAGTAATCATTTTTACCACATCAGTACAAATGACTGTTTTATTAAAAGCCAATGTTCGAAATACATCCTGCTAATGTGAAAGCTATGTAAACTAAAAATTGGTTTGGCTGGAATTAAACTGTTCTTTGAGAATCTGTATCAATTGCAAAAATAACAGCATACAACTGAACTTGTTCTGCAGGTGTGCAACTAAGCCTGAAGTATCATTAGAAACTGATTTTCCTGCTGCTGGAAACAGGCATTCTCAGTAAAGGAACTTAATTCTGGAAATAAGCTCATCTGTGAATTCAGAACGGTCCATAAGAAAGAATGAAACATCTGTGTAACCCGAGCGCTGCACAAAGATGTAAGCAGATAAGAGAGAACTTAACTTCTGGGGCAGGGAAAGTTTTAGTAACACCAAAGCAGTTTATAGGCTCAGTGATACAGTAAGATAGTAGATGTTAACAACAGAAAAATCAGTGGGAAAAAAATCGTACTAATTTCTTAAAACAAAAACTGAGCCAAAGAAGTTATTTCAAGAAAGCATAACTTCACCGAGGTTCACCAAAGGTTCATCCTGTGTTGTGTTCTGCCCTGATAATGAGTTGGAGCAGACCTAAAAAGCAAGAAGGAAGGATGCAAGGATTCTCCTTCTTTGTCCGATGCCAGTAAACTTCTCAAGCTGAAGTTTGCCTTTAAAGCACTGTTTTAATACACCCACTTTCCAAAAAGTTTATTCAAATGCTTTTGAAGTATTTATATTCTTGGCTATCACAACATCAAGTGGTGGATTTTTGCTTGTTTTACCAGAAATACTGATAATTTTACTCTCTGGTAAAATTGCTGAATACCCCACAGTTTTTGTGTACGAGAAAAAAAAAGGAAAACCAAAAGACTGCTCCCATTTACCTTTCCATCATTAATGATTTTACAGGCCCCAGGAATGTCCCATTTGTAAATGCCAAATTAGTTCAGTGACCTAGCTCCCAGCACAATATGCTAAGCTTCTGCACTGGCATAACTCAGAAGCCAGGGTGCTACAGCAAAAAGGTGAGGCACCGAGATGATACAGTTCAAAATTATCCATGATGATCTGAAGATGTCATCCCTGGTAACAGCTAATTAAAATTCCACACTTGGTCAGGGTTGTTCCTTCCACACTGCCAGCAACACACGAAAAGAGCATCAGCACAAGAAATATGCTGTTCTGTTGCTCTGAACCCATCTTTTCACACTGAATTTTTAACACCTTTTGCAGTCAGTTTTAACTGGGACTAGTTATATAGTTTTTTTATCAAAGGTAAAAAGTCCTTCCTATTTTATAGCACCTTTTCGGACCATTTAATGACTACACTAACAGAATAAACCACAAAAAAGTCTTTGGAATTTTTCACCACAGGCATGCTGAACTTTTATTCCTACCTCTTGTTCACTATCTTTTAATTGTATTTACTGAGAAAAACTCCCATCTTTATTCAATAATCGTCACACTCAATTTTTATATAAAACATCAGTACTTCCATAGGTTTATTCAGAGCATTTAGTATTATTCTCATCATTTGCACCCCTCTTAGTGAACAGTGAAATACGAAAGCTAACCTAACCAATTAAATGAAGGCTAGAATGCCAGGAGCTGGGTGGGAAGTCTTTACTCAGGGTATTCTCATTTGGTTTAGAAACTTTTGCATCTAAGTCAGATGCACTTCTAACCTTGCTTTGAAAATATAGCTCACCCCTTCTCACAGAGAAGCTCTGTGACTCTCTGCAACTGGCCAAGCACACCTGTTTAAGGAAGGTGACAGTACCAGGCTTTTCACCTTTCCTTCCCAACCCTAGCTGACACAATGTGGGAAAAGAATCACCTACATAAATCTCTGTTGGTTCCTAAGTTTTGAAATATTGAGGCAGGAAGGCGTTAATCAGGAAAGAAAAATCCTCATTGCACCTATGTCGATCTAGTCAAGACATCAAGATAATTAGAAAGCTTCACAAAACATTTTTGAATGCTCACACATTTCCAAATTATTCAGCTTTCCTCAGATCAACAAAAAGTCATCACTGGCACGAGACTCTTAATAAGTTTATTTTTCCATAAGAATATACTTCTCTGTTTTTTCCTCGTAATTTAAGCTACTTTCAAAAAAGTTTAATTTCTACAACAAAGGTGGTGGGCTAGGCATGATCACATTGAATATCTTAAAGCAGCGCAAGGTGAGGTAAGGCAGTGCGAAAGAAATGGCAGTACTGAACCACAGATACTTAAAGAAAAGGATGAACTTCTACTCTGTGTTTCATAATGAGTAAGACGGAAGGACTGTGTCCATGACACTGAGCGCTTCCCAAGCACAGGATAAAATTACGGATATTGATCCAAGCCACAGGATCCGGCTCAAGTCCATCAGAGCTACGCTGATCTAAAACTGAAAAGCCTTAGATCCACACTTTTCTATGAGATTCATTTCCCAGTCCTTCAGCATACTTTTCGGTATCTTTCACAATAAAGAGGGAAAGGGCAGGAAACAAAATGGAATGAAGGAATACGAAGTGTTAACAGTCTTCATTAAAAGGTTGGATGTATAAGCTAGCTACCGGATTATGACACTGACACGGGTCTCAGTTGCTAATGTACACTGTCCATGCTGTAGCTTCTTTACTACCATGGAAGTTATCTACATATGTTACTACCAAAATCTAATTCCACTTCTCTTTTTGCATTTTGTTTCTGGTGTGTTTGTATAAATGGTACAGAAAGATAAATTACTCAGCTTCAGATTGCTTGATTAAATACCTCAATTAGTAAGACTTACTATCATCCATCTGGAGACTTGGAGGACAATAAAACTTTTTGTGAGTAATTAAATTTGGTAATCCTCTGAAGAGACTCCGGCACAATTTACATTCAAAAATGGTGTCCACATCTTTTAACAAGATATGTTTAAGTTGTTTCGTTCCTGTAATAAAAGAAACATTACACTTGAGGAAGGTTTTCTGTTCATCTTTTAATTCACGTCATCCCATTAAAGTGGAAACAATTTAAAACATGACAATTATAACAGCATTTTATCTTGTGTAAATGCTACTTCATTGCACTGTAAGTTTATGATACATACTCCAAGTTTCTCTATGAAAACAAGCCTAGTTTGAAAAAAGGGAAACAGTCAAGGATTATGAACATTACAGTTTGCATTACAACGATTTACAATAAAAACTAACAGCTGAAGCTAGGAAGGAGTCCGTACTACAGTATCTGGTTGCTCCAATACAATTGTCCAACAGGAAAGAATAAGCACCTAGAGCATTTAAAGAAGACTGCAGTATTTTTTGTTTAAGCTTATCCAAGTGCTAAGAAAGCAAGATATATACAGCTATTTCATGTAAAAATTGCACCCAGTAAGGCAAAAAACTACGGAGCATACAATAAAACAAAGAGAGTAAGTAACAGGGCAAGAAACATTACTACATCTAGGTATCTGACCCAAGGTCAAGATGATGATGCTTGGGCAAGAAAGTAGAACTGCAGACGTATTTTCAGCCTGCTGAAAGGAAAATACATATAATTTAAGTCAGAAACTTTTCTCTTAAAACATAGGCAGTGTGATAAAATGTGCAGGCTTTCCAGACTCTTATAAATTGTATATTCAAAAAAAACCCCACAAAGATACAGTTTGATCTAGCATTGTTGATTTATTCCAGCTCCCACCTCGCATAAACTCTGAATCATTCCGTTGTTTAAGTTACGTTTCAAACCCACTCCCTCATTTCTCATCTCACAAAGACTACTATGAATGTAATGCCTACACTTAGCAATGGATTACTAAATGATGAATACCTTCCCACTCCAAACTGGAAAGAAACACTAGCTAACCAAATTCAGCTAATTTCTCTACCTTGATTTTTTCCTTGTAATGGAATAAATCATAAATTAATAAAAATTAGTCCAACGAGCAAAAATATAACGAAACTGGACCAAAAATAAATAATACTAGACAATTACAGAACAGCACCAAGACATTCTTCAAGCTGAAACCGAAGTTTAAGTTTTCTGTCATCACAGACACTTCAGAATTCCTTTTGAAGATCAAACTCAGTCACACTGCAGAACTATTTCCTAAATGAAACTTTCAAATATTAATACTTTCATAACAACTCATAGTTCTTCAATACGAATGGGCCTTACCAACGTAACTTTTCACTTCCTGATGTAATAGTGGCACTACAACATTTTTTGCAACTGAGTTGTAGCAAAGCACGGTGTCTTCTTCTTCAACAACTGCTTAGAAATGGGACTCAGACTTGACTATTTGAGGCTACCACCCAGTTTCTGTCCCCTCCTATGCCTTTTCTGGGCTACAGCCCTCTTGTCTTTTCCTCTCACTGCTCCTTCCTCAACTGTTACTAACCTCACCTTCATCTGGAAGTGTATTTTTAAAAAGAGACTACTGGACAAATAGTTAGATTTAGTGAAAACCCCAAATTTAAAAATTATACAGAGTTCCCCCAAAAGCAAGTTGTTTACTTATATCTCGCCAACCAACATTTGAATTTCTGCACATAAAGGAAATCACCAATGAAAATCCAGCTGAACAAAACTGAAGATACTCCATGCAGATAAAATTCCAGTACGTTACCAAACTATAATTCAAACAAAAAGCCTCCAATTTGGTGATAGCACACAACAAACCAAAATTTGACCATGCTGTTGATGCATGCCCCAGCCACAAACCCCTCTCCCAAACAAAAAAAAATCATCCAGTTCTCCACTATTTCCCAACCAAGGGACACACAAGTCCCTCATTCTCTCTCCTGCTATGCTGATAGTTAAGTCTCTCTCTGTTCAGGACTGAAATGTTTTTGCCTAATACAAATTATTGGGCTTAAGAATTACTGGGTGAGATTTGAGGACTTATGACATACTGGAGGTCAGAACAGATGACATGGTAGTCACTCCAGCTTCAAACCGTCCTTATGCAACTATGAAGCTTTTAATTGGTGGGAGTTAAAAAAAAAATTGGTCCTTTTTAATTAAACTATAGATGTTTAGGGACTTCTAGAAACAGCAAACAAATTTAAAACGTCCACTGGTTTTGTGGACACAGCGGACAGAGAAGAAAATCATCATCATCATCATCTTCACCAACTGCCAGTTGTGGCAACAAGCAGTCAGTCTTCCGCCAGCATATGCTGCCTCCAGCTTACCAAAGCCTTTCCTATTTCGTAGTCACATCTAGTTGCGGCAGGTGATACTTTGTCAAATTCTACTAACACTTGTAAATGCTGCTGCTAGAATAACATCACAGTAACAAGAAATCGGGTTATTGCAAATACTCCTCCGGCACAAACACCAAAGTTTATGCCTTGAGCAAGCAATTCATTTTTAGAAAAAAAAAATTAAATTCAAATTAATCTGTTATTCTTAATGCTTTGGATGACAGAAGCTTCTGCTAAAACCACTTAAATAGTTATGGACAATACTCTGGCTTTAAGCTCTATTTCTTTACTACGAGAATCAAAATAGTTTCTTTCCATAACAAGATGTTGCTCGTTCAGAACTAACCATCTTGGTCCAAGTCCTTTTGCCTTCTGTCCAACTTCCCTGATGCAGATGACTGAAGACAGTAAGGTAAGCTATCAATTTAACATCTGCCAGTGAGGACAATCTGCAAGTAGCCCAGAGGTAGAGTCCTTGCAACCAGTTTGTACCATTACTAGTAGAGATTCCATTAACCTGCTCCAAGTGAAAGAAGCCTGCCAGGCATATCTGAGGCCTTGGGCAATCTCATCCAAACTAAAAAAAGGTTACTAATGACAATGCTTATACCCAGTCTTTCTTCTTGTACTAGGTTGTTGAAATGCTGGTGGAGAACTTAAATATTGTGCCCTTATACAAGGCCCAGCCCAGACATGCATCCCGCTACATAGCAGCAATGACTTCTATATGAAACATTTCATATATATAACGGCACTATGTGGAAAAATCTACAAACACATAGATAGTAGCATTAAAGCCATCACCTTAATTTTTGTAGCAACTGTTGTGTTCTTGCACCAAGGGATGTGAACATAAAATGTTTGGCTTGCCATATCAGAAGCACAGAAACAGCCAGAACACATTAAAGGTTTCAATGATCTCTGACAAGCTCACCCAAATGCTCAGTTGTTACATCTTGGGTTCACTGCTATGTATTGCAATTCCAGAAAACAACTGAGGAACACCTTAAAAGTAACATGATAAAGCAATTCTAAAAAGTTCAAGGTAAACACTAAATCTTCTCTTCATCTCAGGAGTTTTAGGATAAACTCTTTAATAACAGTAGGAGGGATGACACAGAGCAGAACAACAAACTCACTTTTAATGTTTTTGAAAGGTAACTATACAGCATGAGCTGTATCTTCATTACTTTGTACCAAAACCGTTCTTAAAAGAAACAGCGCCTAATTCCAAAAACCTACAAATATTTTGCAAATATGTAGCAGAAAGTCAGGTGTTGGTTTTTTTAATATACTAAATATACATAACTCTTATAAAAAGGCAATAAACTTCTTAGGAGTCAGGCATAGTTTCATACCTGATCGAAAACACTCAATGATTTGTTGAATACCAGATTTTGATGTTTGCAGAGGCTGCTGTAATAACGGAGGATCACCAGGTTCCAACAGATGCACTGAAATATGTAAAAGGATAACAAGCCATTAGAGAACACTCGGGTGATTAAGATATGGATTTTCTGTGCATACAGTAAACTAGCTAAAAATAAAGGCCAAGACTACAGTAAAAGTTGCCTTACTCCAAAATTTTCACCTACACTGAACAAAGAAAACCAGTAAATACTGAATTTTCCAGCCCTGACACCTTCTGACACTCTGCTGTCATTTTGATTATTTAAAGAAAATGTGTTCAAAGCTACACGTATCAAACACAAAAACATATAAATATGTAAAGCCAAATTAACTCACTAGAAATTTCTGTCAATTAAAGCAGTTCCCCAGAACAATCCACTTCACTCTCATCATTCAAACTGAAACAGATGTACAAAAAAGTACTACCAAACTGTACTTCACAGCATGCTATGTGATTTCAGTGTTGCCAGCACACACCTAAGCACTGACTCCAGATCTAAAGTAGCAATGATCAGAAAAAAACACAAGCAGAAGTACGTAGTATATACCCAAAATTGCTATTATAATATTTTTAACCAATAAAACCACATTCAAGAAACGCTTCCAGTTCAAGCAACCCGCTGAAGTAATACCTTACTTCTGAAGTTTCATTCCACCTCACAATCTTTGTAAAATCTATAGAAACTAAAACATTTATTGATCAGGACGATTATTAGTTATTCCAATATGCAGTATTTATGCATATGAAAATTAATAGCATTCCACTGCTGCATATACATACAGCAATTAAGCTTTGCCCAGAGGGAAAACCAAATTTAAATGAGTAAGAGCACTTCTTCAAGAATGTGTTTGCAAAATCATTAGTAAGGTCTTCTTGTTAATTTCTCAGTGACAAAATAACTAGACTTGTAGTTCATTAATCAGCTCCTACCTCACCCATTTGGTTTGATTTTTAACCTCACTGTGAGGTTTCTATTTTTAAATGAAGCACTGAGCATCTCCAAGAAATTTATTTTTGATGAGGAGCAGCAGAGGCATAGTACAAAACTGTTTAGAAGTACTAAGTACAAACAGATTAAACATGTTTTGACAGTAAAGTTGTTCTAAAAGATGTAAGGTTACAAATAAATTCAAGCTGAAAAGACCCTAAGAAAGAAAAGCAGTCTAAGAAAAGAACGATAGAATGAAACACTCCACCCAACTATGCTGGCCCCATAATATACTATTATATATACGAACACGTAACAACCATTACAAATCAGCTAATCGTTTGGCGATCTCCAACACAATGACATATTGTATTCTACTAGCCTATCCCCTATTCTTCACAATAGTATATTTTGGTTTGTATACTACCTCTAATATGCATGTGCAACACCCACTGACATCAAGAGGGGTGACATATGTGAAACAGACATAACACATCGCTGTGATTTGTAAGGCAAGAAAAGTATTTTAGTTTTTTTAAAGCATTAGAAGAACTCAGAACCATTTCATCTCAAACACAAAGAAATGTTTCTCCTAGCTGAACAATACCTACTCTCAAGTTACATTTAATTAAGGGAGCATTATCAAAGTTGCCATGCTCACGCTTTCAACTATTAATTCCCCAAACTGATGCCTTTCTTTTCAAAACACAACTGAAAGCACCCAAACAACAAACTCTACAACAAGACAACAAGAAAGGAACCAAACTTCCTTTCAGGCTACCAATTATAACACTAGGCAGAACACTTACAAAAAAAACGTAGCAAGTTGGCTGAACCTTGAAAGCATTCATTATACTTTCTGCTGATGGCATCTTCCGTGTCATACAGCAGCGGAATGCAAAAAGACATTTTAGGACTTTGGGTATTATTTTCCTCCTCTGAAAATAAGATCTTTGAGTGCGTCAGAGCTCACCAGAGGGGATGTAAAGTTAAAACATAAACAGCGAATGCAAAAGATTGCCAGAAACGTCATTTTACAAAAAAATCAGAATATTACACTTTTTGGAAACGAAACTGCCAGTCGTTTTACACAACTTCTTGCCTTCCCCTCGCTCCCTGCAAACTGCCCGTGTGGTGGCTGGGGATTACTGCCCGCCCTGCAGGAACTGAGAAATTACCTTCATCAAACAGTTGTAACGTGACAGTGTGAGGGTATCAAAAGACACTTTCCACGCAAAATTCAGAAACTTTTTCTGTCCCAAACTGTCACTAGTGACGCGCGTTTCCAACACCGCAAGCGTCTCCGCGGGCTTTTCGCGCAGCGGAACAGCCGCAGCTCCCCGGGCCCCTGTACCTGGCTCGCAGCATCCATGGTGATGGTGGTCAGTCTGGCAACACTTGTCCCTCAGAGGCATTTTCCGGGCGCTCGGCCTGCCTTCCCTCTACATCCAGCGGCTGTTTCTGCCGAAGCAAGCACGTTAGCTGTCAGCCCCGGAGAGCGGGCGGCTCGGGCGCACGCCCGCGTCCTGCAGCGGGGCAGGCCGGGAGGCAGCGGCCCCCTCCGGGCAGCGGAGAGCTCCCATTGTCTCCAGCAGCTCCCACAACGCCCTCTGCA
>Ga0181612_170919_pt1 | contig 21497 bp, 18 predicted proteins | sample HoacroProtozoa21_FD_119630 | JGI IMG/M metagenome (GOLD analysis project Ga0181612, IMG submission 119630) | Hoatzin crop microbial communities from Cojedes, Venezuel. Combined Assembly of Gp0051906, Gp0051904, Gp0051908
GAGATGGGGTGTCGAGCCCCGGGAGGTTGCGCGGGGAGAGGTGAGCAAGGGAGGACACGGAGAAGCCAGACAGGCTGCGGCGGCTCCACGGTCAACCTCCTCTCCGCTTGTGGACTCAGAGATGACAAGCACTGAGCAAAACCTCCCCACAGCCCTGCCTCTTCCTCACATCATGATGGACACTGATTTCATGTAATGCTGGCTTCCTACAGACAGTTATTACTCAACTCCTTGCCCTGCATTAGCACAGCATCTCTACTGCAGCTGAGAAACTGTGCCAGTGGAGAGAGAATGGTGGTGAAACCTCCAGCCTCTCTCCAAACTGAAGCACCAAAAGGAGCAGCTGTTGGATTAGCACGCTGGGAAAAACAGACTGCACATTCAAGGTCCCAGCTCCAGACTGCAGAGCCTGACACAAACTGCAATTTAAAAAATTCAACCTCAATCATCCATTACATTTGTTTTCTACTACTTTATCGAGATGAACAACACTTAATACTAAAAACCTGCGTTCTAGATGAAAATAAGTTTGCATTATTAAATTTTATAATAAACTAGTGGAGGCCCTAGAAAAAGTTGAAGAAATAGGACTCATGCATCAGTTGTAAACTTTATGATATGGCTCGTTATTCCAGGATGCTGAAAAAGCTGGTTTTGTGCCAAGTTCCTGGGCTGATTTATCTGAGCACTGGTATGATAACTTCTGCTGTCTTACGAAGCATCAGTTTCCTCTGCACCACCCTTCAGTGGTTTATTCTAGAGTTCCTCTAAGCAAAACAATAATTTCAGCCCAGTTTTAGAAGTGAAAATTTTCTGTCCTCAAGCTGCTGTCCATGCTCTCAGAGTACGAGGAGCAGAGAGGCCAAGAGAGTGAGGAGCAGGTCTGGTGCAGCAGGGCCTCAGACACCTAAACTTATGGGATTGCCATTCAATACAGTGCAAAGTGTGACATTTGGAATTCTTAATTCTCACTAGCAAACTACAGGTCTGGGCTGGCTTTGTTTTTTTCATCCACATAAGAGGAGAAGAATCTAATGTAGCAGCCAGCTACTGAAATTATTCCTGTATTACAAGCAGTGGAGGCTGAGCCTTGAAATGTGTTGGATTCCTATACACTTGAATAACGAGTGGTACTTTATGGGTACCTGTGATTAACTCCTGTAGTTTTAAGTCACGTTGTCTCACTGACACTAAGCTCTGCTTCATGTTAAGTGTTGATTTCCAGGATTTTGGCTGAGCTCAGCGAGAAGATGGGATTCATTTCCAAGGAACTGACCTAGCTCTAGATTCTGCTTTCAAAGAAACCTGAGGGTGTCTGGACTCTGAATACTTCTTCAAACCTAAACTATTCTCCCTGGCTTGGACAAAAACCCAAAACCACCTCCAGTTTGCTCAAACAGTTTGCAAGACGACAGAGGGAAAGAAACTGAGCTGAATTCTGAGTTCTCAGTTTTCGGCTTTGAAACATCTACTGGTGTTCCCTTTTAATAGGGATGCTTAACACTATCAGATGATTTGCAGGGGTACTTCAAACGTGGAGTAGACTTCTAATCACATGGCTACACGGGCAACTTTTCAGCTCTGGCATTCAGCATCTGTCTCTGCCCAAAAGCAGGTAACTCAAGAGCCTCTTCATCAGATGGCTAGGGTATGGACTTCACATACAGCGCAAAGTTTATAGCTAAAAGGGTTAATGACAGTGTGGGTTTCCACCTAGAGGCTCTTCTTTAAAAATGAAATGCAATTGAATGAAATCAAATTAAATCAAACCATATCCTCCAGTCTATCCTTCTGATAGAGTGGTGCGAAAAGGTTAACTTACAAAATGGTATTGCTCTCGGGCCGATCCTGTGGTGGCTCTGTGGTTTCCGCCTATATAAATTTGATAATATTTTACAAATGCAGTATATGAAATATATTCTTAACATGTGTTTAATACATTTACAATCTATTAAAATGAAAAACAGAATATGCTTCAAATACTGCTTGGGTATTTGCTTAATGCAGTATGTCTGGAACATGTTAAACATTATTTTAGAGGTAATTGAAACATTTCACACACATTCACCCTGCGTACCGTATGTGTGTACTGCATGCATTTCGGGGCCAAACCTTGCCCCTAGCACACAGCCTGAGTGTCCAGGCTGAGGACTGAAAGGTTCTGTCAGCCCGGCATTTCCCCGCCTGCAGAGCTGCTCTGGTCCCCGCAGCTCTCCTACGGAAGTGCAATTCCTCTCTGCCTTCACCCCACTGGCACACAACCAGGGGTCCTCAGAGTGTAGGTCTCTCTTCATCTCGCAGCTTCAGTTTTGCTAAATAAATGAGATCCAAATTTACTCTGGGCAACCGGTTACCAAGTTAGAGCGTATTATTTCAGCTCACTTCAGCACATAGCCTGTCAAAGCGGCCATTAAATACTTCTCAAATGAATATTTATGTAAATACACATGGTACGGGAATATTCCTATGTAAGTATTTGCTTAGTTTCACAACATGTTCCTCTCACTCATGCCAATGTTCCCAAAAAGTGAACAAGGTGTATAGAATAATGATGGAGAGAATTCCTCGTTCTTACCCAAATAAACGGCCACAAAGACTTGATTATAGTATTTTCCTCATTATCTCTATATAACCATTTCATGTCCCAGGACAAGACAGGATGATTAATAAATTATATGTACCTATTTTAGGCGATAGAGTGGCTATCATTGCTCCCGAGAAGCAGTACAGTTTAATGGAGACGAGTGAAAAATGTGTTTATTTCCAACTTGGAAACAAAACTGTGATGTGTCCCACACCTCTGACTTCTCTATGCCATTTCCTTTTCGTTATTCAGCTGTGCACAGTGCACAACTTTCAGACTAGGAACCCATGCTTAACTTGCCATAGAGCTTTATGTTTTCCCATTCTTTAAATCAACAAATTGTGCAATAAATATTGAGGGAGATAGTAGCTACACTTCTAGCTGGCTGTCAGAAAAGCTGTACTTCACGCTGAGAGATTTGCTGCTTGGAAGAAGGCCATTCGTCTACAATGTTAGCTCCTAAAGCTAGAAAGTCAAGGGTTTCTTTGCTTGCATATGTATGTTTTGCTTAGTAGTTGGGATCCAACCTTCTTGGAGCTAGGAAAGCAAATTAATTTTGAAAAAAAACAGGAGAGATGAAAAGGGAGAAGATCTCTATGCTCATGAAAATGAGATAAGAGAAACATTCAGTGGTTTTCTGTCTCACTCTTGGTTGGCAGTCTCATACAATATGGACCTTGATATCTCAACTTCTTTTTCCCAGTGGGGTCTTTACTCCATCTACTTCCTCCTCCTAACTTTTTTAATCTTTCTAAAATCCTTTCCCTTTGCCAAGTAATGTGGGCAGCTATAAATTTGTCCTGGTGGTGGTAGACTACAAGCTATTTATCATTTCAGCTTTGGTCAAGACACAAATTTTAGCTGGGAGCCATTAGAAGAGAAAAAAATCTATCAAAGCTTAAAATAGACTAAATTAGGTCTCATTAGAGTGGTTTGCGGATGTTTAATAATTTCTGTATGATCCTATTTCTGTAGCTCCTTCAGTGAGTTATCTTAGCACACACATTCAGGTAAGACGCTCCTTGAAATGAATTCATATGAGAAAGCAGATCCATCATTTTCTAAGGACAACTCAAGCCAGAGAGCATAATTTTAATGTATCATATTACTGTCCCGCTTTGCATTTGGGCTCTACCTCAGACAAGCGGCTAATGGAAAGGAGATACTGTACTCTTGTCTTCCAGCTTCTTCAAAGGAAACAACTTTTTTTCTCAATGCAAGGTTGTGCCATGTAATTATTTTTTAAAAAATTAGAATTATTCCACATTATTTATTTACAAATAAATAAAACTCCCTCTCCTTTACAGTTCTATTAATATGCTCTATTCATCCAGTCAGATGCTTCAAGATATTTTGTAGGAAATTCACCTGGGAGATGGTTGCAGGCAAGGAGTACATACTCCAAAATGTTCTTGCTAAAAGGAGATTACCAATTTTAGTCAAAAACGTCCTATGAACCTCACCAAGACTTAAAAGACCATCCCGATGGCAAGGGCATCTCTATCAGATCCTGAACGCCCTCGTAAAGCTCTTATTTGAAGATGTCTTTCATGTTCGTGGCAGATCTTAAATGTAAATGTTGTCATTGATACCAGTGTGCAATCTGAATAAACCAGTAAATAAATAAATCATACTGAGTTGAAAGAGGCCAACATGGCAAAAGCCACAATACTGAATTTGAGCAGTGCACAGCGGGTGAAACAAACCTTTGTCCAGAGATACAGAAGCAAAGATAACATGTTTGGTACATCAGGGAAATGGAGCAGCTGTATCGCTCAAATTTACAGTGATTGTTTCTGTACTTTTTACTGATATGAGCTGAAATCTGAAATGGGCTACTGCTGTTTTCTAGAAGGGTTTAGGAATAATTTCTAGTCTCCTGCATAATGTACATTATTAACTCTTTCTGCTTGGTTTACAGACTATTTTTGTGATCTCTGATTCTCTGAAAAGTTTTCCTGATTATTTTTCAACATTGTCTGAGGGGCAAAGAAGGGCAAAATCTACCTAATTTAATTTGCTTCTCATTTTAAAATATTCCATATTCACACCACTGTGAAATGGAGAAATGACTAGCAAAGAGCTTCAGTTTATGTACCTTCCATTTTTGGCAAGTCAGGTTTTATTCCTTGCCTCCTCCTTTTCCTTTCATCTCTTCTCCTCCTTCAACCCACTCCATCCAAACCCAACTTGCCCTTTTCAGCCCAGGAGCCTAAAGGAAAGTTTGTAGATTACAAATTTAAATAAACTTCATTTCAACAACAAACGAGCAAAAAATGACCACACCGGTGTCAGGTTCCTGATAAATATTAGGCCTGACGTAGGCTGGGGTTTTTGCTTGGACTTCTGCTTGCTGTTTGTGTTCCAGCAATCCATTTTTATAGCAGGTCTTTTTATTTTTTTCTTTTTTTAATGAGTTGAAAACTTTATGTCGTTTTCCTGCCTGTAACCACAGAGTGCATTGTACTCTCCACTAAATGACATGGTCAGAAGCAGAAACCCGGCTGGTCTGCCTGGAACCCCGTCCTGAACATACAAATCTTTCTATCTCAAGATATCTATTTTTCATAATATAAGAAGGGGTGTTAAGCAAGGCCCATGGCTGGTGGGTCACAGAGGCAGCTAATTTTACAGAAAATAATATTCCTCAGCATTTTATTTTATTTTATTTTATTTTATTTTATTTTATTTTATTTTATTTTATTTTATTTTATTTTATTTTATTTTTTCAATATTTTGTCCTATGGAGGTCTCAAAAAGTAGACTTTGTGTTTGAATAACAACCAGACATGCATCTACTTTGCACAGCAATGAAGAAATTTCCACATGAAAAGTACTGAAAGCTGCCAGAACAGGAATTATGTAGCTCAAGCAGAATTTATTAACCACAAGACATTTCTGAAATATCAACCAGATTCTTTGCCCCATCCTATGCTGAGTTTTAACTTCGCATATGAATCAGTTCAAGGAATTTTTAAGACAAAGACTGGCAAAAGAAGGACATGAGGCTGGAATCGTGAAAGAATTGAGCAATGATTCATTTTGTATAAGGTACAGAAAAAAGGACAATAAAATAAGAGACTCAGAGAAAATGACAGTTCTTCAAAAAGGGGTGAGATTATGACAAATTGCACTTTCCAGGTCTAAGAAGCCTCAAGTTTTTTTCGGAGCAGTGTTTCAAATATAGGAGTGGCTGAACCGCAGAGAAATCTGACTGCCCACATTTTCCAGTGAGTGTCTTTTTGAAAACAGGTGACTTTGCTGGTGTGGAATGAGAGGTTTTAAAAATCTGTTCAGTTGCTGAAGCTGAAATAAAGCTTAATCAGGACATGGGAGGCCTGGATACCCTCTTCTACTCAAAAGTGCAGCTTCTGAAAGCTTTATGCAATACAATTAATTCCAGCAGACCCTGAATAAAACTGTTAGGGTAGAATCCAAATAAATTCGGATTTATGAGCTACTCCTGCACATTCCACTGAAAATTATTTGCTTGGGCCAGTGGTCCCATCTACCATCAGAGAGATACTGCCTCGTGTGTCCAGCCCAGAGCTCACTGAAGGGTATACAATATCTTCCCTTAACTTGAGGGGGACAGGATCAATGGATAGGTGGGTTAAAGCCACGCAGAAGAGTAAACGAGCAGCCAGTGAGTTCACTGCCTTGTGGGACCAGCTGAAAACAACAGGCACTGCCGAGCAGCCAACCTGGACTGGGAGAGATTTGGCAACGCAGCCCTGAGGAGACTGGCCGTACCTCCAGCCCCGACGCAGCATCCTTGTTACATTTGAACTGTGATTATTTTTAAAGTTCTGGACAATATCTGCAAAACCTGTGAATATTCGATTGAATTTTACTGATGGTCAGCTATGTTTTGCCTCTCTTGTTCTTCTCTCAGTGTATTCACCTTTCTCAGCCTTGTTTTGCCTTCTCTTGTTCAGCCTGTTGTTCCCTCGATTGAGCAGCATCTGCGGCAGGGTCCACCTTCAACTCTGTGCTAAGCACAGTAGTGTCCTGTCTGAGATCTCCACACACTGGTAAACAGCAATAAAGCTGATGGTGTTGTTTCAATAGCATTCCTATCTTATTGTGAATACTTCTGAAAATATCACAGTAGCTGAATTTGTGATAATACCGAATCATGGCAAGTGAGTTCTGAACTGATAAATACCAGAAGACTGAATCAGCATTGCAGTCATGTTATCAGGCAGCAAGCGCGTTCATTTGATCTCTGTGGCCAGTGACAATAAACAAACAATTCTGAGTGTTAAATGTGCTTAATCAACTGATCAGAAATAACATATGTTTATTTCAGGATTTACTTCTTCCAGTTATTCAGAAATATTTGCCTTTGTTTTTTTTCACCGCTGTATGTTTCTTCCCAGCACCGCATTATCTTTAACAAATCTGCAGCTGCTCCACCTAAGGCTGTGGTCTAAGATGGGCTGGGCATGTTTACTTGTACTTAGACTGGAAACCTCCAAAAATAAATTAAAGACCAGGTGTATCAAGAAGTGATGCTAAGTGACTCAAGAGGTGGCATCTGGCCCATTGAGTCAATACTGCACTGATGATCTGGCAGTGAGTGAGGACACAATGTCTCCTTGCTGGTGCCTTCTGCAAGACAAGGCATAAAACCTCCAGTTGTTGATACATAATATAGCATATAATTTTCTTTTACTTTTCTTAGGTTCCACTCCGTAAGCTTGTACTTGTGGAAATGAATCTTGGTTTTCTCAACAAGAGAGGAGGCCTGCTGGGAGAAGAAAATATCAGTTGCCCTCCTCCCTTGGCTAGTCAACATTTTGTCAGAGAGCCCGAGAAGATGGCGGTGCTGGAACATATCAACCTGGGTGTTACCTACTTCCAGGCAGCCTTAAATCTTGAGGACTTGACTGGGCTTTTAAGCCTGGATTCGTTTTTCGCTGATGAATAGCAGCAGCAGGCGCTGTCTCTGTCCTTCCCAGTGGGATGCATTTCCGTCCCAGCATTACCACCCTTGCTGGTGAACAGCAATTGCATATGTTCTGCAGCTACCAAGATGAGTCACAACGATTGTTGATACTGTTTGTTGTACAAATATTGCTCAGACAAAATAAACAAAATAATCACTGGTTGGCAGTCTCCCTTAGCCACCACAGAAATGGAAGTGTCATCTATTTTGGTGGTCAATCTGTGAATGGGCAAAAGTGATCTCAGCTTAACCCTGGTATTGACAGTGACACCACACGCTACAGCAGCCAGGAACAGAAACGTCAGGGGGCCAGGCCAGGACTGATTTTACGTCCAAAACCTAAAGGAAAGTAGATTGCAATACATGCTGTGAGAGCGGCTTTGGCATTTACATTTCCTGAACGAACCAGTCGTTCAAGGTGGTTGTCTCGCCCAAATCGATACAGCAGGGAGGTGGTGACAGTCATGCTGTTGCAAGATGGACAGCCACTGGTGTGGCCTGTGACACACACCTCCCACTGTGACAGAGATGGTTCATGGCAGCCCAGCTACACGACTCTATGAACCTATTGTCACTGACTTGCCATTACATAATTTCCACCAGCATAAATCAGCGTGTGTCCATAGATCAAATTTGGTTGGCAGGGTCCTAGTCCTTCCCAAGTTTCATGGCCAGTTAGCTCCATATTACTTCCCAAAATGGTCCTATCTTTACACTTTTAGAAAATATCCACTGCTCCTAAAGAAGTTTCCAGTCTCATTCTAAATGAATTATTTCTTTTTTTTTTCTTTCTCTAAGAAAGCAAAATCTGTGTGCTTTCTTATTAAGCCACTTTATTCTTGGCAGGCTTTGAAAAAGCCCTACTTCAGCAATTTAAGCTTTTCTTCCTGGAGGCACAATACTCAGACACGAGGAAAAGTAAGTCAAGAAGACAAAATAAACATATTTTCAGGAAGACTCTAAGCCAACTGGAACCTTCAATGAATGACTGAGAGACTAGCTGCTTTTGATATGCACAAATACATCCCAGTAATGCATGCTTCATGCAGGCACAGACCACATCGTTGGATACTGCAGAGCTGTAGAGGCAGAGGGGGGAAACTGCAAATAGATATTGTAGGTTGTCCCCCACAATGGCTTTGAAATACATAGACAGCTCAATAAAGGTTATACAAGTTCATGAATGATGAAACTGAATTCATATTGCCCAGACAAAAAGGAGGAAGGGAAAGACCCACTGGTTTTCACCTGTTTGTAAAATGTTCCAGAATATCCTAGGATCTAGAATGTTTTACAAAGTCCTAAAGCTTGTATTACTTTCTACTCTCCATTTATTTGCTTAAATAAGAGGAGATAAAGATGACTGGATTTCCATTGTGGTCTTATTCACCACAGATTTATTAAAAGTTAAGGCAGGTTCATAGGTGGTATGAACTGCCATTCTCTAAGGACGTTGAAGGTGCCGACTGCTGAACACCAACCAGGCCCATCGCTCCTGACAATAATGATGGTTTTATCTGTCAGCCTTCAATTAGTATATACAGGATCTTTAGCAGTATATTGCACTCTCCTGTCTTCTTCAAATGGAAGCATCTTTATCCAGCAAAGAGAATCCAAATGCTGACTGGGAAGACTGAATCAAAATAAATGGTGGGAAATCAGTGGGAAAGTGAATCACACAGACAAATACAAAAAATAATACTAACAACACTTGCCAAGGAGTTCTGGGTATATAAGAAATGACTGCCATGAAATGTCCTCGGGCACCTTGAGCTGAAGACACCCACATATCTGTCATATGTCTTAGAACTGTTGCTTAGATTGACTCACAAATTTTCTCATGGATTTCAAGGCAGCTTCTTGCTCCTAATTACTTCTTTTACTGAAGACAAAAACGCAAAAACCTCCCACATAGAGGTGGAAAAAATGCATTTCATCCATGACACTGCCTGACTATATAAGGTTTATGTATCTAGCACAACTTCAGGACTATACCCTCGAGGTGACCAGGGAGGACAGTATTAGTTACTCTTAATGCAAATATCATCTTCTGTGTGTTTAATGTCCTTGAAATTTATTCCATGATCAAGTGATTAATATAGGAGAGAGAAATACAGTTCAATCCCAGTTCAACATGACCTGTGAAACCTTCTCTATTCAGATGGCCTTATAAACGAACAGAGAAAAAGAAACCTAGCTCTGCATCACTTGTATTCCACTATAACTGAAATTGGATTTGAAGTTCAGGTTATGCAACAACATAGCATTGTCTCATTTTATTAAGGCCACCAACTTCTGGAGGTCTTCGGCATGTTATTGTTCTCAATTAACACACTTCTCCTCTTTCTCTCTGGAATCTTTCCCACTGGTTTGCATTGTAATAATACCTCCAACTCACAGTCTCTGAGATAGATTTCAATTTGTGAGGCCAGTCTCACTTCATAACCTGCTAAAGACTATTCACAGTCTCCATTCTAACATGCTGCATTAATTAGGAGGAAATTCGCAGAAAAAAACAAACAAACAAACAATTTCTTTGCTTTTTTCTTAATAGATTGCTTCTGTGTGCAGAATACATCTTAACTTTAGAAAAAATAGTCAGTAAATGCAGCCAGACAGTAGCTGTGTCTTTTGGCAATGGGAATAATCTAATAAAACATCACCTTTCAAAGACAAAAAGAAAAAAATGTTTCTCTGGACACTCAGTAACGTCACCTCAGCAAGAAATATATTCCACCCTTGGTTTGTGTTTTTTGGACCAATGCAGCTTAGGATGGTTGTTATCCCAAGACCATGCCACCAGAGTTGGAATTAATAATATAAACGGTGAGCCCAAGCTCTGATTGACAGCTCTGATTCTGTTAATACCTTCTAGTTGGTCTTCTACTACGGTCAGAAGTTAAAATTTATTTTGACAAGCTTTCTGCTGGTTATGGAGGCTAGAAGCTTTATACTGGGGTATCCAGTGATTAAATATCTGGCATAGATTATCAAAAATTATAGGGAAAGGCAAGGAAGGCCTCTTGATGACAAACTAGATCCTGCAGTGCATAGAACTTGGTTTTAATTAAGTTATTACCTTCCTTAATAGGAAGTAGCTGTTCCTTTGTTCTTTTGCAAGTCAGCAGACAGTAACTGAGTGTGGAATGTAAGCAACTCAATTAAGGAAAGGCTGCCTTGACGGATGCTTGCGTGCACACGGAGGTCGCCCTGCTAAAGTACCTGCTGGTTTCTGTTTCACCCAGTGGCGACTGCCTCGCCAATGAGCAGCATGGGATTTCTGGGGTGACGGTGTCATGGCTCAGGCATATAAACTCTGCGAGGGTCAAAATGAGTAATTCAGGATTAAGGGGAGGGCTCCTGGGCTTAATCAGTGGATTCATAGTAATTAAAGGCAGAAAACCCTATGAGTCAATCCGTTTATTTCCCAGGGCAGTGGCAGGATTGTCTCTGTAGTTCCTTTTCCATAATGCTGCAGTGTACTGGATGAGTATTTCAAAGATGGTTTGTAAAAGAGATATCTTATTACCTTTTTGATCACCTGTACCAATAAAATTCAATATCAAGAATAGAAAATACATGAGAAGCCTACTTTTTCTTCAACTTCCACCCATAGCAGTAGCTTATAAATCTACAGCCATCACAGCTCAAGACATCATTATGATCGAATCAAATCCGGATTTCAGTGATAGTAATTTCAGCTCAAGGAATGCCAGTAACTTCAGCATTAAGAGCAAAACCAGACCCATTAGTTTTCATCTTTAATTTTATAAAAATTACTCTAGTTACACCAGATGAGAAGTGAGGTACCAAGTCTGCAAGCAGAATTGAAATCAGTTAATGTAGAAAAGTCTTGCACATCTCACAGAAAGGTGCCTGAAATAACCCTTTTTTTATCCCTTACCCCTCTGGAACATCTTGCCTGGGAATTAAATACACCCCGTGGAGTAAAACATGGTATCAGACTTGCTCTAGTCATCTAGTTGTACCTTACAGAGTAATATTATTTGATGTAGGGTAAGATTATAAAAGCCCCATAAAATACCCTAAAAAACCTGCTGTGTAGACCATTCTTGTACAAAATCAATCACCAGCAACAAACATCCCATACCATACCCTGCTGGTGATGGTTTGTATGAAAGTGCAGTCAAGCACAGATGCTACATATGGTCACGAGAATCCCTCGTATAGAGGGAGTAGCCACCCAAAACTAACTTCAGACTATACACTTTACAAAGAGGCAATCCCCGTGAAGGGTTTATTAGGAAAAAAGAGACAGAAAGCTTAAAAAAAAAAGAAATGAGAACAAGGCTATTTTCAAAAGTCTAAACTTTTCTGGTCAGAGGCTACATGTGAAGCTGTCAGTCACTGCTCTCACTCCTCACGGATTACTGAACTTGTGTGCAAAGGTAGTAGCACTGTCGCAATGTTTAAGCAACGGATATTTAATGTCTTTAAACAGTGAGAATGGCAAAATTCATTTAAACAGCAAAGGAACACTGAAGAAATGCGCATTCCTCACTATGCTGTCTGATGATCCAAGATACTCGACTACCCTGAAGACTGCTCAGCATGCCCTGTACTGCACATGTAGCTAATATGAGAAGAGGTATCAGACTGACATCTCACTTAAGATAGGGACAGAGGCTACAAAGATACAATGGTGCCCAGCAGATCTCCCAGTCAAAAGTGGGAAAATTACTAGAAGGCCAAGGGGAGGAAAAATTAGAAGTCTTATTTGCTGAGAGGGAATGGGAATAATTACTACAATAAGACTGTAATTTTAATGTAGTGTTATTACAGCCATAATAACAATCATGCAATTATTACCACATTCCATTATAACAATACTCATCATTGTAAGAGCTGATGTAGACAAGATGAACACCAGTACGTAGTGCAAATCTTTTTTCTGCACACAAACTGTCCTTGCTGCTTAGAAGACAGATATTCTGAAACCAGCTGATTATACATCTGTACCTGAAGGATGAGGGATTTTTTTCAGTGAACTTCTAAGAATTTTTCAGGACCTCAGCTGTTCAGTCTAAAGTATTTTCACTCTGGAATAAAGGACATATTTTATTTAGGAGCCACAACTGATTCATCAGGAGGAGAAGTAACAGAAAATCAGTAAGAGAGATATGATTCTGGGGGAGATCCTGCAAGGCTGGGGTCCCCATTAAACAGCTTAGTCAATAAAAGGGCTAGAGATTGCCTTAAGAAAGCATTCAAAGAAAGCAATAAATGTAGAACAGCTGCTCCTGGGCTAAGCTAGCTTGTTCCCAAATTGAGATATGGGAGATATGATTGCAGAAAACATTGGCTGCACGTAAATCAGGAATGTTTCTGTGAGGCAAGCCTCATGTTGACATATCAAGTATCACTGAAGAGAAAGCTAATCCCATGTTGGAGGATGACCTGGTTGAACAGCCTTCATCATCTTGGATGGCACCGGCTGTAACAGTACAAAGGGTAACCGAGATTTAAAATATCAACGTCTGTTCCTTGAGAAGAGACTTAACTAATAGATGGCTCAAGATTGCTCCCAAACTCCTTGTAGCAACAGGCAAAAAATGTTATAGCAGTTTTCATTTGTCGATGCATACCATCAGATTAAACCGGCATGCAGGGATCTGGAAAAATCCCACCTTGGTGACATACTATGAGTTATTTTATTTCTGCATTATGCCTTTTTGTTTCACCAATGCATTGGAGCCATTTCAAAGGGGCCAAATGGTGTAGTTCAGGTTTTCAGCATGGAGGACATGCTCTTTTATGAAAATAACTCCCCCAGATTCTTGCATATTGAGCTAGACAAATACATTTCATTTCAAATTAGTTCAGCATGAAACTTCATCTTCTCGTGGTGCCTTCTGAGAGTTATTGTCATAGAAATGTCAATCCTTATCAACTATCCACAAAGTTCCTTTTGATGTGCTCCCCAGCCAGACTGCGATGCAGTGTCACCCCGGACTGATGTGTGTGGTTAAGCCTGGGAATCAGAAAGGTCTAGGCACATCATGGGAGAAGTTTGGGACAGGATGCGTAACCAGCAGGAACTGTCCCAGATGGACCTTCTGGCAGGCTCATATTCATCACATCATACTTTCTCTGCATAGTTTCTTCTGCACACTCTTCTCTGATTTCTTTTCAGATCCTGTAAATCTTTTGTTTCACAAACAACCTCCATGGAAGGAAACTCATGAGTTTTATTGCTTATTGGTACACAACTCCCAGTACAGCCAACATTAAGTGAAGTGATTCTTTTTTTTTTTTCCCAGGCACTGTATTTGATATTTTACTTGGAGGTTGGTTAATATCCAGGCATCCTTTAGACAATTATGAAGCTTTTCTGTAGGAAATGAACACCTAATCCCTAGATCCCATGAGACTATGCACCCTCATAGAAGGAATACGGTTTTCAAAAAAATCCCTTGCCCTTTGCTTTAAGAAAATCCTTTGCCCAAAATCTCATAAAACAAAGCAGCTTAGGGATCCTTGCAACAGCAGGGCTGAACTAAGCACACTTAACCAAGTTTCCCTTTGTCAACAGCATTTTGGTGAGGTTCCGTTCTGCAGAATGAGTGTCAGGCTTCAGGCTAATCTTTGTAATTCTTTAACTAGAGATTTGCACATTATTAAGTGGTAGCTTTCTCAGTGGGTGGAAAGCTATCGCGCAGTGGAACGTTTCTGCTGACGGAAAGCTCAAATGCTCCATTCTTCACTTAAAAGGCCAACGATGTGTATCTCAGCTGAAGGACAAAAATGGCAAACGAAATCAGAATAAAATCCCTGTTGAAATACTTCTGTTCACCACGTCCACCCATAGGCTGTGGGCAAGCAGATGTTTCGTAAGTTAGCTCCAACTTCTTTGCTAACCATTAATTAGTCTGTACAGGTAATTACAGATCTTGAAATGATCACCGGTGTGCATGGTCAGTAATCAGAGCCTGGGCTACATGGGACAAACGAGGAGTTAGTGTGACCCTGTGATAAACTACTGAAAGAGCCAGCAAACCTCAGAGTCTGTCTACCTTCAGTATCCTCAACAAAGACTCTCTTTTACTGTCATTTCAGCTGAATCCTAGTTCTCTTCTCCTGGGAGACATATCACACAGCCTTTGAAAGATAGTAAGCTTGTTACGACAGACATCTTTTAGCTTTGGGATAGTGCTATCCTTTTATAGACAGCAAGAAAAATGTATTGATTTTTTGAAATAGGGTACCAAACACTTAAAGGCAAGCTATCTCAGACCCTTCCATCTGACAAACAGGCCATACTCATAACAAACCAGGTCCATGCATGGCAGGTACAGTGTACACAGTGGGAAAAGCGAGAAACATGCAGGGAGTGGCACTTTGAGCTCTATGGGAATTTGCAAGGTGGGAAATCAGAAGGAAATTCTCTGTGGTTCATTGAAGAGTCATTTTGGTGAATAATCTATCCAGCCTTTGGCAAACCAGAGTGACTTCTCTGAAACAATCTATCCCATTGTAATTTATTTTTAAGATTGCTTCCCCATCCAACTTTCACCTCCTTCCCTTAGCAAACACAGGGCCAAACTCCCCTGAGGTCTTTACAATGGCTTTGCTGGGTCCCTGCGCAGGCAAACTCCTGTTGGCATTGAGATTTGATCCTCAAGCTTCATCTTGAATTCATTTGCATATGGCATTTGCATGCTGATTTCTTTGACGCCCTAATGGTTCAATTTCAAAGCACATCTTTTCCCTTTTATCTCCATCTGAATGAGATGTCTCAATAAGCGCCAGATAAAGGCGGAAGTCTTTTGTCTGAAATCACACAGGCATGGCCAGCTGTGATGAAAACTGGCTGAAGTTTCACAGGCTGCTTGTCTGCCTCCAAACTGGAGCTGCCGCTCCCTTCAGTCTGGAGGAACAGAGCAAGGGCAAAAGGCCTTTCTTGCACACATGGTTGCCAAAACAGCTGAGTGTCTTCCAGTGTTTATTTTTCCTTCCAGAAGTTATTTTTGATAAAGGGGTTGGGGGGAGCAAAAGGGAAGAGATCAAGAGGGAAGAAAGAAATAAAGAGAGCAGACACAGTACCAGTGAAATCTATGATTTGCATCATATGAGTTGTTAGACGGTAGCCCATCTTTATACTGAGAGTAGGCGCTGTGTTTTGTATCTGAGCTTCTGAGTCAGACATTATTCAGTTGTTTAACAGTGGGGTGCCCTTGGGCTATTTCTCTGATTTTAAAAAGACTTGCTTTTGTGCTTTTGGGTTAGTTGACCCGTTGAATACAAACAGCCTGGCACTGAAAAGTACAGGCTACTTTTCAGCCAGTTAACAGTGAGCAAAACTTTGTCTATCTCAAAAAAAAGTCAATCTTGAAAAATTGTCAGTCGGCCTATAGGATGGCATAATTAAGGAAGGATTAATACAAGGTCAAGGATAGCAGTAAGAAGTGCATTTTGAATAATACATTTAAGGGCTTTAAGAGATCTAGCAAATATGAAACCTCCTGCACAGTTACATACCAACCAGATTTGCTCAGGGTGGTGCACTAGAAATGCCAAAAAAATCTAGATGGTAAGCTTGTTCCCCAAATGATCTGCCCTGAAGCTAATGCAAGCTTATGCGTTTTTCATGGAGTTATTGAAAACATATTGAGTTTAAGCTCAAGAGGTCTTGACATATGGAGAACAGTTTAAAATCTGCAAGGCCATGATGCTTGTTAGGATTACACATGGTGGAGACTGACTAGCAGTTGCTGATTTTGGTCTCATTACAGCCTGTAATGCGGTTTGTGCAGATTGTAGCTTGGCACAAGCTGCTCTCCATAAAACCAAGGAGTGAGAGCCACCGGCGCATCTTTGACCACATTTTGCACAAAGACTTGGGTGTCAATCTGAACTCTAACAATCCTGCCAAACCAGCGCCATTTTATTAGGCTTTCAGGAGAATGACAAGGAAATGCAACTTCCCCACAGGAGCTCCAAGGGGTTAAATTCCCTTGGAGAAAGGAAAGTCAGATGGGCTAGTCTCACATAGGCTGCCCATCTGGGAAATGTCAGGTTTTCTCACAATGTTTTTAAGGGTTTGTAATGTGGCTGATCGTTTGCATGCATGAAAACAGCATGGGAATGCAATATTTCCTACTCTATGTGTGGTGGAGCCCTCCAGTCCAGCTGTATTTTGCTTGTCATGTTCCTGAATTCTGACACCATTTAGAACATGCCAGTTACTACCGTAGAAAATGCATTTTCATTCTGTTCCCTGGATGAAAAGCACATTAAGGCAGAAGAGAAATACCAGCAGATTCTGGAGCTATCAGTGAGGTCTCATTTATTTATTTATTTGTTTTCTAATAACACATCATTTCTTCAGGGGGTCGAGTGGGTGGGGGTAAAACTCAGTTTTGACACCATCCTAAAAATGAGAATGTGAAAGTCTGGGCTTGATGCCACAGAGGAAGAGAGAGAATGATGACAACATTACTGTCACTATATTACAACACACTGTAAATTAAAGCTAGTGGTAAGCAGTTTAAGCACTATTCCTGTCTGATTCATTAAAAAAATACAGTAGCTATAGAGGCACAAAAGTCTGGTTCTTCATGTATCTGATATATGATTGGAAAATTACATTATGGCCTGTCTTGAGGAGAGGCGTGTATTTTCAGTGTCCCAAGTGGAACAGCAGATGTGTAGCCGTTGACTTCTGTGGATTGGACCCCATGCCTGATGTGTTGGCCATGTCTGAGGAGAATTGTCATTGAAATATGTGAGCCAGATCCTCCGTAGGTGTAAACTGGCAAATCCCTATTAAAGTTAATGATTTACTGATGTAGTCCAGCTGAGGTCTGGCACTCTGTGTGCGAGTGTCAAGAAGAGGAACTATTTATTCCTAAGCGAACCATTAACTTTGGGTCCTTTATGTTCATCTCTGCAGTTAAAATTCCTACCGCAGTTCTTCAAAAGAAAAAGGAGTGATATATACATGAGTCACATGTCCACATACCATGCACCATGACCAACAGAAGATGTAATTAGTACTTCTCAACAGAGCTATATAACTACCTGGCTTCTCCTTTTACTGCCAAGTCAAGTATAGACTTTTTGGATCAAATCATTACAAAAATATTTTCATGCAAATCGATACATCAAAATGTGTTTCTTGGGGGTAAAACAATGCTCAGCATTTCATTCTGATTCAAGCTTGCTTGGTCATATTTTCAACAGAATTACAAGTAACTTTGAAAAGCCCAGGTCATGTCAGGGAGAAAAGTAAAAACATTTAAGTGTCAAATATCAAAACTAAGTTTTCTGAATACTCCCTATATGCACATATATACGCACATATATAGCAATCCAATGAAGAAGTCATCAAAATCAAGGTGACTACATAATCTATAGGTATCTCTAAAACTCTGCATTTGTCACCAAGATATATTTTTTCTGAACAGTTTCACCCAGCTCAATTACTTCCTGCAGAAAGGTCTAGAAGAAAACATTTACTTTCCAGGATAACATTATCTGTGCCGGGTGGTGTTTGTATTACCTTGTCTGTCTACTTATCCATTCATCTAGCCAGGACAGTATTTACAGACAAGACTAAAGGAGATCAAGGTGTGCACATGACCACAGCTGGTACAGTAGGTCCTTTTGCACTGAAGGTTGGGTTATCCACCCACACAGGTAGCAGAGATGGAAGCATCGTGCGCTCTGCTTTGCTTGCAGACAACCACAATTCTGTCTGAGCCCACACGGTTTCATCTCAGCATGCCTTTTACTCTGTTTTCCTAAATCTAAACCTCCAGTAAGCCTGTGTGACTACTACTCACAGGACTAATGGAGCCATTGAAAGGAAAAAGAGTAACAAAGCTGAGAACTGTTGGCTCAGCCTTCTTTCTGTTCCTGTAATTTATGCACTGATGTTGCTGCTTCACTTTTAACATGTGTGAGGCTAAGAAGATACAGAAACGGAAAAGAAAGCAAACTATAGAAAACATTGGTATTTTACTTGTTTAATGATAAGAAATCCACTCTACTTGGTGGCCACTTCTACCTGCCTAATATTTCTTGTTCTGCTCACAGCAGAGGAGAAATCTTGTTTGACAGCAAAGTTTCACAGTTCTGGTTAGAAAGTACTTGGCTTTTCCCTCCAAGGTAACCAAAGCTGTAGTAACAAAGTAACTTACGGCAAGTAATGTATGTTATGCTTTTGCATGTATCCAAGTAACTCATGGCAAACCGTAAGCTGCTTAAGGTCTGCTTCTGCAGCCAGCTGGGCTCACCCTGGGGCCAGATCCAGGTGTGGGGGAGGCGAGCTCTGCAGAGGGTAGCTCGCACTGTTCGATGTGTGCTGGCCGTACGGAGATTGCTGGAGAAAGCAAGTTCATTGAACAAAACCGGACAAAACCCAAGGAAACAAACCTCCCCTCTTTAATGTGACCATCATACATTGACTTCTGTTCCTTGCTGCAATGACGAAACAGCAGGTTACTACCAGATGAGCTAGATGAGAACATAATTTGTCTCACTGCCTTATTTTGTGGTTGAGATGGGCAATTAAAAAGCCACACACATGCAATAGTTAAATCCCAGACTCACACCTAATAACTGTACTGTACATCATCACGGCTTCAGACAAAACAAATACATGCAAATGCAGTAAGACAGACCTATTACTAATCCCACCAACGCTTTGCGCAATCAGACACTTCCAAGAAATAGGACCGTATTTCCTGAAGTGTCTTGCAGTTATCATGGACATGTTACATGAGATTTTCCAAATGCATTCTGGCTGGAATATCATTCTTGGTGACTTCCAGTTCTGGATGAGTCAGCTCTTAACAATCACACAAGAACAACGAGATCAGAACTGATATCAGTGGGCCAAAATTTTAATCTGAGAAAACTTCTTTATTGAAAGAAGACTTTGTTGCTGATTCCAGTGACACAGAAGAAAACAAAGGTCTTTGCTCTTACCACCTTTCGTCCTAACGATATAGGAATCCCTAGTGGCTTGAGCCAATGTTATTACATAGAACATCCATCCCAAAAATATAATTTTAGGTCAGCCAAAACTATTCGCAAATTTGAGTCAATCAGAAAGGTAAAAAATATTTAAAAGTCAATACTTTTATCTTGATGCTTAAAAATGAAATGACCGAAGGGATGCAAAGAATATGAGCTTTAAAATGTTATTAAAAACAGAAAACATTTTCCCCCGTTGTGGATATTGGAACGCCTCCTGTTTCAGTTTGCTCGTTCGGTTTATTTATTGCATTGGTGCTCACAAGTAGAGCAGACTGGCTTGGAAAGCAACTTAGGTACAAGCTGTGAAAACTCCCCTCACTTAACACCCATTTCGACATTTCAAATCTACAGACAAGCTTCTAGCTACCTGAAGAACAAAACAGAGATAGGAATTATGAAAAAGATTAATTTTTATTTCTGGAAGGTAGCTAACTCTTTGCTGTACTGCTGATTAAATTTGTCCAGAGAAAACAAAGCCACTGTCACTGGATATGAACTTATCTTCCTTTATCTTTTGTGCGTGTCTATCGATACCACTGTGGGGACAACCACACATGTCCCTGCACGTCGCAGATACGAAGCATGCACAAACAGTGGCACAAGACTGAGCAGCAATTTGAAGCAGAACTTTCTGGTGAAGCTAAAATTAGAAAACAATTATTCAAAACTTGTGCTAGTTCCAGCTCTTAAAGCTGATTCTACCCAGAACTGCATTGTTATGAACACTTGGCCAGGATTAATAAATCAACTATTTTTTCTGAGATTTGATTTCATCAGTCGTCGTTTGACAAACTCCTATGGAATGTTTAACATGACATTGCTCTTATCTAGCTGCCCAGTGTGGGACCGCTTTTTGGAATCGACTGATACATTTATTAAAAGCCCTCTGAAGGTCACTCACACTGCAAACTAAGGTCAGCCATAATAACGTCTGCATTTAGATGGATGAACTGCTCCGGGCTCCCCCACCTGCTGAAGGGTCTAACGAGCCAGCTGAGAGTTCCTGACATAGCAAACATACCCCTTCTCGATTATAACCTGTAGAGCGGGTTGAAAATGCGTGAGCATGTTGAGCTTTAGGAGTAGGCATTTGATGGCGATGAAAGAAATAAAAACAGGTCCAGAGAGAACACCGCCACACAACTGAAATAAAAAGTTTGCCTATACTATGGCGACAGATATAATGCGTTTCGCTCTGAACTCTGGGCACGGACCTTATTTATGTCTCTTTTAAACCAGATTGCTGGCGAGTGATACAGTTTGTTTCCACATGGATCCCACGGTAACGGCCATGGGGAGCGCAGCAGCCTCAGGTGCAGACAGGCCGCCGTAAAGCCTTCCGCGCCACTCAGCCTCCTCCGAGACGCCGCGTTGCCCCGCAGACAGCCCATCCACTACGTCTCGTAAGAGATGCTGAGAGGGATACCGGGCTCGGGGAAGGATTCTGCTTTGTTTCCTGGGGAAAAGAGCCTAAATCTCATACGGAATGCACGCAGCGTTGATCCATCTGTTTTGCAGCAACTTGTCTGTCTACCAGAGTCACTTAATGGGGTTCGTTTAGGGAAGGGCGTTTAGGAGCCAGCGTGACGCTGACCAGATGATGACGGGAGGCTGCGGCTGCAGCCAGAGGAGCTGAGTTGCCTCCGCTGATGCCAGCTGCTTTCCCTGTGCCACAGCTCTCGTGTCCCAGGGACCAAGCTCCCATCGGCGGCCGCACAGTAAAACGCAGGCACACGTTTCTCAAGCGGCAGCAGCAGTGACAGAGCAGGGATCTGGTGCAGCGGGCCGGTGGAGGGGGCCCAGAGGGGGCCGGTGACCCGCAGGCCCCCTCGCAGCCAGTGGTGCCTGTGTAAAGCCCGGGGCCGGGGCCGCCCCCGCTCCCCGCAGCCAGGTCCCGCAGAGCCCGGCCCGCAAAGCCCCGGGGGCCGCGGAGCCCGCACCCCCGCCCGGGCCCAGCGC
>Ga0181612_164279_pt1 | contig 21487 bp, 14 predicted proteins | sample HoacroProtozoa21_FD_119630 | JGI IMG/M metagenome (GOLD analysis project Ga0181612, IMG submission 119630) | Hoatzin crop microbial communities from Cojedes, Venezuel. Combined Assembly of Gp0051906, Gp0051904, Gp0051908
CCATTTGAAGGTGAAAAAAAAAGCCCCAAAAAGCCAACAAGAAAAAAAAACCACCCAAGAAAAAAAACCAAAAAAAAACCCCCAAAAAAAAAAAAAACCGCTAGGAAAAAAAAAAAAAAAAAAAAAAAAAAATCAACCGGGAGCACAGGTCTAAGGGGTTTGCAACCACATCTGGTCAGCATCTTTGCTGTGTGCAGGGTGCATAGAGCATCCCAATGGATTGGCAAGGAAAAGCACGGCCAGCCTATGGAAACAACTAGCCTCTCCTCACATCCCTATAAGGCCACTGCTGTGACAAGCCAGCCCTTAGGGCCCTACTGGAAGCACTACACCTGGTCTTTACATGATCCAGCCCTTCTTCAGGTACACCTGGAACATTCTGGGATGCACTAGTCTAGTCACCATCCACATCTTGGCATTTACTGGGTACCATAAAGAGGGAGCTGTGCTCTGGTGGAAATACCTCTGGATTCAAGCATAGTCATCAGTAAGGAGCATGTTGTCCTTCCACAGACATGGCCTCTCTTCTATTCCAACTTTTTTTCGACATAGTGAAACTACATTTTGCAGCTACTCATGGAAGTGTTCTTAAACCTCTGGATATTTTAAAAATGTGGTGATATGACTGACATCAGAAAGGATGCTGCTGGAAGAGGGGCAAATGTATAAACATCTATTCCCTGGCACCTTTGAACTATGTGAATCCATCACACAGTCTACATGTATGCATTTGACTTGTGCATTAAAAGTAACACACCCAAATATTTAGATACATCTCATACATGGCGCACATGATACACATCACATGCGTGCATAGATCTGCAATGCTGGTAAAGAACTAAAATGCTATCATACAACGAATGCCAAGTGTTTTGCAAACAGGAGAAGCAAAAAAATCTTTTTGCTCTCCCAGGACTCCTTCACAATGTCCTACATATAAAATTTCAGACTCCACATTCAAAGTGAAGCTCAGCATGGGGGAAACTGACTTTCCTTGAAGGTTCAAAGGAAAATTCAGGATTATTTGAAAGACATGAGGTTAGTTATTAGTAATGTTGTTCTTCAAAGGACTATAGAAACTGAGAGGACTGATGTCATGGGAAAGCCACGTAATTGGTGAAAATGTTTTTAAAAGTTAACCCTTTCTTTTACCCTCTTTTGAAGAGCTATAAAAACACTTGATAAGATTTTCTTCCTGCTCACTTTGTGCCAGAAGTATGATTCCTTAGGCTAATCACTTGCAGTGAGCCTGTGTTCCTACTTAAAGCTTCTCAGCCCCATTTCATACGTTGACATAAAGCTGGTACCTGCAGCAGTCTACCCAGCAGCCCAAACACAGCAACACATCAGCAAGAGCTTTCCTCCCCACTGAGCACACACCACCTATTGCAAAGCCACCAAGAGCCTTCCAGTTCACACTAACCTCTGAGGGGTCCCTAAGGGTCAGAGCTACAGCCGTGCATGAGCTATGGTCACGCTTGTTCATTCTATGCGAGTGCCATTTGCCCAAGCTACTGTCCTGAAGCTAAATTAAACCAGAAGCACGTGCGTATTACGCTCTTCGGCCTTAACATGAGCATGCCTGAAAAGTGCTGGGCTTGCCACTGCCATCCACCTGGTTACCCTCTGACATTGCTTGCAGCCCACTTGTCTTGCACAAATTGCACATGGAGGGAGGGATGCAAAGCAGGTTTGAAGTAATCTTACCCACATTCAGCTTTGCCCACCTCTGCCTCCTGTGTCAGGCATCAATAGAGCCAAAACAAAGGTAAAAGCATACTGCTCCTCCAGGATCTGAGGCATATGTCTATGCACATGGCCAGTCAGAAGTTGGTCCTCTGTGTTCCTTCTTTTAATGAGAATTGACAGGTCAGTGCCTCTGTTAGAGTGGCTTGCACCAGGAACAGAGAATGTGTAACAATGGCTCACTCCAAATAAAATTTAGTATAAGGAGCGTTGCTTCTGCTAGGCGCTATTTCAAACGCTACAAATTCCTTGGTGTGGTCCTGGTTATACATCACTTCAGGTTTTTCACTAACTAAATAATCACACAAATCAAAATTATCTTCCAGACATAGCTGAGATGCATTTTGTACCTATATACAGGTAGTGTCAAAAATCACTATCCCTTAACATCTCTGAACGTGGGCGCTCCTTCCAGAATAAGAGTTTACTTAACAAGCTATTCAGCAACAGTTATTACACTTGAAGTGTATATCCTGCCTTAATCCAATAGAATTTTCAGCTTTCCTTTGGAGACATAACAGTTGAATTGATCTTTTATACAGGGGGACAAATTTAATTTTCCGGCTCCGATTTGGAAAAGAATGCCTATTCAAGACAGCACATAAGCCTCACGGAAGTCAACGGGACCTAAACACATGTTTACAATTAACCACGTGCTTAGGTGGTGGTCTCAGCTGGGTGAATAAATGTGAAGTCAGTAGGTCTGCTTGCATAAGAAAGAATTACCAGTCTGGGAGAGAGTTACAGAATTTGGCTATAAGAGGCTGGAGGATTAGTAACAAATGTGTCATTCCTGTAAGTAATTTACTTAAACCAAAGCCACGGCAGAGCTGTTTAGAGTAGGCACTCAGATTAACTTGAAGGACAGACTTAGAACATAATTATCAACCAAGGACAACTCTAAATTTGTAATAACATATCAGAATCACCAACTGACTTTCAAATGAGATCTGCAGAACCGAATATCCTGCACGGATTTAATGAGTTCCAGCCCATTCCAGAGCTAGGTTGTGACTTCACACAGAAAACCGAGCAAGCAGCAGTGCAGGCCAGAGAAGCAATTGCGGCTCCAAAAGATGAAACTAAAGAGCATATGTAAGAGCCTCCAAACCCTTCCAAAACTATTTTTGTGGTCGCAGTTTATGAGAAAAGTATGAGAAGCCATCAATAGAGCTTAAGGGGTTTAAGCTCCCAACACTCATTGACTGATAAGGATTCTGGAGACTGCCGGACGTTTCTCTGGGTATTCTTAAAATAAATTAACAGTGCAGATAAATCCTTGTATTTGCCATATTTAAAGAAACACATTATGATTTCCAGGCAAGTTTATCATGTACATAACTTACCCTCCTTCTTCCTAGGCTTGCACAGTATTACTGACACATGAATAGCTGGTACATTTATATCTGATGAAGTTTGCACACTCCTATGTTACATAGGAGAGAAGGAAAGGGAAGCATCTCCAGATGTTGCTCCAGCTCTGTAAGATCAATGAGAAGTTTAACAATTAAGAAGACTTGGACTAAAAGAACTTCAGTTCTTTTTAAAATCAGTGCTCCTACTGCACTTTTAATGCATTACAGTCATAGCTGGCTATGGAAGGTGACCCTCCAAACTGGACTGACATGAATTTTTCAGTGCCAGAAGCGAAAATCAACAACAATAAGAATTTGAAGAGCATACAAGTGACTACAGCCCTCCAATGCAATGCATGGCTTCAGCAGCTCCAGCCCAGCTCACCCCAGGGCAGCTGCATCGCACTGCACCCATGCCAGAACACTGCCAGTCCTTGCAGGGCCCTGGGTCAGCAGTAAGAGCCATCTCCTCCAGATATCTCCCCTGCTCTTCGCCTTCTACCCCAAGAGCAGCAGGAACAACAGGCCAGGCATCTGTGCAGGCTTTCCCCTTTGCAACAGATAGCACTCATGTCCTTGTGCTCACGGAGCTGCATGTGACTATTCTAAGGCTTTACAGGTAATAACCCAGCTCCAGAGGCTGCGACAGCTCTGGAACTTACTAATTAATTCACCACAGGTGCTCTGCCCTCTCCACAGTAACTAAATCTGGTAAACGTGTGGGTTGCCAGGCTAAGGAGTGCAGAGCTCTGAGGCATGAGGAGGGACATGCAATTTCCTCAGATTTTCCTCTGCTGAGCTCAATGTACAACTCTCCCGAGAGTCAACACATAAAAAAGTGTTCCTTCAGATGCATGCCAAGTACCTACATATATAAGGCACAGCACACACATGAGTAGGGACAGCATTACTGCTGCTGAAGTTGTTGACATGCACCAGAGCCCTGGTAGGGCAGCTGCTGCATGTAGACATATCTGTGTTTCTCTGGCTTCCCAGGATAAGCTCCAGCATGGCATCCTTCCTGGGACCCTCTCAAACACACCCAAGGGGCAGGCTCTCTGCCTGAAGACCCTTTGACAGAAAGGGGGCTGCTCAGCCCAGCTGCCCTGGGCTCCCAGAACAAGTGCCAACCCTCCAGATGCTTAAACCAACACTCCCCCAGAATTTTGACATTACACAGACACAGAGTATTACACCCAGTCTCAGAAACACAGGAAAATTGAAGCAGGTAATACTCTTAGCTTCCAGCAGATCAAATAATACACTTATCTAAACAGCAAAAAAATACTGATACCTTTTTATCTGCTGTTATTCCTTCCAAACCCTGAGACGTTTCCAAGACTAACATCAACCTTCCACAGCACTGGAGACCTTTTCTCCACCACACAAGTCCAACTCTCCAGCTAAATCACCCACCATAACTCCAAGCCCTTTCCCAAAAGGGCTTCCAAGGAGCCCTTTTTAAAACATCACAGCCTCTGCTCCAGCTGACCCCTCTGCCAGCATGAACAGGTGATCAAAGTCCCAGGCACATCAGCTGTTGCTTAATTACCTCCAACTCAGGCTTGGAAAGCAGGCTAGGAGGCCATCTCTTTGCCCAAGTGTGCTCTGCCCCGGTGTATGATCATCCAAACGTTGGACCTACCATCACTGTGGGCTCTGGGCCAGGTGCAGGAATTTCTTCTGCTGTTTGCTGTGGGGTTTAGATCAGCACAGAGGCAAAACCAAAGAAAGAAGATGAAGAAGTCCCATGCTTAACCCGGAATTTGTAATCTGACATGGATATGCCCAGTTCCATATCAAACTCCCCAGAGCAATTCTCCAATTTGCCACACTGTGCTCAGGACAGACCAGAAGTCTGCTGAGGACGGTCTAGATATGCTCCCCCATTTTAGAGAGTCCTTGCTGTGCCAGGGGCGGATGGAGAGCAGCGTAAACCCCTCAGTTTCAGGGCTGATCCCCATATCTGTGTCAGGGGCTGGCAGTTTTCTCACTGGGCGCAGGGTGGGATGTGGCATGTGAGTGGTGAAGCAGGTCTCTGCCCTGTCCTTGCACCCCAAACCCAACCTGTGTGCTGCGACCAACGCCGGGCAGCCATCACAGAGGACCATACGCTCCACAGCTTCTGGCTGGCTTCAGATGCACCAGATGCAGCTGGTCAGCAGGCTCATCAGCAGTATTTGGCACATAGGCTCCCAAAGCCGGAGAGAAACCACAGCACAGTGCTGGGAATATATGAGTTGTCAGCACCGCAGCGGGAGAGCGAGAGACAGGGATGAATGGAGGCCGATCAGCTGGTTAAATCCATGCCTGCACACACAACGCCTGCCAGAGGACAGACCAACAACAGGCGAGGAGGCTGGGCTTGAGGGGTCAGGCAGCTCGGTCAAGGACACACAGTGAGTTGGTGGCACAGTTGGGTACCTGAAGAAGGGCCCAGGATTAACATGATGGAAGGGACATCCGTCTCCTGGTTTTGAGTCCCCTCTCCTTGCCCCTGCACAGAACAGCCCCTGTGACCACAGCGTCTTCCCTCAGCTTGCTTCCTCTCATCCTTGCTGTAGGAAAGAGCCCTGGCTTCCAAAATGCGGTATCCCCACTCAGCAGGTCCCCTGCAGTGGTGGGCTCGCGGCGAGCACAAAGGGAAACAAAGCAGGGCTGGAGTGGCAGAGCAAGCCCCTCTGGGAAGCAGACCCCTTCTTTCTTTCGGATGCAACCTGCAGCACTGGTTCCAGCGTGGTTTGGAAGCAGAAAAAGGCATGCAACATCAAAGGGGCACTCATCAGCCCCGAGCAGCTTCTTGCAACCATTATTCTCGTTATTCTGTCTAGGTTTTCCTTTCTTTTTCCTTTTTTTTTTTGGGAAGCAGACTTCATGACACTTTGTATGAAGTATTCTGCTCACCTCATCCACCACCCAGCCAACAAACCCGAGGTGCGCTGCTTGCGCAAACAAACTGCCTCCCGAGAGCCCGCCGGCACGGCACGTGGTCCTCACACCCTCTGCGACTCAGCAGGCCAAAACTTTGCTCCCCCCTGATCCTACATGTACGCAGAGCAACACAACATGCTTCTTCTGGCCAGGAGGTGCGGAAAAAAAGCTCTTTGCTCTTTCACAGGGCTCTTAGGCTGTTTGCACAGGGCTGCGGTGGTGCTGCGGCTGGCGTGGGGGCTGCATGCCCCTGCGGCTCCCTGCAGAAGGCTCCCGGGCGGTGACTGAAGGGCTGGGGTAAGGCTGCAGGCAGGTGGTCAGGGAAACCTGGCCAATGCAGCATTTCAGCCAGGGCAGAGACCTGCACAACACTTGCCATCTGCAGCTGCAAGACGGAACGGCTGTCCAGGCCCTTGCAAAAGTGCACAAGAAGACGTCAGGGCCCTCGGGATGGCCAGGCAGGAGCCAAGTCACTCCCGACACAACCCCATGCCTCCCAGAGCTCCCCTGGCTGAGACACCTCCATATCTTCTGAATAGAAATGCATCTCACAGACAGGCCCACTTTCTGCTATTTCACTGTTACGCACAATAGTCCAATTTTGATTGTGTTACGGAGCTCTTCTGTGACTAAAATCTACCTATGGGTTCTCCTGTAGGTGCACAATGGCCAGCTTTTGTGTTCGGCATCAGGTGCGCAGGGGGAGCCTCGCAGGGAGATTGCTGTCTTCTCTGTAGCATCATTTTGGGTGCTTGGATCCTTCTCCACAGAGGGTGGACGTAGCACTAATGCACATTGGGCACTACAGGGCACACAGATCATCTGTTAATGTCAAAGCAGGGGAATTCCTCGTCACGAGTTGCTGTGGGCACTGGTGGTTGGCACGGGTTCAAACGGCAACCAGGGAAAGTCACAGTAAAGTCATGCATGGAGGGCTGATAGCTATGATGACGTCGATCCTAGGTCAGGCAGTCCCGGAGCCACAAATCGCTGGGTCCTGGACAAAAGCCATGGACAAGTGACGTGATCTGCTTGCCAAGTCCTCCGGCTGCATCTGTGTTAGCCGTGCAGAGGCTGGACACTGAGCTAGGTGGACCGCTGTCTCAGCAAGGAGGGAGCGAGTAGGGCCAGCATTTTCCCAGTCTCTTCTTCTTCCAGACAGGTGTCTTATCCCCTGGGGTCCCTAGGAAGCAGGGTAGCTTTGTAGTCCTGCCAGGGGACAGGTCCTGCCAGCATGAGATGGGGACTGCGTGCCGCTGCACATGCATTGCACAGTGCCGTGCCTCTGGCTCCTGGGGCAGGCAGCGATACGGCTCCCGGCACCTCGCTGCCTGCTGGCCAGAGGATAATGCGGGTGTGTGACACTAATGAACCGGTCGGGGCGATTTATCGGAGCTCTTCTGTGGCAGCTTGTGCCCTGCGAAGACAAAAAAGAGGCTGGAGACATTATAGCATCAAATTTAGGGCCTGACCCGAACTTTGCAATAAAGCTTCATCTGAGAGAGGAAAGAAAGGGAATGACACCACTCTGTGTGTGCACGCACGTGTGTGATCCAGGCGACCTCCCTGTGCTTCAGACCACTGGCTCTCACAGGGCAGCTCCCTGCCCAGAAGGATTAGGTGTGTCTGGGGGCTCCAGGATTCACACCAGCCACTGGGATGTCTCACAAAGCAGAGTCAGCCCAATGCGAGACATGGCCCTGGGCTGCCAGCACGGTCCCCCCCCACCCTGGCACAGAGGCTGGCAGGCTAAGCCAAAAGGCCAGGGATGGAGAGGACCATGGAGAATAGACTCATTCCTCCCTGCCAGATAGCTTTCTCTTGAGTCACTGCTGAGCACATTTAATGCTGCAGCGTTTGGAAAGAGCCCATGTGGCACACACAGGCTATGCTAGAGACTCACGTAGCAGTTCTCTGACTTAGCAGCAGGCACAGTGCCAGTGCTTTTTCATATATAGTTCGGGGTTTTTTAAGTTTGACTACTCATTTAATTGCCTGTCCCTCTTCTGAGCAGGACCTTCCGACTAGTCGTTCGCAATAACCCTGAAAGGCGGTGAGCAGCGTGTTCCCACACTGGAGACGGACCATGACATCACACCAACAACTGGTAGGAGACACTCCCCGCAGCTGCCACAGCATCTCCACCTCGCCAGCACACACAGAGCAGCCCACCCAGCGCTCCTCCTCAGGATAAGACGGAGCCTCCCCGCTCACACGCTCACTGAAGCCCCGGCCGAAGGGACCTGGCAGCGTTTCGCACAGATGTGCGTTTCTCCCATACTGCAGGCGAAAGCGAATTGCAGGCTGGATGGCCCGGGAACATCAGCAGCAGGAGCAAAGGATCTTGCTTCCCCTCCTGCCCCCCAGGGAAAAGGCACGCAGGTAGCAAACAGCGTTTATGGGACAACTTGTGCTGAAAGACCCTGTGTCCTTCCTGGCAGAGGAGCAGGAGCAGCACGAGGCGAGTCAGGAAGGAGATCTACAGGGGCGATGGAAATAGCCTGGAGAGTCTTTCATTGCAGGGTTGTTCTGAATCTGGCCCAGTCGACAGACTTTATCAAACGTTCTTACTACACAACACCTATTTCGTGGCCATGAGTTGATCATTAGGCTTCTTAGGTAGCAGCTGCTCACATCATTAAAAATACCACTGGCAACCTTGGCCGTCTTAGCAGAGACACTGAGGATTTAATTGCAGAGGACACCATAAATATTTTCCTTCTGTCATTCTAGACAATCTGCCCCAACCAGGCCTAAAGCGTATTGATGGAAAAGCTGCTGCCGCCCTGCTCCGCATCCAGTGAGTTTAGTGACCAGAGTGGTGAAAGCGATACGTCAGTGATTGGTGTCAGGGAAATATTTGTTCAAATGGTAAAGAATCCCCAGAAAACAATCAGCTAACATCTGCTGAACTGCTGGCAGCTCGATTTATCTCACTATTCAGAAAAACGTATGTTTAAGAAAATATATCAAATGGGAACCGGTATGTCAAAATATTCAAACTGAAGACTTCAAGCAGCAAATTCTTGCTACAGAGAACAGCTAGTGCTTTTTTTATAATTAAGCAAGCTAGTTTTTCTGCAGCCCCTTCCCGAGCAATACTGGAAGGCTACTCCTCAAAGGAGCCTTGCTCTGGTAACAGTGGGAGTTAATATGTTTTCTCATTAGAGATACAAGAGAAGCAAGCTTCAGACTCACATCACCTGTGATGTCCTCCACCCAGATTTCTACCAGATGTTTCTGCTATGGGGCAAGTCTTCACCTGTGGAAACTAAACTGAAAATAAAGAATTGGGGGGTAAGTTTTGCAAGTCAATTCCAGGGTTTTCATCTCCCCTTCTTCTTCCTTCTACCAGACAGAAATTATCACATTAATCTCAAAATGGCAAATCACCTCTGAGACCTGGGAAAGTCCCCATAGCAAGGAAGTAGCTAGAATTTTTCTTCAGAAAATTAATCTATAGATTAATAAAATTTCCATACTTTGTAGCCATACTAAGTGAGCCTAGACCTAACAAGCACTCAGTGCTTCTTACTGTTTGAGTTCAGCAGTCGGAATCTGGCCATAAATATCACAGCTATACCAGAAATTTTGCCGCACAAGCAGCTTTTTATCTTTCCCCAAAGTTTTAGAATGACAACCATCCTGCAGTTCTGTCCCACTTAGCTACACATTCATTACTTTTTTCCCCATATAAATATATTGCAATCATATGTCTATTATAATGAAGGATATGTATCTAGTCTATCTGTATTACACCGTGTATGTATTTACTATCTATATTCACATACGATACATAAATGTTGGTTTGTTTAGAAATGTAGCATATAAATACTCTACATCACTTTGCTGATTTGGTCATAAGTGAGTACACTGAACTGCAGCTGTAAAAATAAGAGGAATAAAAGTCCATTTTATGACATCTCATCACTTATTTCTTCCTGTTTATCCAGTAACTCACAGTGTCAGAAAAGTTGTAAAGCATCCTCAGCTGTTAGTGTGTATTCACTAAGTTCCTGATGTACACACAGACTTCTCTTACACTTGCTCTTTCCTTGAACACTCAGAAATTTAGTGGTCAAGGATCTGAACAAGACAGCTGAGATTTTTTCACTATTCATAAGCAGCCCATAGCACCCAGGTCTCTGGCTGAGCCTGGAGGATGTCATAGGAAACCAGCAGAAACCATGCAGGACTAACATGGCATGGCATGGCTTCCCCAGACACCTCGGTCCCCACCCCTGGTCACCGACTCCCTTCACCAGCACCCATCACCCTACGATGGCCCCTCTTGCTCCTTGCTCATACTGGGCTGCAAAGCACCCGCGGGGGCACCAGCGCTACCGAAATCACTCCTCCGCAAGCCTAAAACTTGGGCAGGGACCAGGCAGGCATGCTCCCATCACGTGGCACGGGCAAGGGCCACGCCGGATGTCACATGCAGACCAAGGCCTTGGGGGAAAGCTTCTCCCTCTGGTAAACTCGGACCTGCAGCCTAAGGCACAGCCTGCATCCCATGTGTTTGTGGCTGTTCTGCACGGCGACGGTAGAAATGGATGTCTGTGGCTGTTGCTGCTGACTGAGAAAATCACTCCAGCTACAGAGGCTGCTTTCGGGCTGTATTTGCCTACGTGTGATCTGCACATGGAAACAAGCTGAGCATAGGTATATGCTCTGAATGTGTTACTGTGCTGCAGGGACAAGCCCCAAAGCCACGTTTAGAAAGCATCTGTCCCCAACACAGAGTTGGCGCTAGTTATTAACTCTTGGATCCAATCTTTGTGGCATGTTCTACTTCAGGGCAGTTAATGGGCATGACGCATCCTAAGGCAGAAAAACAACAAAGAAAAGGCTTTGGTCTTACTGTAAACTAATCCAAGCAAGGCCAAAACTGCTCCTGTGAAGGAGGAACACATGCCCTTCTGGCTGATATTACCACTGAGATGAGCACCTTTAGGAAGATGACGACTTTGTGCCAATTCCTACTTTTCTGGGTTCTTAAGTTTTCTTTTCCCTTCAGTCATATCTTGCCTTTCCATAGGAAGAAGGACTGAGCTGAGCAGAACCCCGCAGTAATTAACATACAGCATCAAGCTCTGCTTTCGATAAGAAGGTGAGGAAACGCGCTGGCTATTATGCAGAGACCACAGAGCCGAAACAAGAGTCACACTAACGAAGACAGGAAGGATGATGAACTCAGACTCAGGAAAGTGAACAAAAGCATCAGGCTGAAACACAGCAGCAATTTTATTCTAGTAGCTATCTTCTGAAACCAAAATTGGGATGAAAAACACGTTTATAATGGATGACACCCCCCCTGCAGCCCAGCAGCGTTCACGGAGAGAACAGATAGCAGGGCAGGATTAGTCACCAGCGAGGTGAGGAGCTGCAATGAGTGGTGGAGCCCCACAGACCCTGCTAAGGGCAACCCCTCTTGAGAAAGGGCAGAGGCATCGCATTCCAGGTGGAGGGCTCTCCCTGAGGCTTATCGCCCATAAAACGTAAAAAGAGTAGAAACAAGGATAGCGATTTGTGCATTCAGCTATTTGTTCTGGCCAGCAATATCATAGGGTAGCGAATAGCAACCCTGCCTATAAAATATGAGCTCACCCAAAAGGGAACTTTTTGCCTTTCTGCCTTTTTCTTGGCTGAGCTACCCACACAGAGTAATCGCTTATCCCCCCTGCTCCCCCTGCTCCAGCAAGCAACAGAGCTGGCAATTCTTCTGGAGGCATTAAGGTCCTGATCTTGCTCTCAGCAAAGTCAAAGGCAAAATTCCCATTGTGTGAAGGATCACAGCTAATTTCCTGCAAGCCTGATGAAGTTGTTCGAGCCAGCTTCCCAAAACAAGCCAATGAATTTTTAAAACCACAGCTGGGGGTCTACTGTAGTATAATGTGACCCCTGAGAAGGTAAAGATTGCTGCGAGGTGAGTCCTCCTAGCTATTGTTTTAGGCTGCTGACTCAGGAAGACAGGGCTGCCTTGTTTCACGTCTGAAAGGACTTTTTTATTTATTTTGGGATCACACAGGCTAGAAACGGCTCGGGGTTGCTGGTTTGTGGGTGGAAGGGGGATGCGGTGGGAGGTTTGCTCCGTCAACACAAATCGCAAGGATACTCAGGGTTCACGAGAAGCAGCCTTCAGGTGCCCCAGGCCAGCGGGAGGCTGGCAGGTCTCTGGCCAGGACTCCCTGTGGGTGTTGGTGCTGGAAATGGCAGTGCCGGGGTGGCAGGTGTGGCTGGCAGAGCATCCCTGGGCAGCCAGGATGTGGGAGCGACCTTCTGGAGAAGGTGGGCACCAGATCAGAGGGCGCCGCACAGGAAAATACTGGGGACGGCCAAGCTTGGAAAGGAAGCCGGGGCTGTGCTAGGCGTCGTGTGATTCCTGTGAGCCACTAATCAATGCCAAAGAGGAAGGGAGCTGAGCCGGGATGCTGATTAAGGGCCCCCCTGTTCCGCAGAGGACGGAGGAGGGTCTCCGATGAGGCACCCTTGGTCTGCTCAGGTCTAGAAAGCCATCTCCAGGTCCCCTCGGCACACGGACCACCAGCAATTCCTATCGAAGGAGGGGCCAGTCAGTCTACCCCAGGTCTGTCTACGGATGTTACCGGGGGGGCTGTTGCCCACGTCTGTTTGATCCATCCTGAATTAATCCCCACTTAAAAACATGTGGAAATGCAACAAGCCTATCTCTTTCCTATCAGCAATTTATGGAACATGAGAGTCTAAATTGGCAAAAGTCCCACTTTGCTGAGAGCAAGATCAGGCGCTCACACGGTACTTCACGTACAATTACTTTTAATTCGGCTCAGTTACCAGTGAACTATAATATCTGCGAGAATTTTTAAATGGATCATTTTGTTAGTTTTTTTCCTTGCACTTGCTCTGCCTTAGACACTTGTCACCAATTTTATTTAATTAGCACCACAATTGTATTAACACCACATTTTTTTAAATTTAATTATGCTTCTGCAGTACCCCAGCTTGTTTTGTGCAATTAGCGCTCTACTTTCAGACAAATTAATCTCCCTGGAGAACCGCGTTGAAAATAGAGAAAAAGAAGAGACCTCATTTAATGGAAATAACAACATCAACTGACTATATATGTATATAGCCCTCATACGTTGCCAAACATGCAATTTGAGGTTTGTGCCTCCCATACATACGAAATGATCAAGCAGTTTTCTTGGAAGTGAATTCAGTAATTTTATTTTGTCACGGTCTCTCTGTCCTGGACGTTGTGCAAACAGTTAACTCTGTCTTCTGCTCTATCAGGCAATTTAATCTAAAGAGGACAGGAGGAAGACTGGTTCCGGTATCTGGTAAACATTTGCTTTATCAGGGAATGTAAGAGTGCCTCTGACAGCCCTTTCTCACTTTAACTGCAGCCACAGAGAATTTGGGGCAGATTTAGGGCATTTAAAAGGACTGACTGCGCAGTCTCTGCGATGCTCTTTCTGTGCTGAGGTTTGTTCAGTGTTTTGACTGCCCTTCGCATCAACAGCGATGAACCTGAACCACTAACTTCTTCTCCAGCTTGCTTGTACAGTGAACGGCAAAACACAGCTAATTCCCGCAGCAAAAGAAGCCGAGCGGGCTGACTTTACTCGCTCCCTTGTATGTGCCATGGTGTCAGAAGTGAGCAAGATGCGTGGCCCCGGACAGAAAGTTTTGCGCGGTTATGTGCTTTGAATCTCTTTCTATTGTCTTTTACACTAATTTGCCGCCACCTGCATTGAAGCGTGTTTCACCAAGCAGAAATGTTTGTGGAAAGCCCGTGTGAGGGCAGCGTACAGGACCGAAAGGGTATGCACACACCCACACAGTCAAGCGAGTGGTGTGGAGGGGTAGAACACATCTGGGGCATCGCAGCGAAGGGACATGGCAGAGTACACAGGGGCAGTCAGCAATGCCAACATAATGAAAAGTCAGCGAGCGTGATGGCATGGTGACCAGCTGGCCAGTACCCATTCAGCACAAACCAAAAGCTGCTTCCTAGTGTTATGAAAAAACAGAGAAATAGGACGTAGGGTGGACACCTGAGTCCATCACCAAAATCAACAGTAAAACCAGGACTTGGTATATTTTTCTATGTTTCCACTAGCTGGGTTTCACAGGAGCTGACGCCCTTGCTACTGCCCTCGGAGACTACTGATCACAGCAGCAAACCTCTCCACCCACCCCAAACCTGGCAGGGTGGCAGAGTCACACTGCCTTCAGGTGTCCCTCTTAGAGACCCTCGCTCCTTGAGCAGCTGCCCCAGCTTATTGCACCATCAACTGAGACTCCACTGCGCAATCCAAGCAGGCTCAGCTAAAAGCTGTGTGGTGAAAAAGACACAGAGGAATTTGTGCCCAGAGCATGTTCACTCACACTCGATTCAGCCCTAAAGCCATGGTGCTTTTCTGGCAGCCTTCAGAAGGGATGCGTTTGAGGAACCCTGTACTGAGTAATTGTATGAGGCTTCTCCTGCAAAATGTTGTCCATGTCACAGAGGAGCTGGAAATAACAGCAGAGAAGGTGAGTTTGGGCGGTTCAGATATCACCCCAGATCCTTTTTGTCCTTTGGAATGGTACTAGAAATTTCGCACAATCTACGACATTTACTGTTTGATCAGAAATACTATAAAAATACACTTTCTCTTACTGCTATGGCTTCTCCCGCTTGCTCAAACTGTGATGGGGAGCAGATACACTGAGAAGAAAGGCACAAATGGAAAGCTGGTAAAAAAGTGGAGAAGAGTCAATCAGCTACGCAGAACTGAAAACAGATCAAAGACCATATCAATGATTAACAGGAGTACATCAAGGGGTTTTGGTTTTTCAAAGCTTACTACTCTGAGCCAGCTGAAAGTGAAATGTGATGTGCTGCAACCTTCCAGTGTGTTTTAGAGCAAAAGAAAGTCCTGTTTAACATACATCAGCAAATTACAGGCTGGGTATTTCTTTTCACAGCTGATTTCTTGAAACTTTACCCTTTAGCTGGTCAAACAGGCTGTTCTGAGCATCTGATAACCTTGCCCCAGCCGAGCCAAATCAACTGTCAAAGAAATAGAAGTCCAAGACTTGCCTTGATGTTTTCTGTGTTCTGGGATATCTGAACATAAAAACAGTGCCAGTGACACTTGGCTTTGTCTTGCTCCTACAAACCATTATTATGTTGGTTTGCCATCTTTCAGTTTTAGGCATGTAAGACAGGAGAAAAATTGGCATCCTCTAGTTCACTTAATGACATAGGAGCTTAGTAAAGTGGAGAGGTTCGGATTGTTGTAGAAAAGCACCCAGAAGTTCAGAAGGAGATGTTTTCCCCACCATCCCCAAATGCATTCTGGAGGACACAGGAGTTGTGAGCAGCTTGGAAAGGACAAGCTGGAAGGTGTACCAGCATGGTCCTTGTCTGGAAAACTCGTGAGCCCTCCGGCACAGTCCTTGTGCAGACCAACCTGTGAGCCCTACCAGCACAGTCCTTGCGTGAGAGGTGCCTTCTGTGGGTGATGGGGGCAGAGGGATTGTTTTCTGCCTGCCCTGGGCAGACACCTGTGTTTCTGAGATGCTCCGGTGGGCTGCAGAAGCAGGACACATCTTCATATGGGAAATCAGGAAAGCTTTAAAGCCACTTTTGCCTTTGTGCTCCTCACAGGCTATGCTACGGTTTACCCTCAAATCAGTCACCAGTCCTGCTGCCTCTTTGATTGACCAAGATATTTAACATACACAGCTTTTTTTCAGTCCTCTCCCAGCCTGCAGCAGGGTTGCCAGTGTGCATTAAAAAGGACTGTGCAGGGTTTTTTCTGCTCCAGGCCAAGGTATAGACAAAGGCCACGCTTTCTGTAGCCAGCATGAAATGATTCCCATGTTTTCCACTGCAACCATGTTATCTTTCTAAAGCTTGGTATCTGGTATGTTTGAGTTCACATGAGTGGTCCAGTGAAGGGCAAAATGCTGACATGACACCTTGGGTAGGCTAGAGCCAGCAACCCTTGGACAACCTGGCACCTTCAGAGGTCCCCTGGGCAGTGACCCTCCATCTTGCCCTATATACACCCTCAGGGCTAGAAGTCACAAGGATGGCTGAGGCCAGAATTGCCCTCCCTCAGGGTGCCCAGCGGAGGGGAGGTAACATCTCACCCCTCTTCTCTGCTCGCCAAGCCAAGGAGAAGCAGGTTACCCCCACGCTCGGGGCAGTTGTGCTTCCCAGGCCTTCCTGTGGGCACTGTGAGCACAAAAGGCTGCAAATAAGTGTCACAGCTTGGCTATAATTATTCCCTGGGACAATCCATACGGGTCTCATCTATCCGGGGCATCCTCCTCAGTCGCAGCCAGAAACGACCTCACCAGCAGCGGAGGTCTTTCAGCGCAGACAGACACAGACGTACCAAAACACTGTCCACTGCTCCATGGCTTATCCAGCGGGGACAAGCTGTTGGGTGGAAGCTGCGTTTGGCAATCCCGTGCTCAGGGTCCCGCGTTACCCAGGTGAAGCCGTTAATGTCACTAGTGTTGGTGCCTGGGTATCGCAGCCCCTTCTTCCCGCCCTGGCAGGTGTTTGCTCTTCTGATTGCTCAGGTGCAAAGCACTGGGGTTTTTTCCGATCAAAATCCTGGTGACCGCGGAGGCTTCTGCCAGCCTCACAGGACTGGCATTCCAAGGCGAAGCCTTAGTCTTGGCCATACCTCCAGCTAAAGGGTTTCTCGTTAGCACATGAAAGCATTGCTGGCTAAAAAACCCTTGTTAGCCTTGCTGCACCGAGCAGTTGATCACTTCAGCAACAGACCAAGTTACTCTGGAGATTAATGACACAGTCGTTCAGCTTTGTCCTCTCTATTTGTTAACTAGCTCGTTCTGCAAATAATAAATACGGAGGGGAAAAAAAAAAAAAAACCACCAACCCTATTCTCCAGAACACCACTGTGAGGAGACAGGATTAGAATGACATCAAGTGGCTTTCAGCGTGACTTTGTGCAGTGTCAGGATAGACATTCATACTGCAATACAATTATTCAGTCAATCCCTCTCCCTGTGAAGTCAATGGATACTGTGCCAGGGACTTCAAAGGAAGAAGGATCATGCCCTCCTGTGCATTTTAGGGCTCTAACAGAGGTTGCTAAAAGCAGTTTTTAAACAAAGTAATCCCATTTATTTTTCAGAGAAGCATGCAGAAACACTAGACTTGCTAACTGCTAAAGGAATTCCATTTTTTTTCCAGTTAATTGTGTTCCTAAGCAGAACAAGGATGAAAACCAAGATCTTTTTTTAATCTTCTGCAAAATGAAAATTCCACAAACCACAAAGCTCAGTTTGGATCAATGAAAACCTTGTTTTCCGGTAACATCAAAACATGTTTTTTTGGTTTGGATATCTGCTTCATAAGTGATTATGCTTTGTCATAGGACACGCAAAATAAGTATTTCAGTGATGATTTAGTTAAATGAGACACCAGAACGGTCCAGCCCCACAAGGTCTGTAAGGAATGCCTGGATCACACTGCAAACTTTTCACTTTAGGCTTTTTTTGTAACTGAAATCCAGAATGCCTTGATTTTTCATTCTCTGATACAGGGAAAAAATGAAGTTTTTGAGTAGATCTAACCATCATCTGCTAGCTCACAACTTGCATTCCAGGAACATTTACAAAGAGTTAATAAATGACCAACAGATACTACAAACTTGCTAAAGACATGAATATTCTGTGTTATAAATGCTCATAAAAATACAAGTGTTAGAGATGTTGAGGGAAGCCCATCAACTTCCTGTCCTTTACGATAATCAATTAACCATATACTAAACCACCTATTTATCCTGTATTAACCATCAGTCCAGCTTAGTCTATTGATAAAGCCTACCCCTCACATAAGGCATGACCATCTACATGCGAGCTACTTTGCACCAGCGTCCAGGGTGACATTCCAGATGTGCAGGCCAGCCTCCACAAAGGCTTTGCCCCCATCTGGGGCAAAGCACCCTGGGTGAGACACCAAGTGTGACACCAGGAATTGTTTATACCTCTGCTCACATCGGGCAGGGCACAGCACTGGAGGAGACAACAAGATGGGATGGGAGCAGGCGGGAGTTTTACGTACTGCAAGGTCACGAGGCTGGTAGTTCTCACATTATCTAACTTCATGTACTGTTTAAAGGCTACAGTGGAGATGATTGCAAATAATCTGTCAAGAAATGTTGGGGGTTTTTTTGTCATCTGTAGAGTCCTGAGCAAAATTGTCTCCCATTGGCAGTCCCCTGAGATCCTCCCCCCCCATACTGGTTCCTGTTTTCAGAGCATGGATGCTCTTCATGCGCATCAGGCTTTAGCTTCACCTGTGAGATGCAGAGCTCTGATGACAACCTGGGATCTATGCACTTCTAACACAAAAAGCCAGCTCCTTGCAATCCCCCTTTTGCATACCCCTCTTGCAAAAATGGGAACAAAAGCTGATCTCAGGCCCGGGAGGGCATTGTGGCTTGGCCATGCAGAACAGCCATTTCCTAACCAGAGAGAAGCAGAGAGCCAGAGCGGGAGGGAGACAGAGATAACCCACAGCACAATTTACTGCCACAAAACAACCTCCTCAACTAACGGTGCAACTGTAATCATTGGTGAGAAAAAACACTCCCTGCTAACGTGTGAGAGTGATTTACAGCGTGGCTCCCTTCCCAGCACAAGGGCTCTCAGCAGTCGGGAACACCGGGCACGTTGGCTCGGGGCTGCAGCACGTAGGACCGCATGCAGGTCGGAGGGGTGGCTCGTGGAAAGAGCAGTGCTTTCTCCTCCGCTAGCCTGACACTGTGCAGCCACAACATTTCAAACTGCATCCCATTAAAACGCAAATGCAATTATGATAACTGCAATGAAGACCAGTGCGCTGAAATAGTCTTAACATTTGAGATATCCCAGTTCATGTTTTCGGTTTGCAGAAACCTTAAGAGGCTTATTACATTAGCTCTGTTTCCTTGGTTAAGGAAAATCAGCTTTAAATCACTCTTCCCCAAGAGAGGCAAATGGAAAGCATACGTGGTGCGTGTTAGAGAAACTCAGATTTTACCAAAATGAGTTTAAATTAACACTGAAATTTTCACCACAAATATTTGCTAACTCATCTAAAATGGGGCATGTATCACTTTAAATTGAACTCTTGTGGAGGTTTGCTTCAGCTGTTGCAGAATAAACCAGTTCAATAGACTGCCATCTATTCTAACGACTGCTAACATTATCACTACTTCTAAACCGAACAAGACATGCCTGGCTCAGGGTTCGATCTGCTGCTGAAGAGGTGAGATGTCTAAAGAATCTTTCAAATTTAAATACCAAAGGCATAAAGGTGGCTATCTTGAGGAGGGATTACAACACATGCAAAGCTTAAAAAAGAATCCAGGAGGAAAGGTCTGTGCTGTGAAGAAACACTCCTACAATTTTAAAAGGCGAGAGATAAATTCAGCCTATAAATTCCAACAGAGTTGTGATAGCTCATACAATGTCTGAATTCGGATATACAAAATGGCCCCAGTACCATCACAGTTTTTGCATAAAATAATCTCCCCTTCCTATATCCTACCTTCCTGCGCCCCTGGAGCAGCTACCCTCTGCGTCATCCTGTCCCTGTGTGTCTTTTCTGGGCTCTAGTGCTACCTCTGGACCTACATAAACAAACCTGTAAGTGCTGGGTCTGCAGCAGTATAGGCATCTCCCAGTGCCCCTCCAGCTGCAGGATCAGGTCTCCAGGAGGCAAGTTTCTCAGGCCAGATCCTGGGCTCTAAAGCACAAGATAATTCCCAGGAACTAAAAAACTATATCCCCTTGCTTAAAGGTCAGGACTGTGTGAATTTGTACAGTATAAATCCAAGTACATCTACTATTCCTGAAATACCTCTTTTGCTTGCAAATGTTTGAAAGCAGCCTGTGCATGGGATAAGTAATGCGTATCCAGGACGTTAATTACAAAACAAATCATCCTATACACTTCCCATAGTGTGATAAGGCATCACAGTACCACGAATAGTCAGAATTTTTCTTTACTCTTCACAGGTAGGTATTACTACTTTTTACAAAGTCAACACGGTTCAAGTCAGTAAAAATAAAGTCACTACTCATAGCATTGCAAGCCTCATTTAACAGCATCAGTAACAGAGTGAGGAAAAACTCACACAGAACAAACAGGAAACAAAGGGCAAGGTGGAGCTCCATTTTCTAATTCTCAGAAGTCCATACATCAGTCTCCATACACTCCCCCACAACAGGCCTCTCATCTGGCAATTAACCCACACTCTGGCTGATTCGTTAACTCTTCTTTTGCTTCAAAATTATTTCCATTTTATTACAGAAGGGAAAACTGAGGTTTGGAAAGACAAAGCAAGGGAAAAAGAGCATTGCCCAACCTCCAAGACTGCACTGCAAAGAACAGACGGCACATTTCCAGTCCTAGTGGACACAAGGCTTACAAAAATTGTCCATATGAATTATTTCAGCCACTATTGTTATCATTATTATGGAAACTATTTTACTGCCATGGGTGAGTAACAGCAGTGTCCCCAAGTGCAACATCAGCAGGCAGCAAGACCAATTTGCTAAGAGCATGCAATGAGTAGAGCCACATCTCCATACCAGACCAGAGATTCTGGTCCAGTTTTTCCCATTCAGCTTGTTGCTCTTCTCTAGATATTTCCTGCACAAATACAGTAATGTGTCATTCACCCTAAAAGTGCTTTTCTTCTACAAATCGATTTATCATTTGTCTTTCTTCAGGCAAATATCAGGTGGTTTGGTAATTTGCAGTTACTTTTAGAAACAGGTAATCATCCCGTCAATAGCGCAGAGGTGGCTCGATAAAAGCTGCAGCAAAAGGAATTAATTGGGTCCTGAATGAGTGAATTAATGGTTTACTAGATCTTAATAAATCATCTGCTGCTTCTTCATGTATGTCATGGGAAAACTGTCAAAGATGCCTGGAGGGCCAGATTCCCTCGTTGGTGGCAAAGGCTGCAAAGAACACTACTTACAGTTGAAGGTCTGGGAAGTAGAGGAGGAAATGGTGAGGTCAGGTTATCACCTGTGCTCATCTGGATCCAAGACTCGAGAGAGCGCAGGCGGGCACCTGCCACGTGGGTGCTGCAGGCTGCTGGGAGGAGGTGAGGGGGGAGAGACACCTGCGAGGCGTGACAAGTCTCCATGAAGAACCTGTCACCCTGCTGCATTGTTGGGAAACACCACAGGAATGAAGCAGCCAAACGCCAAAGCAAGAGCGTGCTGGCTGGAGGTTAATTGCAGCCATCATAGATGAGCGGTTACATGGACATGCCCGTTTAAGATTAACGAGGCAGTTATTAGCTTCTATAGGTCTTTAGAGAAGAGGTTGTAGAAAAGGAAGGAAGCTCCTGAAAAAAAAAAAAAAAAAAAAAAATAATAATAAAAAAATTTTTTTTTCTTTTAAATACATAGAAAAAAAGGAGGAGGTTGTGATATCC
>Ga0181612_169668_pt1 | contig 21485 bp, 11 predicted proteins | sample HoacroProtozoa21_FD_119630 | JGI IMG/M metagenome (GOLD analysis project Ga0181612, IMG submission 119630) | Hoatzin crop microbial communities from Cojedes, Venezuel. Combined Assembly of Gp0051906, Gp0051904, Gp0051908
ATCTGTTCCACCAGCACACCAGGCTGGAGTGCTCTACCTGTGCTGACAAAGGATTTTCAAACATAGCTATTCAATGTTAGACTTCAAAATCTACATTTAGGATCCTACATCCATTATGTGATTCTCACACATACTAAAACTGAGGTTGCTAGATAACTTTAAAACCAGCTCTCTCCTTTGAGATCTTAAAGGTAACTCAGCTACCTGGTTTTGAAATGTCTGGCTTCCATGGCTGAGCAGAGCACTGTTCAGAAAAATACTGCTGGCCTTTACAAAGGCAAATGCAAGTATACAGAGTTTAATCATTTCTGATTCAGGCAAGACAGCTTACCCACTTCTCACTGCATGGCCTGAACCTCCAAATAGGAAAGATTATTCTACTTTTCACTGGCAAATTCGACGCTAACCAACAGTGTAAGAGATGCGGTGTTCATCATATTAAACAGTCTTTCAGCATCTCTCATTTTAAAGACTGTGCCTATCTGCATTTTTCTCTCACTTAATGTAAAACAACATTTTAATAGGAAATATTAAAATAAGAAATATCAAAAGCAAGAAAAATGAACTTTCCACCTAAGTTCTAGGTGGAGCATAGAGTATGCTACAGCCCTGTTGTTTGTACTGGACAACTATGCATTGCCTTTTCAAACTCAGGAGTCCACAAGGAGGAGTAGCCAAAAATAGGTTAGAAAATCTGCCAGAGAGAAAGCATTGAGTAGCACCATGATCTTTGTGGCTGTATGCTCGCTCTGCAGTGTGTGGAGAGGGAGCTGTGACAGCTGCCAGCACTCAACACCTCTGCCTTCTCAAATAGGCTGTGGGGTTTTTTAAGTGAAATATCCATTACTTTGAATTCTCCTCCTATGAAATGTGAGGTTTTAGGGACAAGGATGATATTCTAATATGCTCTGGATTTCTGATCCTTAGTGGAAATAAGTTTGGTATGTACAAATTGTGGTAACAACATCTTCACAGTTTTTGTGGACAGGAGAATCCTAGGTATTTTGATTTTTCCATAAATCAGACCTCAAAAGGGCACGACCACTGTGATGACACCTGATGAGTGCTAGCAGGATATCCTCACAAGGGCTGTTACGCTCCTTCCTTCAGGCCTCAGGAGAAACTTTGGATCCCTGATATTTTGAGAAAGTTGAACTCCAGACTTTGCAGCTCTAGGGCAGCTATGGCTGAAAGGATCCCATGGGGGTCCTTGTGTGTCTGGGACCAATGGTCCATGAAGATAACACCAGACCAAAGAAGGACAGGAAGGTCTTCCTTTAGTCCATCAGGGCCAACTGTCTTACACATTTTCAATAGAGTATTATCCCTTCCTGCATACTGCTGAATAGCTGTAAGGGAGGACAAACAAGATGTGAAGCTGTCTCTGACTCTTTTCATATCCATGAGCATTAAACAACCCTAATTTGCAGAAAGCCTGTGAAATCCCCATCCTCAGAGATATTCAGAGCTTTACTGGACAAGACCCTGAGCAAACTGACCTACCTTTCAAGTATGCCCTGCCTGGGGGAGGTGGGATGTTGGGTCACAGACCTCCAGAGCTCCTTTGCAGACTAAATTATTCTGGGTCTGATATTTCACCTGAAGGTACAATTACATGATTGCAGATAATCAAATTGGTAGGTTTTACAAGTTATTGCCTTCCAGATGAAATGCAGTATTGGACTGGGTGTGAATTTTGACTCAGGTCTTCCCAGAACCACCTCCTGTTGTTCCCACAGGATTGTATCTTCCACCTGCCAGAGTTTTGGCTTACTCAAACATGCTAACTCAATTGCTTGCCGTCACCTGACCCTGTGCCAGACAAAATGCCGTCTACCCCAACACAGACCCATTCTGCTCTAGAGATTGCCCCTTCTGATCATAAATCAGAGCAGAGATTTTTAGTTGATTGTCTCCTGACTGCCTGTTATGAAGCCAGGAGAACATTTCAAGAGATGTATCTTTTTTTTTTTTTTCTTTGCTGTTGCTCTTGGTAAAGTATCCTGAAGACAACTGAGGAGATAGGCTATAAGGTGATTTACACAGAAAGAAATATGTCAGTCATAACCACTTCCTTGGCTTTGCTGGTGATGCGTTCAGATCCCAGAGTGTTTGGAGGACTGGCCTTCGGCGTTACTTCCTACGACAGAGGTGTGGATCTCAAGGTAAGAACAAAGTATCACCTCAGGGACCACTGACTAAACTAGACAACCCTCCTGCTATTTTGTACTGTTGTGTGTGTGACTTGAGGAGGGCAGCTCTGAGCATCCCATCTCTCTCTCCTGCAGGTCAATGTTCAAGAAAAACCTTTCAAAAAGGCCCTGGCCTCTGTGTTTTTGCCGAAATCACTGAGGAAATTCTTAGGGATTGAGCATGCTGACCCAGACAAGCATTCAAAGATCCAGTTTAAGTTTTTTGGCACTACTTCACTCTTTGCGGTAACTATGACTTCTAACAAATGCTAACATGGCAGTAATCGGTTCAGCTGTTCTTACTGAGTACAAAAAACAAATCCCAATAGCATCATCCCTTCTGGGCACAGTTAGCATCAGGCTGACGGAGCACTAAGAAATACGCAGGGAAAATGTACCCAGGCAACAAAACCTTCTCTCTAGCAATGGTTCTTTGAGACGTATCTGTAGACTTTAGATATTTTGTTCATTTTCTGTAGATGATGTTTTATTCCAATACCGCTCTTCTGTAGGAAAATAACATACCGTAATCTTCGTCTGATAGTAAGCTCTTGCTTAAGGAACGTGCACTGTACATCTCAAATATCATGAAAATAATTTCAAGATTTATGTCTCCATTAAAACAATGGCAGTACTGATATACAGCGTTTAGGACTATTCTAGTATTTGCTATGTTTTCTTAACTCGGGGTGGGGGGTGAGTGTAATTAAAAAGCGAGACGTATCTTTTGGTATGACGGAGCATACAGTGTGCTGAACGATGCTTTTCACACAGAAGAAGCATTCACAATTGTGTCTACTGTCTAATGAGCTTAATGATGTGCAACTGGATGTTTTGATGTACTGAAATGATTATACAGCTTCCTCAATGCAGCTGATGCAGCTGAAACTCTGTTCTGCTTCAGCTGATGTAGAGACTGTCCCTGAATTTGTAACTAACTACATTGGCTAATGAAGTAGCAAGCAGCTAAACTACATCAGGCACCCCACGGTGTTTAGCTGATCACCGTTTCTAAGAAATACCATTTTTAAAAAATGGAAGCAGGGAAGAGCAAGATTGCTGGTAACTGAAATGAGCTGGAATTTTTTGCATGTGTGTACTTTTCCACTGCAGGATGACAGTTTAAAGAAGGAGAGGTTGAATACTTATGTTGTGAGTGCCAGCATTGAAAACGCATCAGTTCAGAACCTTAATGAGCCTGTGACTATTACTTTTCAGCACATAGACCAAAATACGGTAGGATGTATTCATTTCATCAGACACACGTTGAAGTAGAGCCTATTTCACTTAGCCTTACAATGAACTGGCAACAGGACAAATAAGCTTAAAACATTTTGCTGCCTGACCTCTCCATGATATATCAACCAAAACATTGACAGACCACATAGATGTCAGTGTTTAATTCCTGCGGGTTAATAAAGCTTGTGTCTCCACTCGAAATCCATGCTTAGCAGCAAGGGATGTTTTCCTTGTTTTGATCTGGACAATTTTTTTTTAAGGAGAAGTTTATTTGCTAAAAAATGGCAGGTTTTGGATTTGACTGAAATGATTTGCGATTGCTTTGAATTCATCAAATTGTTTTAGTTATCAAAAGAGGTAAATTTAAAAAAAAAAACCAAAACATTGCGTAGATGTTTTCAAAATTATTTTGCTTAGTTTTGTTTCAAAATGATGTTTCAAAACTAAAATGTATCCTGAATTACATTAAAATGGGCACAGGTCAAATGTGTTCACCAAGTTCCACCTTAGCATTTGCCAATGTTTATGGTCCAGCCTCCACATGAATATATTGCAAACCCAGGGCAGAACAAAATTATTCAATAAAATGAATTCGATTAAAGTTCAAGTGAATGAGATCTTGAAAATGCTGCTGTCATGGTAATATGCTCTATCCATTCAGTTCTAGCAAATAGTATGTACCCAGAAATTTAATCTAGATATCCTCTCTCTTCTGTCGTTTTTACTCCACCAGGCCATCTGGCACCTCTCAGATTTTTTTTCTCAACCTTTTTAAGATATCCTAATTAAATATTTAATGAGATACCATCCTAACCTACATCATTGGCACTCTGCCTAATTATATTTGATAGTCTACAGATCACACGTCTTAACAGCTTATCTGTTAGGGTGGCTTCCTGTAAGCTCTGTGCTTTATTAAACTTTATTAATAATAAACGAAAATGAATCTGTGCCTTGGGAAAGTTTGCTGCAGCATTACGAGTAATAAACTAGAATGTCCCCAAGAGAAAACATTGCATTGAATACCCATTTAAGTCTGTTCAGCTGTTTGCAATATGCAGGCAAGCTTTATTTTCTCTTAGGTGTCTTCCCCGCCTGGTTTGAGAGAGAGGAAACACTGAAATTCTAAAATAAATGTTTTCTTGTGTAGAGAATAGTTTGGGGTTTTTCATTGTATAAAATTTCAGGTTGTTATTCTAGGTCTTAGTCATAACTGTTTAATTTCACCAGTAGTTTGGTATGACATCTCAGAGACCACATGAAGCCAACGAGATCAGACATAGGAATCAGTTTAAGCTGGATAACTTGTCAGATTTTCTGCTGTCCTTAAAATACAATACAAGATAAAAGAAGACTGGTAAAACTGAGAAAATCACTGACTCCCAGGATTTCCCTTGGTAAAGGGAAAATTGAGACCCTCTGCTGGTTTTCAGTGCCGTGGATGAGATGGCCGACATCCCAGCTGGTTCCCAGTGACCATGTGCCCAACTGTCCCTGCTCTGCTGGCATCTCCAGTGACCCACAGACTCTCTGCAGCACCACCGTGCCAATCACTGCAGAGATGAGTGGGCTTTCTTGTCAAGCAGTAGAGGGGAAATCAAATCAAACTGCCTTCGTTATAAACCCTGATTACAGGCAAGATGCACCGTCTGCAAGTGCAGGCAGTGTACAGATGTACTGAATAAACGTCACAGCCTCCTTTTTCTCTGCTTTCAGGGTAGTGCAGCAGTGCACTGTGTCTTTTGGGACTTTCAGGAGAACAGTAAGTGTTATTTACAGACCTGCCACGCTTCCTCTGTCACCAGCCTCACAGAGCCTTTGACTCCTTGACATTGCAGCTTGAAACTTTGAGGCTGTCCTGTTGAGTCTGTGTTGCTGGTTTCCATTGCTGTTGGTACCTCAGCAATCAGTGTAAATACTAGGGGATGTGTGTCTGGCATTGTACAGTGCTGCATCTACATGAATAAGAAAACTTATCCTCAGAAAAAAGCAGAAATGCAATGAAACATTAGATTAGTACTCACGGTTACTTCAGGGAAGTCAGTGGGGGCTTTGCTGTGGTCAAGTCTTCAATATGGCTCAGACAGTTAACAAACACAGAAAGATAGTTGCGTGTTGGGTTAACTCAGCTCACTTGGGAGAGGTTTCCTCTGCAATTATTGGTGCCAGAATATATGTATTTTTTAAATCAGAAGCTTAGCTTTTGAATATGTCATACATGCCACCTAAGTAGGGTCATAAATTTAATTTCACCAGGGAAGATCTGGCTTTTTCAGTGCTACACTCTGCCTAAACAAATCCTCTGCCCTGTAAATATTTCTTGCCTTCTGTGTTTCCACACCCTGCAGCATCATCTAGTCCAGCACACTTTTCCTTACCTTCCTGCTTTCTCTGTGTGCGGGTGTGTAAATGACTTTAAATATTTCTTCATTCCACCAATGGCTTTCATCCAAGTTTTGAGGTTCTCAGGCAACTATATAAGATGTGTTCCTGTGTGAAATCTCACTTGAGTGCTGCTAAATGACCCTGCAATCTGTAGTAACTTGAGCTCATATTCACACATTCTGAATGCTGCAGAGCTATAAATGACTGAGCATGACTAACTCTGCTTAAAAATCCTTTTTTCTCTATTACACAGATGGACTGGGTGGTTGGAATACATCGGGGTGTGAAATGGAATATACAGATATGAATTACACAATCTGTTTTTGTAACCATCTTACCCATTTTGGAGTCCTACTGGTAAGTACTCTGTGAATCATCTCCAAAAAAGTCCCGTGGCACCCAACAAAGTCATCACTGGTTTTGGGGAGAGATGGGAGATTCGTATCTATACAAGCTGTTAGAGATCTGCAATTTTTGCCAAAATCAGTAATAACAAACAAAACAGGTATAATAAGTTTTATGGTATAAAGTCCTCTAAATGTCACTTGCTTCAAGGCAAATTCATTTTACAGATGCAGTTTGTACTTCCTTGCAATGTAACTTCATCAATGTTAATGTGTTACTTGCTGTGTTGGAAATACTGTGTTAAATTTATTACCTGCCAGTGGCAACTACTGACATTACATCTTTCTGAAAGTTTTATCTATGCTCTATCAGAAAGGGAAATTTAATATAAATACAGGAGATGGAATTAACTATCGTCTCTTATCTGTAGGGCAGAAAAGGCAGCAGTATTTTAACACAGAGAAAACTGCCTCTAAAAGATGAATGTCAAAAAATGGGATGACTGCCTGAGAATGGGCTGCAACAAATGCAAAGTGATAGGCAAGCTGAAAGCAAACTGATTAGATTACAATTGTCTAATCCCAGTCGGATATAACCAGTTGGATGGAGTAAGGCCCCCGCTTCGCCTTTGGATGCTTGCCCAGCTTCCCAGAGAGGTCAGCATCACCCTGCTCCCAGAGGGGCACAAAAGAGTAAAAATGTGACTTCTACAGGAAGGAGTTTAGATGTTACAGGTTTCAGACAACTTGCTAAGGTTTCCATTCAAGCAAAGAGAATCCAGTCTGATTTTAAGATCACACCTCTCCTGCACTGCCACTTTCGTTATCAGCACAGTCACAAGCATTTAACAGCCGTGCCAATTGTACATCAGAGACGTAGGTTACTAGTCTGAGGATCGAAGTTTCACCAAACAGAAGAGAAACCATGGCAGGGAACAAGAAAATCCTCTCTGTGTCACCACTGGCAGCAGCTGTGGAGGAGCAGGGCCCAGCCTCCCAGCTGACTGCTGCAGAGGGACGCTTTCTGGACATGGAGGATCCTCCCACACTCCAAGACATTTAGCTGGTTTGTGCAGTTCCCACGGGTGGCAGCTGCCATTGAAACAAAGTAGAGTTTCTCTTACAAAGTGAGCTCCCAGTGGAATAATTTGGGCAAGATCCTGGAATCCTTATAGAATTTGTGGTTTCTGAAACACAGCTTTTCTATCTTCACAATTTATTACTGGGTGCTTTAAATACTGCGTATTTTTACTAGTTTGGATATTCTGTAGGACTATGCAATAAGAAACACATCAAAATATTAATGGAAACCCTCCAGGAGTAGCAGTAAGCAGAACAGAAATAGATTTCTTTATCAATGTGAAAATGTGGAAAGCAATTTTCTTTATCTGTTATGGCAAACAACTCTGACTCTTTATCTTGTAACATAGGACTTGTCCCGGACAGAGATAGATATCATACATGATCGTATATTAACTCTGATAAGCTATGCAGGATGTGGTGCTTCCTCCCTTTTTTTGGGTATAACACTGGTGACGTATCTAGCCCTTGAGTAAGTTTGATCCTTTTTCTTATATTGCTTTTAATATTTTAGCAACAATGAATTTGCAGTAACTATCAGCATATTTGGTAATATTTGATGCTGTTATGAATAGGAGGCAAGAGTGAGAGCTGACAGTATAAATAGTGCTTAATTTTGTCCTGTGACTGTGATGAAGTAAGAGGGATTCAAATCCTCATGCTTCAATACAAGAACTAGTCTGAGCTGTTCAGCAACTTCTGTGTTCCTAAATTTCTGTCATTTCATAAATTTACCTGTCGACATGAGTAAGATATCCTGTCAAGAACTGGGAAGATTCCCTGTATATAGATCGTACATTGGATGATATCAACAGTGAAATAGGGAAACTTAGTTTCTCTTCTCTTGCTCTTGGTCTTTCTTGTGTTTTGTGCTTTAGGATAGGTTTTGTTTTATGCTGTATGTGCCAGTAGCTGCTGGCATGATAGGGTCCTAGAGTTAGGTAACGGTGGGTACTTTAATAATCCAGTAATACAGCAATAACAATAATATTCGATGCAGTGGTAAAAACATGATATTAAGTCTGTCTCTCCTCCACCAAGCGTGAAAAACTTAGCAGGTCTCCCTGTATATAGAAGCTCTGCTTTTTCAGGCTGGGAGATCTGTTTCAAAAACCCACTAGTGATATATAAAACACCAATGCAGGGTGTCAACTTACACCACAAGAAGCCAATTTATAACATGCCAAATACATATTTGTGCTACTTTGCATTAGTGAATGCACCCAGCACAACTCATGCAGTGATCACCTTGTGGACTTTCCCCTTCTTTTTAGAAAACTGCGGAAAGACAACCCTTCAAAAATCCTGCTCAATCTTTGTGCCGCACTGCTGATGCTGAACATGGTCTTCCTCACCAATTCCTGGCTGTCCTCATTCAACCAGCCAGGTCTCTGCATCGCCGTGGCCGTGCTCCTTCACTATTTCCTTCTTGCAGCTTTCACGTGGATGTGCCTGGAGTCTGTTCAGTTTTACTTGGCTCTTGTCAAAGTTTTCAATGTTTATGTCCCAAAGTACATATTCAAATGCTGTATTGCTGGCTGGGGTAAGTAAGCAGATTTCTCCTCTGCTTCTGTGCTTGTTAACTTCTCTAAGATAGGAGCATGTCTGCAAAAGTTAGTTAGGATACCGAACTAGTAGAAATGTGGTGCACACCCTGAGCCGTAAGGATGGATTTCTTCCCCCAGCCAGGTTCAGCTTATGTTTCTTCTGCCCAGCGAGACATTAACAGAAAGTGCCCGTTTCTCCCTGCACAGAGTCACATGCAAGGAAAGGCAAAAGCGGGTGTAAGGAACTGCTTTCCCTACCCCTCCTGCTCTTTACAGAAACGATTTATCATGGTACCTCACATCAGTGGGTGTGCCTGAGGAGGTACGAGCTGCCCACAGCCTTCACGCCAGCACTGGTGATGCTCAGAGGGGATTCTGATCTTCTTCTCCAGGCCTCATGTCCTTACCTGCCATTCTATGCATGATTGCCCCGTAGGGGGTGGGTTTGGCTTTCATTCATAGCTCTTCCTGAGGACTTCACTGATTCACCTTTCCTCTAAGCACTGAGCATCAGAGAATTGTTTGGGAGAAACATAACAAAACGTACCCAAAATGCTGGCTCAGCTGTTAGAAAAGGTATTGTCAGAGGCACTGGCTCAGAGCAGAATTTAGTCTGTATTTTTTGGGTCGCCATTAGATACTGTTTTAATGGGTTTTTTAGGCTTTTCAATAGCGTGCAGAGTATCATCATCTCTGTCCTTAGATCTGATGTCGCATATAATTGTTCTCAGGGGCAGCCATCCATGATGGTCTTGTTGGCGGCAGCCATTCTCAACAGAAAAGCCAGAACTGAAAGAAATATGTGAGATGGGAAATGAGTGGAAGGGAAGACTGATAAAACACTGTCTGGAAAATGTCTGTCTCTATCAGATCTTCACACAAAATGCTGTGGTCTGCTTATCTTTTGCCTCTGCTTTTTGTAATAATCAGTTGGTTTTATTTTGCCAGATTGGATCCCTTCTGGAGATGTTTGAACACTCACAAACATTCTGCAAACACAGATATTTTTATGCCTACTCATTTGTAATTTACATAAATAAGGAGATTAAACCCGCTATGCCACCCATTTAATTAGACTCGTTTCAGAAGGAGCTTTAGGGGTAGAGTTTGATCCTAAGATGTGCATGTCTGCTGTAATTACTCATCAGAGATTATCTGACATCTTTCCATAGTCTCGAATTTTTTCTTTTTAATCTAAATACCTCTTTTTCTCTTGCCTTCCATATTAGGAATGCCAGCTATTGTAATTACTATCGTGGTCATTATAAACAAAGACTTCTATGGCAATGGATCACATTCTGAGAGCAATCCATTCAGCAATTTGTAAGTGTAATACTTCAAGTTTTTTGATGGTCACCGGAGTATCTTATGAATACAAGAAATAACCAGAAGGCTACAACTTCTCTCTTGCTTTTGCCTTTTCTCCCCCATCATAACCCACTCCTTTTAGTGGTTCTGGTTCATTGGATCATTGTGGATGTATGGCTACTGCATGGAAGAACTCTCACATCAGTGGATTGGGCTTGAGGACAGGGAGGCCTTCTGCCAGTCAACTCTTTCTTTACATGGCATATTAACTCATTCTGGTAAAACCTAAAGGCAGAATAATTGCTCTAGTATTTTGCATGTTTGCTTCTGGTTTTTTAATATTTGTTCACATCACTGTCTCTTCATGAGTTCAAATTCTTTTATTTAAACACTGCATTCTTTCACCCTTTTTTAGAAGGGTTTTATAGCAAAGAACGCTTCCATTTTTTCACCTGATTTTTCTTTAGTACAATCTCATCGCTTGTTGGTGAAGATTACCTGGAATATTTTAATTCTATCCCACCAGAGAGGCAAAACACAGCCATGACACCTCAGAGGGAAAATAGTTACCCATCTTTAGCAAAAAAGCAGTAAAACTCACTACTTTATGCCTGAGGAAAAGCTAACCAGTGCTCATCTCTGTGCCATACTATTGTTTAAACTCCAAACTGAGTCGTATTTAACTTGGTTTTCGTAAGGCAGTGTGTCTTTGTGTGTATACATTATTAAGTTGAGAAACAATGGTCAGGTTTATCTGAATTAGGCAGAGATATTAAAGTCTCAAAGTTATTGAATTTCTATAGCATCCATAAAAAAGGCAAGTAGACAGATTCTACAAATGTCCTCACTGAGGGAAAGTAATGGGCGTTAGCGAATGCCCCTTACTAGGTATTGGAGAACCATACGGGAGATTTGTTTTGGATACCCAGCCTCATTACTTTCACTGCTCACAAAACTCCTTATTGAATACAGACCTCCCTTTCTTGCAGTTGCTGGATTCAAGAGAACGTAGTGTTTTACATCTCCGTTGTGGCCTATGTCTTCATAATATTTTTGACAAATACAGCCATGTTCATCACTGTTCTTCTTCAAATCCACTCTGTGAAATCAAGGACACAAAAGAGATCCAGATTGTGGAAACGGGGTTTTCTCCAGGACCTCAAAAGCACTTTCAGCTTGATGTTCATTTTGGGCTTAACTTGGGGCTTTGTCTTTTTTGCCTGGGGAGCAGTGAGGATATTGTTCTTGTATCTCTTCAGCATTTTTAACACCTTGCAAGGTAATTTCTGAATGGAGTACTGCTATAAATACAACCGTTTAGGGCTGTGGAATAGAAATAAATTTGTAACATCATGTAATTCAAGCATGGGGGAAGAGGAGTGCTCATATAGCTTTTGTGTTACTGTGTTCAGCTATTTTAATAGGAAAGCTCCATTGCAGTGGGATGATAGTGTTGTTCAGATAGTATTGCTGTGATAGATATACTATTAAAGACATGAATTCATGCCTTTGAAACATAAGTCCCAGTAAATGCATCTTTTCAGGAGCTGGCACAATCCCTTTCATGTGGGCATAAAAATGGTTGATAGAATCTACAGTGACTTGCAGCTTATTCTTACACCAAACCTGCAACAATCTCTCCCCATTACCTTTTTTTACGCACAAAAGACTCAGTGCAATTCTGTGCCAACATGATGCTGGCCCAGGGACACCCTCTCTGCCCATACATCACATACTGGTAACTGAGTGGCATACAAAAAGTAAAGAAAAGGGAGAGTGCATTGGAGAACCCACCCGAAAACCTCTGGATTTCTCTTCTTACTTCTTTAGGGTTCTTTATCTTTGTGTTTCACTGCCTAATGAAGGAAGAAGTAGTGAAGCAGTGTCGAGTATACTTTTGCTGGGGACGATATCATCTGAGTAATTATTCTGGTAAGCACTGAGGGATTTTGGTTAGCTTGACTCATAAGTCTTTGCCTGCTACAGGTGTCACATTTGTTCTTACATTAAGAAATAAGGCTCTATTCAATAGCCTTTCTGCATTGCATTGGATAATTGTTCTTTAATAGGTCTTCATCCTCTTCCATTAACTTCTTATATGACATGATGATGGGGTGACAGCATGCAGTAAAAAATGTAGATTTCAGAAAAAGATTTCAGCTTGGTCTATAATTCTGTTCTCACATGCCATTCAGTGTTCCCTTATGTGAGCTATGTTTCTGGTGGCCTTCCAGTCTTCATAAAGCTGAGATTCAGAAATTTATGCAGGATATTGGACATACTAGTAGCTATTTTTTATGCTCAGGAGCTGAGTTTGCTCAGCCTGGGAAGGAGAAGGGAGATGTAATTGTTGTCTTTGGCTGTCTGAGGGGTGGTTATAGAGAAGAGACAGACTCTTCTCAGAGGTGTGCAGCAAGAAGACAAGAGGCAATGGACACAAGTCGCAGCTATGGAAATCCCCATTATTTATAAGGAAACACATTTTTTTCATAATGAGGGTAGTTAAATAGGTGACAGTGGCCCAGAGAGACAATGGAGAGAGTCTCTCTTCTTGGAGAGTCAAAATTTAGCTGGACGGGTGCCTGATCAACCTGATCCAAGTCTGGGCAGGAGGTTGGAGTGAAGACCCCCAAAGGTCTCTCCCAACTTAAATTATTCTAAGATTCTGCTATCTACCAGCTCAGCAAGAAATAGCATATGCTTTGGCTTATTCTTGATGTAGATTTTTCACATAAATTGGGAAGAACTGAATAACATCAGTACCTCTGTGTGTCTATCAAAATTAGCTGACATAAAGAATCGGTATGACCAAGGAGAAGCTAACTCAATTTAGCCTTTTCAGGAAGCCAGCCTGAAAATCCCATATGAACATACATGCCCTGTATGGAGCAGTCTTGTACATTGTGCGCTGCCGAGGAATGTGTCCCTTTCCATTTGCAGAGGGGGAATTCAGCTCTAAGTAGCACACAGAGTACTCTCCCTTCAGCATGAGCCAGCTCGATGGTGTACAATACACCAAGGGTAAGGCTGCCATTCCTGTCCTTTGTGTACCTCCTGTCTTCTTTGGTGTGACCTTATCCAAATTAGCATTGCTATATTGGGTCCCTAAAGGGAAACAGAAGACTGCATTGCTGGTATCCAGCCCCACCTGCACAAGTGTGACGGAGCTAGTGTAAAAATGAGCAGCAGGAACTGTGCATTGTGCTGCACGGAGACCCACGGCTTCAGGGCAGGTACAAGGATGGCACAAGAAGCAAGCACAGACCTTTCTCCTCCCTGGTCTCTAGTAGTTTGAGATGTGACACCCGTACCAAATTTTATTTCTGTGCCTTCCATTCTCTGATTTCAGACTGGAGTAGGTCAGGTGCAACTGCTGGATCTACACCAAGGCGTTTAAACCACAAATCACCATCCCAGGCTTTGTGGAGTCTACATTCTAATGGAACAAGTTCAACTTTCAATGGCTCAGATTTCCTCCCCGGGACTTCTCTGGATGTAAACTTTAGGACTGGTAAGAAAAACAGTGTGCACTGTATAGATTAGAATGCAATAGGTTCCATACGGTGACTGTCAAATCCTAACCAATGGAAATAAATAGGAAACCTTTCACTGCTTTGTCTGTGCCAGACTTCGGTTTGGAGTTAATGGCTACATTATGGATGGCTTTTCTGTAGTAAGGAAAGTAAGAAAGCCCTTAAGATCGTGCTATGGCTCTTCTCTGAAAGGAAAGGAACTCTCTGCTCAGTTTCCACCGTCGGCACCTAAGACATATTCTGCCCTGGGCCAGCTGGATGGCAGTCTCACGGGACTACTTCCAGTTAGGGAGCACTATAGTCTTATCTCATGCATTCCCAAAAGAGCAAAGATCTTGGGGAATACAGAAATCTGAACAGGACCTGCTGTGAGCCTGTTTAACCCAGAACAACCCCGCAGGAGGTTTTGCCTTCCCAGAAGGAGAAATTTTTGCAGTCCCGTATTCTGAAAAAAGGAATGTCTTTATAGGAATTCTGACCTAAGCACCAAACATTTCTGATTGTTTTTGGAAACACAACAATTTCTGTTATTTGCCCAAGGACGTTAAATCAGTGAGTTCTGCATAGACAGGTCTCTTTCTAAACATATTAAATCAAATTATTATAATGGCAAATTTTCCTAATTTCTTTTCCATAGCTGGAATTCATTACAATCCCAGTGCTGTACCTCCAGAAGATGGTGAGACCAAACATCCTTGTTCATGAAGAACCCATGGATACAGGGCTGCACTACCCACAGAAAGCAAGATTTTTTCATTGATACTGAATTTGTTTTCTTCTGATGGTCTAATGAAGGTTCTCTTTGTGGCATGTAGAAATAAACATTGATCTAAATAATTACTTCTAATGTACAATTATCACTCTGAATGCAATTAACAGGGCTAAAATATCCCATGATTCAACTCTCTAGGCTTCAGTGACGTGGCAGCACTGACCATATAAGGACTGGTCCCCCTGTGTTTCCAAGATTAGCGCTCATGTTAAACAGGGACTGGAAACATTATCTTCCTCATCATTAGCCCTTCTCGTAGTTTGTCCTCTTTTTTTTTCTCTTTACACCCTCCTACCAACCCTCTGCTCCCTTCTTCATCTGATGCTTATCCTCAGAACATAATACCCATAATATTGATTTTCAAGTCATATTTTCAAGCCTATTGGCTAACTGTCTCTGGCATGGATGTCTAGGTTCCCCAATCAGTATTTGTCCTTACTTTTTCGGAGATGGACTTGGATCAACTTTTACACATTAAGAAACTGGACTCAGCTTTCCAAGATGCTTGTTTCAGTTGTATGTTTTTATTTTCAGATGTGCTGGCACTGCTGACATGGATTTAGATTTCTAAAGAGATGCAGACGCGTGTTTAAATGTTTGAAAACATTGCCCAGTACCTTCAAATAGAATGTGGAAACAAGAAAAACTGAAATTCCCACCTCTAATGAGTATCCATGCGTATGATAAAGGTTTCAGGTTACCTCTCCTGCAAAAAAAACCCAAACCAAACAATAGCAGATAAAATCCTACCATATTTGGAGGTGGCAATGAAGAAGTTTGCCCTTTAGTAATAGTTCGCTGTGAATACAGCAGGAGATAAACTCCATTTCATAACGTCACCAGAGAAATTTAACTTTCCTCTCTTGCTACAGTAGGGCTTTCTTTCAGCAAATGCATTTGAACCAGTAACTTGCCTGCTCAGCCAAATCCTAGTTTCAGTTTTGAATGCCTTTCTCTGTATCATTCAGGTAAGGATTTTTTGATGATTGCTAATATAGTAAAATACTAACCAGTACCGATGACAGAGAAGTAAAAAAATATAATAGAGCGATGTCTTAGAGCTGGTACGTACGATAGCAAATACAAAAGGTTCTTTCATTCTGTGAACAACTCCCACACAGCAATTAGTGGAAAAAGATGAATATTTCAATGTACCGTAGCTATAGCCAGCCTACTTGAAATTAGACAGATCACCTTCAGTTCCTTGGCTTTCTGTGAGAAATGTTAGCATTAAAAACATGCAAACAAGTTCCAAAAACATGCAAACAAGTTCCACCTCGTACCCATTTGTTTCCAACTTGAAATTGCTTTCAATGAGAAAGAAATTTAATACAAAATACAGTTCAGTATGATGGACACTTGAACTATCATTCTTTGCTTGTATTCTTTATTTTCTCTAGTAAACTCTTTGTTCCATAATCTGCTGCTGAATACAGGTTTTCCCTGCTTTGCGATGAGCAGGACACACTGTGCCGTGGTGCTGTGTGCTAAAGCTGTGCCTCACCCCCACCCTGCACCCCCGACCCTACCCAGGGCATCCCGCAAGGGTAGGACAGGAGGCTGCGGAGGTCTGTGGAGGAACGGGAGCTTTCATTCTCCCCTGAGTCCCTTTTACACCCGTTTGTCTCGCCTATGATATCAGTAAGTCTCGGTGGATGGACTGTTGGACCCTTTTTGCTTCTTTACCACCCTGCTTTGACCCTCACTGTTCACCTTCATGCTCTAATTCTTTCTGCATGCACTTTATCGACAGAAGGCAACCGGCTTAAATTTAGACTAGACATTAGGTAACAATTTCTAATTTTAAGGAATAAGTGGTCAAGAGAGCACACAGAATTACCATCACTGCAGGTCTTAAAAAACAATCATAGTGATAAGACAAAAATCTGCCAGAACCGGTGTAAGCAAAGTTGATTTTGCCTTAGGGCAAAGGATGGACTGGAAGACCTGTTGAAAGTCCTCCAAACTATTACTCTGATTTAAAATAAAAAGGCAGCAAAAGAGGATTAATATGAGAGCAACATGAGACTGGCCTTGTCTCCTGCATACTGTAATTGTTTTATTACATTCCTCATGAAAGATGAAATGTACTTTGATTTTCTAAGGTTTTTGCTAAATGCCCTCATAACATTATTAAATGATTAGAAGCAACAAAGATTTGGATAAAAGCTGGACAAGCAGTGAGAAAAGTGCCAGAATACTTAAGACGTCTCAGGCTGCCGAGAAATAGCTGGAAATTCTTGGGCAGATCCATCAGCGCGTTTCCTGCTTTGGAGGTGTAACAGCAGGAAGAAGAGCAAGCTGCACAGCGTGCAGCGATGTCAGGTCTCCATTCTTGCTATTGATTTCTTTTCTATTCAAAAAGCAAAATCTGGAAGTAAATTTTTAAAAACCTGTCAACTTGCTTATGTGAAATGCAAAGCGCTATTTGTTCTGGGGAGACGGTTAGCTCACTTCCACCCTCCATCATATGCTTAATGGCTCTTCCAGCTAAACAGTGTATCATTTATGATTCAGGCATGGCATTGTTTAGGCTGTCAGTCAGAATGAAGATGTGTAATTTTCTTTGGGATGAAATAGTATCTTCTGCACCAGCATCATTACATTTGCTTTTCTCCAACATATCTACGCTGACATTCTGTCACAGAATTGTGCATTGATGGTTTTCATGGGGAGAGGACATGCACAAAGACAAATCTAATAAAAAATTGCTGTGCACTTGTGATTCACATCCTAATAATTTTAAGTGATAGGAAAAGTGTCTGCAGCTCTGGCTCGAAAGTGACCTGACGGGCAGAGGTGTGTTACTGACACAAACGCATCCTCCTCCCTGCAGTTCTGATTGTATCAGTTGACTCTGCTCTCTCTCTGAGAATGCAGCAATCGAAAAGCTCCCTTGGTTTCTAAGTCATTCTCATTTACTCCTAGATTGCTTATTTTTAGCAATACACACACCAGGAAATGCGTGCTCTATTTTAAACCGATGAAAAAAGGATTTCTGAAAGTATATTTATCTGCGAAGACAATTATTTGATGCCAGATCTCAGTGGGTTGTTAACAATAGGTTAGATGATGCAAAAGAAATAAAAAATGATAGTAAAATCGCTGCAGCAGCTGTGGTGACTTGGGCAAAACCCTCCCCACTCCCATCTTGCTATTTAGACTGGCACAAAACTCCACCACCCTTCGTACCAGCTAAGTCAGTGGATGTAGATCCAAGGTGTAGGCAGCTCGCTGAAAGGTCGCTGAAGACTTTTTACATCTCCACAGGGACAAGGGGCTAAAGCTGCCTCCTAGCTCAATGTATGTCCAGCTCTTTGATAGCCATGTGATAGATCAATATTACATAGGATGACAGTTAAAGGTCAGTATAGCTTATTTAAGTTTTCTTCTGACAGCTTATGACCCTACAGTAGTGGTTAGGAATACAGGTTAGCAATACTTGCACCCAAGACGTATAATTCTTTCTAAAACTAGGAGGCAGTTATTATTGGGACAACAAAAGAAGCGTCATTATGGGAAATGGTTTGAGATTAAAAATCAAAATACTGGGAAGATAATTACCTATTGCGTAAGATGATCATTAAGTCTTAGTGCACAATACTCTTTGCTTTTAGGTATCAGAAAGTATTTAGCATGTAATGGCACTCTAATGGTTCTAAATTAAATATATCACTGAGAGTTTCAAGGATGCCCGAAAGAATTATGCTTGCTGTACTACTTCATTGCCTGATTGTTCCTGTAATGGAAGAAATTCAGGGATACATTCCAGTGTTTATTTTTCTCTTTTCTGAGAAATGACACCAGTGGCCATTCCCACACTGAAACTGGATGAGGAAACTCAGGAGGCTGGAAGGGATGAAAGAATGGAGAAACAGGGTAAAAGGTATTTGGAGCAATTGATTAATGACCGTATTTGAGATCCTGCCACAGGCAGACTGAGTCCCACTAATTCCGCTGAATAGTCTGGATTTAGACTCTGTAACAAAATCAGAAGCTATTTTCTTAGATTTTAGCCAAGAAGATATCTGTCTTGTTGCTGTATCACTGAATGCTGCTCCTGACAGCTCATCTGAACTGACCTTCCATCTCACCTTCCTAACACTGAGGGCTGGAATGGTGTTATTTTTGCTCCTATACATGCTGATAAGTCTTGTGGTATTTGAAAGTGTAACTGGATAGCTCATCTTCAGTTCCAAAAAACAGGGACGCAGTTCCAGTGAACCATTACTTCAGGATTTTTTGCCCTGAGTCTCAGTGTCTGCACAGGTCCCTCAGCCCTTAGTGCAGAATCAACTTGACACAGGCGATAGGGAGGTAACACCAGTAATAAACCAATGTATTTTTCTCCTAAATGGGTAGTCTTTGACAATGAATGGTTACACTCTGCTATGAGTGTGACACAGCCAAGGAAATTGTCATTAAAGTGTCCTAAAAAGACATTTTCCCTTTTAACAACTCAGTAGTTGTTTTGCCTCCAACTGCTGAGGACACCGGGCAATGGTAAAAAATCAATATACAGAACAGAGAAGATGTTCCCACTTAGTGGTGAAAAACACCAGACTGACAGACATTGAAACCAAGCTCTTGTGCCCGCAAGTGCAGAAACTCAGCACAGGCAGTGCCTTACGTAGCCTCCCTGCCCATGGCCTGACATGCGTAGCTCTGAAAGGGACGCCTGGCGAGACGGGGAGGTGATGTGCTCTCTGCTTAGAGAGGGACTCAGACCTAGCGCACAGAAATGACTCATTCCCGCTCTCCCAGCAGGACAGAGCAGAACTGGAAACAGCCCTGGATGTGTTAGTAATTTGCTTTGAACATGGACTGCTGTCTCTGACATCAGCGCTCGCTCTGGGTGTGCATTCAGGCCTCCCCATTGAATACTTGCCTCCCTGAATGCTAGAAAAGGGATTGGGAACACCCAGACAAGGCATACAGCTCATCAAATGGTTGTCATATAAAAGCTTCATTCTTACTATTGATGTGAGTTATGATATTCTTTGTCCCCTCATCTTGCCATTGTTTGTCATGCTATTGGCAGTTTCGATTTAAAGAGAAGACACTAAAGCTGCAACACAGACGCCAAGTCCGAAACGAGGCAGTCACGCACGCCCACCCGTCAGAACATTGTCTCTAGAGCAGGGACTCCTCTTCCCAATGCAAAGGTGGCAAAGCCAGTTCAGAAAACACTAGGAAGAAAAAGATATTTCAGGTAACATACTTCTAGTTATAACTGCAGAGTCTAGCTTATAAGCTCGGGTTGTTAAAGGACTGCAGGTTAGGACTTCTTGATGAAGGACAAAAAGCCTTCCTTCACCTTTATGTCAAAAGAAGACGACACAAAAGGAAGGCTACTGAGATTTGCTGGAAGGGAAAGATATACATTGATCTGGGCAGAGTGCTAGGCTTCAAATCTGTTTTCTACCTCCAAGGAAGAGTAAGAGGAACATGCCCGTAGTGACCCAGCGGCAAAGTCCTGCTCTGCGCTGCTCTGCGCTGAACAGTCTGGGCACGTGGATAGTAATCAGGCTCATCCATCGAAGAGACCTTAATCTAAGAAAAGCCTTTTATAAGAGAGGATGTCACAATGGAGTCTACCAAAATTCAGGACTAGGATAGACAAGCTGTTTGGTATCTCTCTGCCATTAACACCCAAAGAACATAAACGTCAGTTTGCTCAGCGGAGAGACAGAAAGATACATCAGCCAGCAATAAACAGATGGCAAAATTGCTAGGAGAGACAATTAAAGCCAGGGTCGAAAATGAGTTTGAGACATAAAAGAAGAATTAAGACAACTAAATAGTTCTATGCAGAAATGATACAAATAAAGACCTAAGAAAATGAGTTAAAATAATCCCCCCAAAACCAGGCTGGCTAATACAGCTGTAGTTCATTGTGTATCAGTTTTGTGTTCCTAGCTCTCGAGTTACAAAGCATTTCAAACATCTTTTTTGTAAATAATGATTAATGCAGCATGATCAATGTATACTGAAATAACAAAAAGACACTACACAAAATAATTTCAGTTATGGAAGATCAATTTCTTTGATGGGAGTGAAGATTTTGGCTGTTTCCTCCATATTTTGGCTTGGTGCAGAGCAAATGGTTCTGAGATTTTTCTGAGTGGGTGACACTACGCAGAACATGGAAATGACTTAAGTCAGCAGTCACACTGCATTAAAACAGAAAATTTGCATTAAAAATACAGATAAATTATATACTCTTGAGTATTTTACTCAGGTTTGGGGTTTTTTTTTGCAGCATGGAGTTCAAAAGGAACATTCATTTTCTGTGAAGCCTGGTACTTGAAACAATAGCCAGAATTACCTGAATTGCTTTTCTCTTCGCACCAGAAGACAGAGCTCTAAAATAACGCCTTAGAGTTGTTTACAGTTTGGAACAATGATGCCATTCTCTTACTTTTCAGCTGGATTTGCACAACTGAAAGCTATTGGAATCTGTGTTAAAAACACAGTGTGTTTTCTCCTGCCTGGTTTCTACCCATGACACCTCTGAAGAGCACACAAAAGTGATGAACAGAAACACTGAAATTCTACCATCATAAACAAATTTCATATTTAATGCTTACTATCTGTCCTTTAGATTCTTGTTGGGTCTAGAGAATGTTATTTTGTGTGCTTTTTCAAAGTAGTATTGTTCACCTCCTAATGAGTGACTAAGCATCTTATGACCTATAAAAAGAGAACCTGGCTAAACCTGCAGTAATACAAGGGCTGTAAGAAGAATTGTGAGAAACAAAGGAGCTTCCTTCTGCCAGATTCCCCCAAGGAGGCAGAAAGCTGGGAAAAATACAATCTCTCAGTAGAAAGAGAAAACCAAGTAGAAATTAAAGCTGCTGTGAGCTGGATTAGACATATATACTGTTGTCTATTAGACAGGGAGCAGCAAAGAGAGAGAGCAGCAAAAATGCGTCTGTGCTTCTAGCTAATGCAGGCTTCTAGAGTGTGAAGCGTCAGACTGAGCATTCAGGTTCAGAGACATGAAATCAGGTCCGGTTTGGAATAACAGCACATGAAGTACCGGAGTAAACACAATTTTAAGCCCTTGCCGCTTTCTGGGGTTG
>Ga0181612_117568_pt1 | contig 21481 bp, 10 predicted proteins | sample HoacroProtozoa21_FD_119630 | JGI IMG/M metagenome (GOLD analysis project Ga0181612, IMG submission 119630) | Hoatzin crop microbial communities from Cojedes, Venezuel. Combined Assembly of Gp0051906, Gp0051904, Gp0051908
CTCCCGCTCCTTCCTCACACTCTTTGCCTGCTCCAGCACGGGGTCCCTCCCACAGAAGAGAGTCCTCCATGAACTTCTCCAATATGGGTCCTTCCCACGAGCCCCAGTTTTTCACAAATTACCCCAGCATGGGTCCCTGCCACGGGGTGCAGTGCTTCAGGAACAGGCTGCTCCAGCGTGGAACCCCCACAAGGTCACAAGCCCTGCCAGCAAACCTGCTCCAGCGTGGCCTGCTCTCTCCACTGGTCCACAGGTCCTGCCAGGAGTCTGCTCTAGCACAGGCTCTCCATAGGGTCACAGCCTGCTTTGGGTACATCCACCTGCTCTAGCGTGGAGTCCTCCACAGGCTGCAGGTGGATATCTGCTCTGCTGTGAACCTTCATGGGCTGCAGGGGGACAGCCTGCCTCACCATGGTCGTCTTCTCCATGGGCTGCAGGTGAATCTCTGCTCTGGCACCTGGAGCACTTCCTCCCCCTCCTGCTTCACTGACCTTGGTGCCTGCAGAGCTTTCTCACTTATTCTCAATCCTCTCTCCTGGCTGCTGTTGCGCAGCAGGTTTTTTTTCCTTTCTTAACTATGTTATCCCAGAGGCACTACCACTGTCTCTGATGGGCTTGGCCTTGGCCACTAGTGTGTCAGTCTTGGAGCCATCTGGCATTGGCTTTACAAGACATGGGGGAAGCTTTTGGCAGCTTCTTACAGAAGCCACCCCTGTAGCCCCCCGTCCTGCTCCAAAACCTCACCATGCAAACCCAATACGGTTGTGAAAGTGCAGTTGTGCAAATGAACTCTACCTTCAGCAATACGACTGGACAGAACTGATGATCAACAGCTGCAACAGTCAGCCAAGTGCTGAAGCTGATTCCTTTGTGACAGAAAACCAGAAGATCATGGCTGAGAGAGACTTCATTTAATGAACCATCTGTTTCAAATAGATTACCCCAATAAGAGCTAAAAACTGTTCAGCCATTGTATATTCAGTTATGCAATGTGTAGCACCCGAGACCAAGACTGATTATTTCAGTCCAGTTGCTGATGAACAGTTGTCCACATAACAAAAAAAACACTGATGTTCAGAGATCTTTGTTTGTAAAGCTGTACATTCTCCTGTGCTCAGTTTTTCTTGCTATTTAGAATGGTAAGGAAGTATAGGGCCGGCTGCCCCTTAGGGCAGCTTATTTTTCACTTCAGAAGCAAAGCTGCTTCTGTGAAAGAACACAGCTTCAGCTGATGAGCATGCATATCTTATCTGAAGTTCCTCAGAGATTCGTGGTTAGACTCAAAAGCAAAATTTCGAACTATAAGCACTGTGCAAATTTTCTCTTGTGTGTATAACTCTAGTGGTTTTTAGGGTATTAGTATTGTTAAAAACCTTGCTACTATCTCAAAAAGCTGGTAAATCAGAATAGTGAACAAAATTACTGAGCTTTTCCCTGAAATCAGAATGCTGAAATTCTCATTAGGAAATTTACACACAAATTCTTGCAGGACTCCCAGCATGGCAGTTCGACTGACCTAGCCAACAACCTGTACTTGAAACGATAATCCCATTCACTTTACAGTGTTTGTCTCTGTGAAAGTCATAACTAGGTATTTCACAGAAGCATGTGTGTTAGGACTAACATGTGCCTTAAACTTTAAGGGAAGTTAGAGTTTGACATTGATTAAAAAGGAAAGTTAGGACTTGAGCACTGAGATTCGCTATTAGGTTCTGCTCCAAGAGATTATAAACACAGTGAATAGACATTTTTCATGTGATTAATACTTTATATTGCCAGGGATTAATTGCCTTCCATTAGACTCCACAGACAGAAGACCTTGCTTGGGACCATAATTTGAAACAAAATGGCTGATTTCATGTGACTCATTGCACAGAATCAAAAAAGAGAGACATCTCTGTAAAGGAGTCTGCACTGTAGAACTACTATCATGTAAAAGAGACAGCAATGTGCAGCAACAATATAAAAAGCTCTGAACTTTGACATTTGAGCCTGATGTTATAAAGTCACATTCACTTTATTGCTTGTTGTACAATGCCGATCACACTTGAGATCACTTTCCTGCTGGTGCTAGGTATTTCTGTCTAGGTGTTCCTTTGGTTTTTTTCTTGTTTTCTAATGATCAAAATGACAAATGACTTGGTACTTATTTTAATGTCATCTGTCCTAGGTAAATATCACATGATTGTTTCAGTCATTAATAAGGAAAAGCTAGCAAGAGGTAAAAAATGCTAAGGAAACAAAACATAAGTTGCAATGAACCCCCTCAAAGGGCTATGATACAGACTGTGTTTTGAATGAGTTGTTTTTTCTCCCTTCTGTTACTTCTGTGAACCTCTTACGTCTGACTTGAAAAATACCATACCAACAGAACTTGCTTTTTATTGACGCGACCAACACATTGTGACACAGAAGCAAGGTTTCTTACACTTCGAAATTACTGTTTTGTTTGAAGGGATCTCAGGTCTTTCACATTTCAGCCATGGTTATGAACACATACCAAGTGAATTCCTTTATGGCAGCAACAAGCATTAAGCTTGGCAGCAGAGGAGACGTAGTCAGAGATGCTGCCATTTGCACGCTTTTTTAGCCTGTGAGTGTAACACACTTTATTCATCTCGTTAACATCTTTACTTTGCTAAGCTGGAATATGGGGATTTTTGAAAGGATTTTGACTTCATATAGAATTAACTCTCTCATTCCACATTAATAATTGTCATATGACTGACATCATATTCTGATGCCCTATTTCTCTTTTCTTCTCTGATTTGTTTTGACATTTCTATTGACCTTGCATAAAATAACTAGCCTATATGTTTGCTCTAGTTTTGCCGTCTGGAAGGTCAAGAGAAGACAAGAAATGAATACATGAATAAGAGCGATGGATTAAAAACTAGCCCTATCCACCTGTTAAGAGTTGAAATGAGTATTTTGCATTCTTTACTTGAAAGGTTTGATTACTGCTATGCTCCCTGCCAGTTACTGTGTTGCAGGTTTTGTGTTTCTGTAGCGCTGACATGATACTCAGTACATGAAGACTGAGCACAAATAGCTCTTCTTGCTGTCACGTAGAAGGTAGAAAGAATGGTTTGGTTCTGTGTGATAATTTCTGTGGTCTGTCTTATGTGGTAACTGCCCTTCAGATAGTCTCTGCCCAGCTCCTCAGAAAAAGGCATACAATTATCAGGGGGAAACATTAATTGCAGGAGCTGAGGGAAAACTTCCTTTTGGTTCCCACTGTGTTTGAGGATGATAGAGAGATCATTTCGCCTCGAAGTTTCCCAGTTATAATCTTCACCCTCACGTAATCATGCAGCTTTAGAAAAAGGGCTGAACACAGACAAAGAAAGCACAATTTGTGACTTCCCTTGGATTTTTCAGTCTGGAAATATATTTTGGATTTTTATCGTCTTTGCTTACATGGACCCCAATAGAGATCACCTGGGCTCACTCTTCCATGACCCTCAGTCAAACAAGTTGTTCCTTGGAGCCATGGAGCATTCTCACAGCCTGCTAAATAAGCTAGTTTTCCAACTTCTTTATTAGTTTGAGTAGAAACCCTAATTTATGACTGACTTAATGTGAGATACTGCCTAAACATGGTATCTGAGGCGCTGTTACTGAATGAAAATTCATAGATGAACTTTAATTTAAAGATCAAGTTCTAAATCTGAGCTTAATTTAGGCGGAAATAGCATTTTGCCATGTAAATAGCAGCAAGATTAGCCTGACCTGTAAGCCCAAAGAAACCTACAAAATCTCATTTTATCTGTATTGGTAAAAGTTTTGTAATCATAGCTATTCTGTCTACAAAAACTGATCCTAAGCAAATGGACATTTGCATAGTAATCTGGATTGTACTTTGCATGAATGGCAAAAGATAACATTTTGAAAGTTCATCACTTTCTGCCTTCTGACAATGAAAACTCATCTTATTATTGCTTGCCAAATGCACTAACCAAGGAGTGTTCCTTATTTGTCTTTTGTTTACCTTATTACTTGGTGTTTATTTCATTTGACTAAATATACGTCTTAGACTTAAAGTATGTGGTATTTCTGGTCACAGCAAAAGTTACTTTTGAAGCACTTGGTGATCTGGCCACATATACATGATTTTAAAGAAATGTGCCCTTTTCTAAACCCAATGCCCTTTGCCATGTACAATTAATGTATTAATATTTGCTAATAGCTTAGTTGATATTTCAGTCTAGTGTTTAGATACTGTGTATATGACCTTTTTGATTCTTTTAGTATTCTGTGTTGTTTTTCACATTTCTCAACCTGAATTAATGCAATGGTCATCTAAATCTTAATGGTTCTGTAACAGCACCAAAGTTACTACCGTAAGTGCTTCATACTTTATGCCCCAAATTTGCGGTTGAGCATTTGCTTAGTGAAAAATGTTAGTCAAAAACATTTTGTATAAATGAATAAGCAAATCATATTTTCTATTGTGATACTTAAATTATTCATCTGCTTGGACTTTACTTGACTTTTACTACCAGTCGTCGAAGGGATATGGATTTAATCACTTAGTTGGAAAAATATCTGCTACGTTAATGGCAGCCTGTGCTAGGACGTTGACATTGTCTTTGGACTGTGCCTGCTGACTTGCATGAGCTATCAGAGTTCTGCCTAGGGAAAACAAAAGGCTTTCTAAAAAAGATCTGGTGACTTATTTCAGAACAACATCACAACACTGTTTGTGACCAAACCCACATTCGTCTCATTAAGTTAATAAAGCTGTAAGTCAGCACACCATTTTCTAGATTAAATTTTGTTTGTTGGAACCATATTTTCTCTCTAAATATTTTATGAAATACAGATTAAAAGATGGTAGGTGTCCATATTGTGAACATCCCACTAGAAGAAAAATAATCTATGTCTATGTTACCTATTAAGTCTGCCATGGAATCAAATAAAACAGGTTAGAAATAATTGACTGCAGCAGAACAGACCTTATTTACTCAGAGACTTAAAAATCTAGTCATAGAAAGTAGAGAGAGTTCCTCACTCCTTAATTAACCATAATTTGCTATGACACAGTAAAGTTTTCTGACAGTCTAGAGCTATACCAGTTTGCTTCTCCTTTAGAAAAGAGAGCTGCAATACATACTAAGTTCCCCAGACTATCCACAACCAAAAATTGTTAGCTTCAATGATTTTGTGATCAAAGCATTCAATTTTTCAAACACTGGGTACTTTTGGAAGCAATTTCGCTGTAGATCAGAGCAGGTTTCCTTGTTTCCTAGGGTCCTAGCATTTTTTATGCAGTTTTCAGCTAGCCAAATGGACCATTCCCCTGAGCTGGGAAACAGAAGAGTTGCACCTGCTTGAGAATCAAAAACAGGAGCTGGAGGGCTGGATATACTCCTGATCTTGTTGATTTTTCTGAGGACTCAGAAAAGCCTTGATGTGCACTAGACAATGAGTGTCAGTAACATTTTAGCCCCAATTAACTGCTGCTGAAGTTACAAAAAGGCAAATAAAAGCCAGCTTCTGCTTTTAACTGAGAAGGAGCTGTCAGCCACCAGGAGCTCTGCTGAAAGAGCTCTGTGCCATCTGTCTCGGGCTCTTGTCAGTCCCCAGGACCGTGATACAGTAGGAGGCCCAGAACATGGGATACCAGCAGCCCTGCCGGTTGCACTCCCTCGTTCTTCTCCTAGCTCGCTATAGAGCCTGTGAAAGTATGATACCTGACCCTTGTAAAGACAGCTTTTCCTGGGAGTAGGAAAGATGGAATTTTCAGAGACCATGGCTGAAATTTACAGAGGTGTTTTGCAGTCACAAACTGAGATATTACTTGACTGCCAGCTCAAACCTGTATCCACACATTGAGGCAAAATAAAATCCCTTTGGATGTTTTTTTTTGTTTTTAAATATTAGGGATGGTGTCTGATCTTTGAAGTCGGGCAATAACTCACCTGATGGGCCACATGGAACCATACTTCCAGATGCCACAAACAAGGGCCCAAAACATAAAGAGAAGATTAATGTTATGACTGTGCTCAGGTGTCAGTGATGGAAGTTGTCTGTGTCATGAGGGTGCACCTGGACAGGCTCAGAGGCAGGCTGCTTCCAAGGGACATGTGCTAGAGGTTGCAGTCTGTGAAGGTGTGGTGAAGAAAAATATTTCTGGCAACAGCTTGATAAGGATGTGATGCAGAGCATCACTGTGAAGCACTCTTCTACCATGTACATTAGCAGCATCCCTGTCATAAGTTCCACATGAAAAGCTTTCTGCAGATATTATTTTGCTGTCTAGGGTGCAGGATATGGTAAAGTTTTCCCCATGCTGGTCATATGGTCTGAGTGTAGTCACCTTCTTGTCCATATCCTAAAACCTCACAGTGCTGACTGGGATTGAAAAGGACTGGAAAATAGGCATCAAGATGCTGACTGTTATTTTACCAGTACATGATGCACATCTTGTTTAATAGGCATCAACAGAGCGTTATTGATCAAGAATAGCACATTATTCTACCAGATGCAGGACAGAAATTACATTATCTGTGTTTGGAGAAAGAATGTCCATTTCATTGGACATTATTTGGGCAGCCAAAAAGATGGGGACACAGGTCTAGACACAACTTCTGTGCTTGTGGTGTGACCTTGCATTAGTTCTGTAATTATTTAACTTCAAAGAAGTAACCATTAATGATTGTAGAAAAAGGAAAGGCTGGCCAATAGGTCTCCCTTGCTAGCTTTTGGGTAAGGATTTGTTAGGTTTTGGTGATAACAAATTAGAGGAGAATTTTAAAGAGCTGTCTGAGATCTGAACTACTGGTTATTTCTTTTACAGTTCCAGGAAGTTCCTCTAGCTGAAAGAGAGGGCTCCTGTGAATTGCCGGTACACTGTTTTTTTCTCATTCCTTCTCTCCCTCAAGAGTGAAATGCTCACAATTTGTCATTTCTTGATTAAGCCTTTATTAAGCTGTTACGAAAAAGCTCTGAAGTAGTTTATTAGTTTTTCCTTTTTTTCTTTAAGGTAAAGATCCTCCTAAGAGGACTCAACCTTTTTTAAGGATCTACAAACTGTAAACGAAGAACACTTTTCAAGTATTACCTGCGTACGAGTGGATGGGCATATCTTAAGTAATCAGTTTAAAAATTAGTTTCATAATGATATACACAAGAAGTCCGTATGAGATCTACTCTGTACTCCAATCTGTATAAATGGGCCTGGAAAAAGTGATTCATCCTTTTAACGCACTGTGTAACTAGCCAAGTCTTATTTTGTTGACATTTTAGTCCTAGGAAAATGCTGTAGTCATTCCATACTACTAACCTGCTGAAGTTAAAGTGACTCTCAAGATTTAGATGGATGAGTGAAATACGAACATTAAAGTTAAGCAGATGCTTATGTAAAGAGTGACCTAATTATGCTAGATGCTGTTCTGTTCTTGAGCAAACTGTTTTCAGTTTCGCAATCTAAACAGTCAAACGGATGAATTGCCTATCAGCCTAGTGTTTGTGTATGTGGGCAAATCTAGATCTTATGCAGTTAACCGTGTTGTTAGTGCTTTGCCAAATCCAGACTCTAATACAAAAAGCTTTATGTACTTGAGAACCCGAGGAAAAGCTGGAGAAGTCAATAGAAGATACCAGAGCTGCGGTATTACAGTGTGTTTCTTTAAAAATATTTGGATAAATCCCATTGCATGGTTTCCTTTATTAAAGAAATCTTAAAAAAAAACCCTTAACTTATGATTCCTTTAGTTTATTATCTTCATTTCTATTCTATCAAAAATAGAATCAATTCTTAAACCTCATAATTTATTATCCACTCTATAGAAAGTCTATTTTATAATCCTCTCTCTTTTAGTATTGGATTACAGTCACTGCTTATTATCAGAATAAAAGCAGGTTGGTTTTGTTCCGTTTTCAGTTATGTGATGCTTCTCTTCTGGTCAGGAAGGTAAAAAAATTAATCCTTGAAAGATCATTTTAAAACTTGATTCCTTTATACTGGATGCTTTGTGAGTGCATACTGTTTTTCAGTTCACTGCACTGTCTAGCCTTTCCTGTAGCTGAGAATTCTTTTGGTTTCTAAAGGGCAAAGAATCCTTGTCTTGAGACAAAATTCAGCTCTGCAGTATGTGATATTTTCTCTTAGAAGAGAAAGTTTTTAAACAGCTAAGACCATATAGAGAACTTTGTCTGCTCCATGTGACTGCAGACTTCATTGTATATGCTACAATTCCAGGAAGAATGAAATGGAAGGCATGTCCCTAATGTGATAGTTTTTAATTATTTACAAAGTTGAGTGTTTTTTAATAGGGATGATGTACCTCTGTTCCAGATCATTTCCCCTGTCTCTTCCCTTCAAAACTCCACAAAGAATGGGGATATAGCATTGTTCAGCACTGATACTCCTTCTTCCAGCTCTTAAACCCTGGTAATGTTTGTTGGACAATGTGATGGATATTCAGACTTTACACCTTCTAATTTTTTGTCTTTTTTCTGATGGACAGTTTTGTTGACTGACTGGAGATATCTGTGATTCTTTTACGTGGCTCTGCAATGCTAACAGGATTGAAAAGTAAAATCATACTTAATCACCTAGCTATGACGCATAACTTGGAAAATGAAGAGAACATCTGTTGTAGATTTTACTTTGGCTTCAGCTGAATATACAATTTCAGCTAAAGTGTCAGCCCTAATTTGCAAAGGGTACTGCTTCACTTTTCCGGGCTTTATAGCCAAAAAGAAATGTTCTCCTGTTTCTCAACCTCATACTTATCCCTTTCCTATAGATTTTATTTTCCTTCTTACAGGAACACGCTTAAAGCACTATAAGCAGAAGGGCAGTATCAGCATCTTACAAATGAGGAAACTGAGGCACAGAACGTGGTAGAGACCAGTAACATTCAGCAGGCTACACACACAGCTACAAGGAGAACCACAGTCTCCAGTGTCCCATGCAAGTGATCTCAGTAGTGAACCAGTCTGGGAACTCTGCTTAGGAAGAACATTCCAGGCTACCTAATTTATCCTTATGTTTGTACTAGGATTCAGCTGGTTTCTTAAAGTATTATTCACATGTGGATATTGCATACTGTCTTTGTTTACAAGAAAACATGCCTTAGGATTTGGTATGGTGTGTTCTGACAGTTTTGGACAAATGGGAATTCATGCAAATCTCTATAGAGAAAACATATATTAGAAAAAAAAGATGCAGTGATATTTAAGGTATCTTTGCATGTGGAAATTAGCATGATCCCTATGCCGCTGTTCTTGGACTATATACTTGGTTTGCTTTATATTTCTTGATAGGCAATGTTGTTTTTTCCATGACTCAGCTTAATGATACTTGGTGAAGGCAATTACAGTAACATATTTCAATTTTAAGGGAGCTATAAAAGTGGGTCAAACACAAATATTTTACCTGAATGTTAACATTCCAAACAGTAGGGAACGCAGAGCAGCCTTGACAAGAAATCTGTGTGGCTAATGCGTGATGAGCTTTATGGATCTGTGAAAATAAATAAATAAATCTCAACAGAGCAAAACACATTAATAATTAATAACAAATACTACAACATAACTTAGGAGGTGTCACCATATGCAGCTAGTGTGACTCATGCAATAAGCACCCCTTGTTTTCTTGCTCTAAGTGTGGTTCAGAATACGCTGCTGTTTCAAGCACACCCACACTTTTGTATAACCCAGTGTGGCCTAGCTACTTCTATTCAAGTACAGCAATAGGAAATACCCTTCATTTCTTGGAAGTATGAATCTCCCTTCATAATAGTCAATAATCAAATAATATAATTCCAGATCTGGAAATAGAATAAACAGAGTTCAGACCAGGCAAGCTTATCTTTACAGCCAAACTGTAGGCAGTAGGATGCTCAAGAGGTTATTATTTTTTACTAGAAATTTGAGAAGCAAAACTGAAAGACAGGTGACTTTCTGTCTTTCAGGACCATCATTTGAATAAGGAAATTTGTTTCTTGTGCAAATGCTAACACCTGCACGCTTGAAATCAATATCTGATTGACAAGAACGATACTTTCAAAATGGTGTCATTCCCTAGTATTCCCTACATGTTAATTAAATACTGGTATAAAGGAAAAGAATCTACATACAGTAGAGAATTTTTATTTTGACTAGTGGTAAGCCTTTAATTTTTCAGCAACATCTATATAGTACTTTCAAATGCATGCTTACATGCCTTTTGGAAGACACAAGAAGCCCCTAGTCTAAAATTTTATTTCTTTTGAGGTGTTTTGCTGAAAGAGGGATTGAGCTCTTACACAGCAAAAAGAGTAATTGAATGAAGAGCATTTCACTACACTAAAGAGGTTGTGTCTGTGTTCTAGTTATCGTGGACAAACCTAATTAACTTACTCTTGCACTCTGGACGTGTATTTATGCAAATTGCAAGAGGAGGGGAAAGGAATCCTTTCTCTGGAATGAACTCATCAGTTCAGGAAAGCTCTCAGTGGCTGATTAGTCTGGGAAGATTAGAAGTCAGACTTCACTATATTCTTTAATGGAAATATAATCAGCAATACATCTTTATGAAATGTGCACTGCCATCACTTGGAAGTGAGGTAAGGGCTGGAGGCAGTAGTCCAAAATCATTAACGTCCCCCAGGTCAATATAATAGGATGATAAATGCTCACTGGGAAAGGATTCATTTCAGTTTTCAAATGGTTTTGAAAGTAAAACAGAAAGTCAGTCATTTCATATCAATTTAGTCAGCTTCATACTTTAATTCAGTAATGAGAGACTTCATGTCCATCTATCCACAGTGTATTTGTAATGCCTGAGTTAGGTAGTAGCATTATTTCTGTTAGTGCAATTCCACCAAGGGAAGATGGAAAGACAGGAATCATTCTGGCATACATCTTGATTTATGTAATAAAACTGAAGGTGGTGTTCTTCTGTAGCACAGTAACCATTTATTGAGTTTATTTTCTGGAACAGAATAAAAAAGCCCTGTCCCTGGCTGGATATTTGGGTCAATAGAATTGCCCTGAAAGTTTCCCTTCTTCTTTCCGCCAGGATTGATATGGGTAAGAATGGATCATAAACAAGGGTTTGTCCTGGGTATTTTAAAATGCTTTAGAGAAGGAAAAGAAATGGTTTGTCTATTCCGGTTTCTGCATGAAGAGGCAATGCTTTATCAGCTTGTATTTCAGTTAAAAAAAATAAGTATTTTGGAGGTTGTGTAGATTTTTCGGCAGTCTTTCTGCTTCCATTTATCTACTCTTGCTACAGCAATTGGCACCTTGTGGACGACAGCAGAACAGGCATTTGATTTCAGTTGGCTCTCGAAAGTGTCATTAACCCCAAAGGATTAAGTCTTCTAGGATACAGACTGTATAGGTCATAATATAGTGAACAATATCGTTGTGTCATTTGATTTTAAACCTTTCTTTTTTTAAGGCTTTATTCCTGTTTTAAGAGATAGAAGAGGAAGCACTGATTCTTTATTTCTAAATGGATAGAAGAAAATGTTATTCCTTTGTCTGAAGTATTGGGCTTTGAGAGAGATTTTGAAATGCAAATTCCCTAGTGGAAATATTCTTCACCATTTACATGAGCTATCTTGATAATATATCAGAGTCCAGTACCTACGCGATTCATAACTGCACAAAACAGGGCATTTTTGATCTCTGATTAGTGAAAATATGCTACTGCAAATGTATCCAAAATGACATCTTAACTATTTATGTGTATACAATTAGTTCTTTATAAAAGGAAGACAATTTCACCTGTCTTACACTGCCATATGTATTGAGGAGTTTAGTTTTGCTGAGCGTATGCATCATGTGCACTTCGTAATGTCTCAGCACACCTGCATCCTTATAAGGGGGGGGGCACCTAGCATGCTTTGTTAGAAAAATAGCAGCAAAAAACTAACTTGGAGTCCTTACCTTTAACTTATAGCAAAATAGAGAATCTCTGTGAAGTAATGTATGTAGGGGAGATGGCACTTGTACCTCTTGTTGCCTCTCTGTAGTTTACTGTCACACTACAGGCAATAAAAGAAGAGCAGTAATATTGCTTGTGAGTAGTATTTTGCATCTAAGTGGTACTTAAAATAGTGCCATCTTACCAAAGGCACTTTTTAGGCACAGCAGTTCCTGCAAGCTAAAATTTTCTCTTAATGGTCTTCTCATGTATCAGAAAAATATTCACCTGTTTGGCAGATATTTAGGAATGTTTTAGCATCTGTTTAGGCATGGTATGAGCTAGAACTCTTAGGGAAGCAGTAACGAAATGCTTTTGTATTCAGAGTGGGCGTTAAGTGTTGACTCCTAGAGTCCATGATTACTGTATTGGAGAGAAATGCTAATACTGGGATAGGCCGAAAACAAGCCAGTGGGTTGAATATAGAGACTTGCTACACAGGCACGTAAGGATACATGTGTATGGATATTTGAGGGATAAGTGAGAGTCCTTATTAACACTGTGTGCATGAGTTTCTCATGTAGCCAAATGTTTTGTAGACTGTCAAGGAGTGGACAACACTACATGGTCTGGAGAAGATCAATGAACTGCAGACAGCATGCCAGGGAGGCATGAAAAATGGGTGCCTGATGCATGAAGAGAAAGTCATGTAGTGCTTCTTATTTGTAGGAAAGGCAGTTCTTGCTGGCAGTAAAAAGCACACAGTCAAACACTACCTGAAAGGCAGCTATGCTGGACACTATCCAGCTTCAGTTCACCTGGGATGTGCAAGTAACTGGGTTAGTTCTGGGATCTGAGAGCTGAACCCAAGTAGCAGGTTGGTGAATAATCGTAGTGGCAAATCCAGGTATGCTGAGGATTTCTTTTGTTTGCTTTGTGATTGCACCTTTCTCCACTGACAGTGCGGCCAGGTGTTTGTTTGCTTTTCTAACATTTGTACTCAGCTCTTGAGCTTTCAGGGGCTTGAGGGAACACTGTTGCAGAATAATAGGTATATATTATTCCTTCATGAGGAAGGAAACTTGTTTTCTTACATACACCTCTTGTAAAGGCTTTTCAGTGAAAACATGTTGATGAGTTTCTGGATACTAGGCTGACATCCATTTTGAAGGACTTGCTTAGGCCTTGGAACCTGCCACCAGTGTATGATACATTTTAGTGTTGTTACACCACTTTCCGGAAGGACACCTAAACTAAATACTTGTCTGTGATATGTCAGAGGTATCTGACAGACAGCCACTGCTAAATTACTCCAGGCGGGTACTTACAATGGCCTTTCTTTCTGTTCAGTGATACAGTGAACATGTCATCCCCGACTCAGAAACTGTCATACCTGCGGGAGAATCAGATGCAATTGCCTACGGGTAACCTGCCTTTAATTAAAGGAGCTGGGGAAGGAATCATCTCACCCTTCAGGAATTCTTTACCTCCATTTCCTACTAGGCTTATGAGGTATATCTTAGAGACAATATCTTTTGGGAAGTCTTTAATTCATTGAGGTACTCATCGTGTGTAGAGGTAATGGAATATAAATCATCCCATTTTTAGAATGGTAAATGAGTTGGTGTGTAGTATTAAGGTCACTTTTCTGTCTGCAAAGGACCAGACTAGCCTCCTTCTGCCCATCTTTCCCCATACTGGGATATCCAGAATTGTAATTCTTAGGATTTTTTTTGGTGTATGAAGTGATAGCATTTAATTAATCACCCCAGGAGTACAAAAACTGTGTGATATGTACTCATATGACAGACAGTACAATAATTGTTGGATAACCAGCAAGTACATGAGTGCCTGATGCAATTAATTGCTTTTGTAAGTGATTTAGAGCATAGAGCTTGAGAAAGGCATATTTGCTGCTGTGTTCTAGAGTTATAAAAACTCTTTCAAATTCTCCTGTATTAAAAGAAATAAATTCTGAAGAAGAAAAATAGCTTAATATATCCACAACTTTAACAGCGCTTGACAGTTCTATGCTGATTTTCTCATAATGGCATTTTGCAGATGTAGCTTTGTGAGGCTGGAGATGAGAGCCAGGAGAACTGTGCTGTGAGAATCAGGCTAGAGAGGAATAAAAGAATGGAATCTGAAGTTAAAACTCCCTAGTCAGGTTTGAGGCCTGGAAATGCTTGTTAGTCTAGACCTCAGTATGTGAAGACGAGCGGAAGTTTTCTTCCAGCCCAGGCCACTCTGGTCTGCACCTCTCCAGCTTGATGGGCACAGTTACAGAAATCTACATGGAGATAGAGTGCATCTTACACTTTGCAAAGGGAATTCATTTTCTGGCTGTTCTGGTTTTAATGGTGACTTTTAAACTTGGAGAAAAGAGATTAACCCAACAAGCCAGTCCATTCAGTGGAAGGACATTGAGGGCACTGTTGATTCTCTGCATTGCTGAAACTTGTCATCAGAAGCGCTTTTGTGATCTTAAGGATGGAACCAGGCAAGATACCAGGGAATGCTGTCTGCGTATCCTGCAGAGTTTAGGCCCCAAAGTTCAAACCTCCAAAAGTCTGAATTAGGCACTCTTCATTTCTTCTTCACTAGTGTTTTGTTGTTTCTGAGCAATATATGAGCTTTAAAAGGTTGAGGTATTTAAGGGTATATATTTTTAAAAAATTTTGTCATTGGTACTATTAAACCCTTAGGTAAACATTCAAAGACTTGTGTCTTCAGATGCAGTGCTGAATTATTACTCAGGGTAAGGAATACCTCAGCTGAATTCCATACACAAATTGCTATCAGTTTTTGAATACTGAGGATTAATTAATTACCACTTGCCTGTGTGTTTTAGCCAAGATCTCTATATTATAGACTAAATCTTCATTATTGAAACTAGAAGCTAGGGAAATGAGAACAACATCTCTCAGATTAGAAGAAGAAGAGATGTATGTGTCACCCCCAATTCACACTTTAGACTTCTGCATCTCTCATGGAGACATGGGCAGCAGTCTAAACCAGAAAGATGGTAACTCAAGAAGGAACAAAATTTTGCCTTGATGACTCCCCCAAGGGTTTTTCAAGCTGTAAGTTAGGACAAAGAACATTGATTCAAATGCAGGATGCCATATCTCTCTCCTTTTTTTGCATGTTTCTCCTCTGAGGTTGCTCTGGCTTTCGGCTTCTGTAAGCGGGCTGCATTTTATAGTAAAACTGGGGATAAAGACAAACATAAAAGTGGGAGAGAGACGTTGAGTATTTTATATTCAGGACTAAACTTGGAAGTGACAACATAGATGACAATGAAAACGTGGGGAGCTGTAGCTCATTTCACCCACTGTAGACTACCTTCAGCAAGTTACTGAAGAAAATGCTTTTAATTGTCAGGATGAGGCTGTAAATCAGCTAAACCTTCACATTTCTAATCTAATAGACTTTGGTGGTAAGCCACCTGTTCCACACAAAAGGTGATCTTTCTGCAAGGACCAAATTTGTCCTCCTTTAGAATCTGGATGCATCTTGCCAGGCAATGGTGGTGATGTGTGAGCAAGGGGCCAGTGTGACGATGCAGAACAATTGAATCTATCAGACTGTTTATTTTGTTTGTTCTTTTCCAAAGGACAGTCACTTTAAAATATGCTCAGTTTCCCATTATGTGGCCTAAAAGATTGAAGCCTTGTAATCAAAATATTTTCTTAATTACACTAATTACAGACCCTTACACTGAGAGAAATCTCAGGGTGTTTCTAATGTGAGCAGCTAATTAAGGTCTAGTGGAATAATGGCAATGTAATTGCTTATGTTTGTATGGAGGTTTCAGAAACAAATTTGTATATAACCTGCTATACAATGGTAATGTTAGTTGTATTCCTAAGTGCACTTAAGATGTATTCCTAAGTGCACTTAAGATAAAAGCGTATGTTTTTGTTTGGTGTTTTTTATCTTCAGCCAGAAAATGAAGTATCTTTAACTTGCAGTTCTTTATTGAGATCTATGTTTGATATACTGTCCTGCTAGATTGATATGGTTATTCGGTTTGTAAAGCAGAGTAAATAATTTTAGCTGTTTAATCTTGCAGCTAGGTGCATACTATTTGTTTGTCACTTGAAAGTTACTCTACCGTTAAGGTTTTGGCTAAAGAGCCCATATTGAAACCTGGGGCAGCAGTCAGTGGAGACAGAGCTCTGCTAGCTTGTGGTCACTTTTTTCCCTTGTAAAGGGGATGGAGTTACACACTTCAGGCCTTTTGAAAGTAAAGTTTTTTAATGCTTTCTTACGCTATCGGGGACAAGAAAAATGTAGGGATTTAATATAAATCTTGCAGGAAAGGACAAGCCAAAAGGATCATGTGATAAGGAGATAGGGACTTGGGTTTTTCTCAGGCCTCTGCCTTAGGCTCTGTACACTGATCGGGGGAAGATTTCCTGAATTGTAGGAGGAGCTGCTGTGTCATTGCCTGTTGGAATCACTTGAGGCATTGTGCCAAGGATCGTGGTTTTGCTTGATTAAAGGTAGAATTAATTCTGAATTTTGGCTCACAGTCAACGTCAAAATTTCACTTCAGTTTGGAAGGGGACAAGCTTGAATTTTGTTTTAATTTAATTCCTGTTTAGTTTTAAACTCTTTCCCAAATGTAAATTTGGGAAGGAGAGGAACACAGAGACTTTTGGTTCAAGTGAGCCATTCAAGACCTGACAGTTTCTGACTGACGTGGTCCGTGGCTCCTGTTGGTCATGCTGACATGACACGCAGTCACTGGAAACCTGGCTGCCAGGAGCCACTGGGACCTGGAGGCACCCACAGGCCTTAATTTCTTAGACCAGTCTCCCCTGGTGAGGCCCCAGGGTGCCATTTCATCTCAGCCGGGGCCCTAGGACTGCCCCGAGCGGAGTCAGCGACCCTGCTGCCTTGGATGGGAGCCCTGGGCATCACCTCAGGGCCCTTGAGGGCTGTGCCGAGCTGGGGGAGGCCCTGCCAGGCTGAAGTCCCCCCGTGGGGGCCATCCTGCTCCTCCTGCGCTGCATCCTTCGGCTGCCAGGGCCACAAGGTCTGGCCCAGGAGCTGCCAAACCCGTACTGAAAACATCTGCCTGCTTACAGCTTAGGGGAGGGTGCGATGGAGTTGGGGGCACAGAGACCAAGCTTGGAGGGAACTTCTGCTAAAAAGGGCTGCATTGTTTTGGAGCAAAAGTTTACCCTGTGCCCTCGGCTGCTCAGTAATCATTGGCCACAAAAAAGAAAAAAAAAAGAAATAATTGAATAGCTTAAAAGTGTGTGCTGTGAAAAATCTGTTTTCAGGGAAGCTTAATAAGACACAGTCAAAGGCCTCTGCTGTCGCAGACTCAGAACACTGCCCATCCAGCTCTGCTTTCTTCTTGTCTCTGGGGGAGATTCTGCTGATTTCCATGAAGGAGTTATTTAACAAAATCACTTTTATCATTGGAAACTGATGCTTAGCATTATACTGACTTACCTGTGCAGTTCTCACAGAATAGTGCAAACCTTCGGAATATGTTCAGTAGCATTTGGATGCTGTAAATGTAGATGAAAATCAGCTACTCAAAGGAGGTATCAATCTCCAGACAGTTGAGCATTGGTAAGAATGACTGAGTTTCTCTTTCAGGGGATGTAGACCTGAAAATTATAGATAAATATTCCAGATAAATACTGGCATTTTGTTTGTGTAGGGATGGAGCCAGGTACTAAGGTTTTTTTGATGATTAATTTTTATTATATTTGAAGGAGGTCCATGTTCTCTTTGTTATGCTTAAGCCTGTATTTATTGTGTACAACTGATCTTGATCTACAAGGAGACCTGCTTTGCAGAATGGATCCGAGTGAGATGACTGAAGTCTTAAATGTTTTATCGTATCCGCTGTGGGATCCTGTGGAGTTGTATGTGAGTTTTTGTATTTTATGAACAGGTATCCCCCATTTGTCGTTGTGAGAGACTGCCTTCCCCTTATTATTTCTGAACTAATTTTAGCAGACAACACATATTTTGGAATAAAGAGTTACTGCGAAGCCCAGCTGGACATACAAACTTGCAGGCCAGCAGCAGCAGATGACTAAATTCAATGTCTGTTTGATGACTCAGGGTATCCATCTTGCTGGGCTCTGTCACAGGTGGAAAAGGGGGGGGGATGTAATCGTAAGGAGCTCTATACAACTGCCTTTCCCTAAACTTTAGTCCCAGTTAGCTCCACTAGCACAGAAGTACTCTGCTCAACACTACATCTTCCATGAATACCATAGTTTTCTTCCCCTGCTTTTTGCGTGGCTTCTGTTGTATTTCTGGCCTTGCAGTTGAACCGAATCTACTTACTACCATCGATTGCAACCTTCCTTTTGAAAGTCTGAGAGCCTATTTTTGTGTCTCTTAGATGAAAGCTTATTGAGAATCAAATATTCCACATGAAGAACAATTCAAATCTCAGTCCTTAACTTCAACCTACTTCTTAACATCATCTTCATTCACTGTCATTGTGTCCTTGTGTGATGTCTCCCCATTCTTCCTACAACACCCTTCACTACTGTCCAAGATCAGAACCGTCTGAAGGGAAAATGGTAGTCATTTTTCTTTTATTTCTTAGACTACCTTGTAACAAAAACAGAAGCTGTGTGCTTGATACTTTCAGGCTTGATCAGATTTCAAACATGAGATTTCTTAGAATAGCAGCTGGAGGAAACAATAGAAGCTGCAGAGGCAAAGGAACAAATTGTTCTGATAAGATACTTAAAAGTAGGATGAGAATGAGTATGAATGTAAATGCAAACAAAGCCCTGCAGCCTTCTTTCACATTGTCTACATGAAGTCTTTTTTGAGATTGCATCTTTCAGCTATTCTCTGTTTCTCTACTTATATACAAATCAATCAAAACTGTTCTTGTCAAGTGTGGAGCCTACCTTTCTACATAGTGGGGTTTTTATTTTAGGACTTCATGGCTCTTAGTATTCACAGAGAGAGTTTACGCTCCTCCAGCATCATTCTAGATGAGAAAGTGGAAGTGTAAAAATATCAGTGGACAGGATTTTAGCTGTAAAGGACCTCGAATTCACTTGGACGCTGGGCTTAGATCCAATTTTTCATTTTATGATGTGAGTTGTCTTGGCAGTGTGATGGTTCCATTGATATTGCATCCTTGGTTGTAACTGACATATTCAGTTGTCACTTATGAACTCAGTTTTTCGTGCTAGAAATGCAATAGAACATTTTGGAAATACTTGGGTGCTAAGCTCCTCATCCTATTGAAATTGTATTTTTTCCATGAGTAAAATGCATGTCAGGAATGTGAAGAGCAAAGTCATCAAATGACAGTGTTTATGCAATCCTATAACTTCATTTTGCATATACATACGTTCCTCTGTTATGACTTGATGTGTCCTCGTGGTACCAGATGATATGCCTGTGTCTTGGTCTCACATCCGGGGTTCTTAGGAAACAGGTCATTAGGAAGAAATTTGTCAGAATTGTTCACACAGCCACAGTCTAATTACTGCATCTGAAGGACTGCAGAAGAGAGGTGTGATCTGAGTGAGCTGCTTTGCAGGCTGGACCCAGAACATGGGTCTGTGGCTGTGCATTCTGCAGAACAAATGGGAAGATTTTTCAAAGAGTCATGTAGGAAATTGTAGAGACCGAATGGGCCTCCATCTGAAGTCTGTGGGCTACATTCTGTGGAGTCCTTCTGATAACGCAAACCAGATAGTGACACTTCTAGTTGGCATTGCTGACAATATGAAACCTGGGGTCAGACTGCAGTAAGTAAGCTTTTAAACAGTGAGCACTGTGTGAAGATAGTTAGGATATACCTGTGTTTAATCCACTTACAATGAGTCTTTCTCAATCCCATTTCAGTGAGAGGCTCAGTACTGCTAACAATATGCTTTAACACTACGTCTTTCTGGCAAATTTTTTTTAATACTCTAATTTTGTAATTATGACAACTGAAATTATTCATCCAGTTTAAGACGCTGGAGATTTATTATTTGTTTGCCCTCATACTTGTCTATTTTAAAAGTTACAGATAACTGAATATTTCTGTGTTTGTGGTCGCTAATAGCTGAATTATGTCAGTTCTCACATTCTGTAAAATTTTAATAAAGGAATTTGGGACAAAGTTTTTTATTAAGTGTGGGATGTATTACTATCAATATTATGTTACTATCTATCAATATTGCTATCAATATTATGTTACTTTTGCCAAGAGCATTAAAGTCAAAGTCAACAGCCCTGAAAAGAACACAGAGAAATGACTAACAGTCAGCATGGAGTTGTTGAGAACAAATGATGTCAAACCAATCTAATTTCCTTCTAAAATCCTCCCCAGGGTAACAGGCCTTGTGGTTAGAGAAGAGATGTTAGGTGTCACATACCCTGACTTTGTTAAGGCTTTTTACACTGTCCTATATGATAGTCTCATAATCAGGCTTGGGAAACATAATGTGGAAGAAATTAATAAGGAGGATGCAAGGCTGTTTTGAAAATTGTATTTAGAGCACTATCAGTGATCAATTGTCAAAATGAAGGAAAGAACTGACTGGGATTCTGCAGGGAGCTGTCTAGCCTCTAATATAGTTCAACATATTTATTAATGACCTAGATGATGGAATAGCAGGTGTGGTTATTAGATTTGAAGCTGGGATGGACTGTGAGAGTCGTCAGAAGACAAGGTAAGAATTGAAAATGATCTCCACAAAATGGAGAAACAGGCTATAACAAATAAGAGGGAGGAATTTCTTTGTAGAAAAAGGAATGATCAACTGCACAGCATGATTGGGGAGGGGGTCACAAGCTGAAAGGCAATGAACAGTGTTGTGTTGATGTGGAGAAGGTGAACATCTCCACCGCTGTATACTGAGAGTTGCGTGTTCTCTGTTCTGCACTAGTAGGGTCCTGAAGTGCAGTAAGATTTCATTTAGACATTAGGAAAAACACTTTTGCTATGTAGATATTGTGCACTAAAACAGATTGTCTGCACAAGTTATGGTAGTCTCTAAGAGGTTTAGTAAGTAGGAAGCAGAAGGGACCTGAGTGTTAATGGTGCTGCCAACAGGGTAGGAGGATGAACTTACTCAGGATCCTGCCAGAAGTGACTGGCTTAAAGCTGTTTTCTGTCCTGCTCTCCTGCCTTTTTCTTGAATCTCTAAGGAATGCCTGCAAAAATCAATGAGTTGGATCAGGAGCAGGACTTATCATGCAGTCCACTAATTACAAGCTGGAAGAAAATTATGCCACAGTTGCCCCAATGGTATGTTCTACCGCAGCCTGCTGTTCATGGCGCCTCCTGAGACTGGAGTAGAACAGGTCATCCAAAGCTATTTGGAAATAGCTATCTAGTGTGGTCAGCAGGTCGAAGTGTGGCCACCAGGTTAAGGGAGGTCTCCTCCCCCTCAACTCTGCCCTAGTGAGGCCCCATCTGGAGTACTGCATCCAGTTTTGAACTCCCCAGTTCAAGAAAGATGAGGAACTGCTGGAGAAATTCCAGCGGAGGGCTACAAAGATGGTTAGGAGACTGGAGCATGTCTCCTATGAGGAAAGGCTGAGGGAGCTGGGCTTGTTCAGCCTGAAGAAGAGAAGACTGAGAGGGGACCTTATAAATGCTTATAAATATCTGAA
>Ga0181612_123071_pt1 | contig 21480 bp, 6 predicted proteins | sample HoacroProtozoa21_FD_119630 | JGI IMG/M metagenome (GOLD analysis project Ga0181612, IMG submission 119630) | Hoatzin crop microbial communities from Cojedes, Venezuel. Combined Assembly of Gp0051906, Gp0051904, Gp0051908
GCCCTTGATGTCCCTGGCCAGATTTAATTCCATCAGGGCTTTAGCTTTCCTAACCTGATATCCGGCTGCTCAGACAACTTTTCTGTATTCTTCCCAGGCTACCTGTCCTTGTTTCCACTCTCTGCTGGCTTCCTTTTTGTTCTTGATTTCATGTATCTTAAGTTAAAAAATAAAAATGGAGTATCATGAAGCGAGGCTAGAAGATCAATAGTTATCATAACTTGTGGTTGTATTGGAGGTTAAAAACCATGACTAACAATTAGTATTCATGTAAACAAACAATAAACAATACTCCCACCATATAATGTAACCAGAAATACACAACTTTCCTCACAGGTTATTATTTGGAAACATCTTTTTTTTGTTTTGGTAGGAAGCTTTAGGATTTTCTTATTTTCTCTACAGCTGTTTCGCTTAAATTCAAAGGACTTTTTGGATGCACTGTCACCATGGAAGTGCTTTATTTATATTTTAATTTCCAGTCCCTGTGTGGAGAATGCTACTGGACATTTAATTCATTCTGCTTTCACTGGAAAAGTGCACACTGCCTGTTTTCCTCTCTATGACTAAAAAAGGACACTAGTATTTGTGGGTTTCTACTCATGTATGTGTGACTGGCTCCATAGGTCTCATGGCACTGCATTCTCATTGAAATAGTAAGAGCAGAGCATAAAGAATTCTGGTCTCAGTTCAGGAATTATTCATTAACATCCCATGATTACTTTGTTAAAACACACTTGTTTCTCCTTTATTTCTAATTTTCACAACAGTATTTATTCGAAGGTGTCAGAAATACCAGTGGAACAAATCAGCAATCTGCATTTGCAAGAATGAATACTTTTGGTGCCATATTTACCCATTCTCAGTACTGCAAAAATCAGTGGATTAAGTTACTTGAAACATTTTTGATGGAATAACTCTTCTGCTTTGTTCATGTGAAGAAAGGAAGTGAAAATGCTACGTTTACACTGAATTGGAACAAGTTTGTCATTTTAATTCTTTTTTCAAGATGAAGGATGAAAAGGGTCACTCATTTCACACTACCATTTCTTGAACTTCTCAAAAATAAAAACAAATGTGGCTGCAGTCCAAGTAGCATAAGCGGTCTTCCCAGAAACTGACAGTCTCTTTTGGGAATGAAAAATGATTGTCAGCATGAGAGACAATGGGTGAAGAGATAAATCCCTTGCTGTTCTTAGTTTGCCTGTCATTATTTACTTCTAAGGTCTGACTAGTTTGGGGAGATGTCAAGGGAGCAGCTGTCAAACTGAAGGAAACAAGACTGGGAAAACAACCTAAATTCCTATTTGAATCATGATTATCATAACCTGTACCATGCAATTAGGTAAGTGTAACAAGGAGACAAAGCAATAAAAGTGGTTGTGCTATCTCAGTTAAAATATTAGCAATAGTAGAAACTAATTATCTAATTTATAGTTGGTCAGAAATGTTCTGCTAAAATGAGATCTCACTGGAAAATAATGATTTGTTGAAATTCAAGTCTCTTAAACTACAGAATGAGCTATAAGAAAAACTTATTTATACTCCTAACGGGTTTGCACTGGGACCAAAGAGGAGTGAAGATGGAGAATTACCTGAAACCTAAATATCGAGTCTTCATGCTTCCCTACAATTTTTCATCTCAAAGTATCTAATAAATAAAGTATCAGTAATTACAGTCTTCATTTTTACAGCTGAAGTAAGAAACAATGAGTTTAACAAATACCACAAAGCCACTAATGAAATCCCATGTTGAGAATGTATTATGCTTTTCTACTTCACAGTCTTAGAGTGGACCACGACTTTTATTCAGAAATTATTCATGCCCAAGCTGATCAGCTAATGATCTACCTCCTCCTTTAGAATGGAGCTGAACTCAGTCTATCAACTTATTTGATTTCTGCCATCTAAAGCTGATCAAGTGCTTTCACATGGTTTTTGGCTAAGGCCTCCGTTATCTGGGATTTTAAACTGATGGCTAATTCAAATAATGCACAGACCAAGAATTTTATACTCCTAAAATAAATATGGCATACCAGAAATTTATTTGCATATACACAAAATATATGCAGGCTTTTTAAAATATAAAATCTTTGAAGCCATGATATAACTACTGAACATTTTCTTGATTTTCTGCACAATAATCTTGAAGGATTAGTATTTGACAACTTTTTGCACCACTGAAGAAATTTAAGTAAAGAAGAACTATTCATTTTCAAACATCACAATTTCTTTTTTCACTACATTAGCAAAACATGAACATTTCAAATACTAAATGAAAGACTTCTGAAATTAACTGTCAATATCTCATAGCTTTACATACCAAGCTAGATTAAGAAACAAAAAAGAAATTATAAAAACATACATAATTATTTACTTGTTCCTGTGTCTTACTATCTACCAGTGTTCTAACTGCTTCTTTTCGCTGGATCTACCCCTCTCTCTGTAGAAAGCAGTATATGTCCCTTTCTCTTCCGCTTGTCTCAAAACCTTTTATGCTGACTACCAGAATATTAGACAATTTTTCACCTTTATAAATGCTTGATGTAAAAGTGGTGTAGCTTTGTTGATAAGCTGCAAAGGTTACTGAGTACGTGCAAAGATAACAGGCTGATTATTCATCTAATTTGTTAACAAATTGCTACCGCATATAGTAAGTGTAGCTTCTTATTGACAGAACCATTCTGAGCTTTCAAGGTTTCACTGCAATAAGCCTGTAACCACCAATTTCTTTGGTTCCTCCAGGAATTTTTGAAAAGCACAAATATAAATGTTGCATTCCTGCCCTGAATGTTCAACCACCTTCCCTCACTTATTAACAATATGCAGCCCATAAGAGCCAGTCAAGCCAATTTCTTTCTGTTTAATGAAGGAGGAAGTTATATACAAATCTTGCACAGTTTATCCTATCAGTAGAAAACCAGAAATGTTTTCACTCACTTTCCACAGCAGTTTGTGGTGTTATTTCAAAGGTTCTCTAACAATTCACCTGCAACAGATTAACACTTGCTTACAAGTACCAAACAAGGAAAAGAATTATTTGATGTTCAGGCAGTCAGTCAATGATACAATGAACAAACAGCAACTCTCAATACTGTTTTAACCTTTAAATACTGTTTTCTCTATCAGATTAGTGTTGGTAGCCCAATCAATGTCAAAATAAGTAACGCATCATGAAAATGCATCAGGATAAATCACTTGAACTTTATTAGAAAGTCCAAAAATGGCAAACCATCACAGAAAATTTAGCTCAATCTTCCCACGGACTACAATTTATCAGAAAACGTCCTGAATTTTAGGCTATTATTGCTGATGTTCTACTTCCTGTGTGTTTCAGGCTCCAGTTTAAAAAGTAATCATGCCTAGTACGGTAAGCTTTCAGAAAGACAAAGTAACAACAAGTGAGAAGCTACCTTTAAATATTACACATATTTCCTTGGGAAAACCTGAGAGTACAAAGCTTTGCACTTACACGGTTTACCATGAATACTGGGAAAAATCTTTTCCCCCAAAATCTGGAAACCACTCAAAAAAACAATGCTAAAACTGTTCTCCTTGGAAATTACTTTTTTCATTCTGCTTATTTTCACAATGAAACCACTCTGATTTGTAAACGAAATCTAGCTTTTACTTTTGTAGTTTTCAGATTATATTCTCTAATTCTCTGTGATCTTTCAGTGAGACTTTTACTGGTATTACCCCTCTTCATTTTATTCTCCTTGACCTCAAAAGTAACATCAATGAAGTTTGCTGGAATGTTTGCATTCACTAAAAATAGGCATTCTTATTCGCTCAGAAGCTGCACACAAAGCAGCACAGAAGAAAACTCCTCAGCAGGGACAAATTGAGTTTTATAGGTCTTTCCCTACAGTAGCACACAAGCCTTGCATCTGTCCTGTCAAAACCAGTCTCCTGTCCGACAGCCTCTGTCTGAAAAACAAAAGTTCTCCTAAGGGGGTCTTGGAAGCCCAGCAAGCCTTACCAGGAAAGAAATGCTACTGCTCTGCCTTCAATTTTTCATTTCAAAAGTAACGTTATCCCTCTTGGTGAAAACAAAATACAAGGAAAAACTGCAAAGCACTTGTCATACACTATTTCTTCAGAGCCAGATACTATGTTCTACAAATATTCTTTGTTACTATTTCTTTTGTTGCTGTATTCTTCAAGCTTTCATTTGGAGTTTTATTCCCTGTAAGACTTCTTTCTGTAAGCTTATTTTTTCATGAAGATCCTCCAACATATCCAGACCCAAAAATTCAAGAGATGGGACAATCTAATCTATTAGTACATATAATGATCCCACTATTCCTGTAGCATTTTATGGATGAATTAGTGTGCCAGTTTGTCAATATATTGACAGATACCAACTCTTTCCCTTAAATATAATTAAATAAATACAACTGCTTCTACCATCCTGTTTATCAGGCTTCTTTGAACCCTTCTGTACCTATGACAGTTAAAGTTCCCCTGGATTCTCAGCCTCTTACAGCTTCAAAATACCATTTTAGACACTGATTCACTAATTTTGACTAATTTTTTTCACTAAATTTGATACTGCTGTTGTTTGGGTTTTTTTAATCTAGGTAAGAACCTCTACGTCTCACAGTCCATGAAGTTACCTTGACGCACTATATTTACACAGATATGAAGACTCCCTTTAACAAAGGGTTTTCAGCACCTGTCCACATGTTAAGGGTTATTACACATATGACATACAATGCTACTCACTTCCTATGCTGTATACAAGCAAATGCTTGAGGCAGTTTATACAGCTATGCTGCCAGCAGAAGTCAAGACATTGGTGGAATGGTATGCTTGACACAAAAAAAGAATTCCCCCCCTGCATTCTTTCCTGTCCTTTAACCCCTACCTGACTTTGCAACAGAATTGCCTACTGTAAGCTGGACAAGCCACACTTAACCTCAACAAATTCTGGATATTATGGGGAAACACATGTATAGCCTGTCACATCTTAAAAAGGCCATGGGAATATTTCTAAAGGTGTTCTGGGCTTTTTATTCTATGTGAAGAAATTGCCTTCTGTGCTTCAGCAGTGATCATAGGCATGTGAAAGCATGCACACAACGAAACACAGCAAAAGATAAATACTATAATGCCATCGTGGCAAGAAGCATAGTCGTCTTTGGATAATATCAAGCAAAGAACTAGTGTTTGATAAATAATTATCACCTGGGAAGTATTACACAAACCAGGAATATAGACAAAATGTCATGAAAGATAAGGAGCTAACACTCTGTAAAGCATGTCTTATTTGTTCTGCAAATCTCAAAATATATTTCAGGAATGTGTTTTTTCTAAAGAGAGTAAAAATATCACAGTTCTAAACATCAATTACTCTGTTCAAACAAAGTGAAAGATTACAAGGCCTTCCCAGTAGTGAAATCACAACCTATACTATGAATGAGGAGTAAAGAAGGTGAAGATAAACAGATTTCATTCTGTCTATGTTGTATAACACAGCTCCATCATCACTGTATCAACACAATTTTATCCTTCCGAATGGTCGACTGCCACTTAATGTTGCTGGATAGACTTTTTTGGTCCATTTTATATGTTTTTATGCCTTCTGGCTATATACATTAGAAAGAGAGACTTTCTCAGATTGTTGGCCATTCAGATATCTGTTTGTGAAGATAAAATAGAATTGAAAAAGTCATGTTCATAATACTGAGAGATTTTCTATGAGATGGAGGAGGAGTTAATGACATAGAAATTGAGTCAGTATGGTACCAAAGCTATTTTGTATTGTTCTTTAAAGTGCTTTAGGACTTATGAGGACAATAACATCAGGAAAATAGAAGGCATAACAAAGAATTACAAAAATATTACTCTGGCTCACCCAGAATGACATCTTTCTATATCTGTTCTCCGTTTTGCTGCTGATTCATAACATGCATTGAGGAGTAACCAATAAACATTTGCTCTGGCTTGGCAGAAAGGGCATCGAGAGTGCAGGAAGTTCGGGCTTGCTGCTCATATTGCTGATCCTTTTTCAATTTCTCTGGACAAATGCTTCTATGGAAGTTTGAAAAGTGGCTCCAAATAGTACTAATGCAGTAACTAGGAAACAAAATGCTTTTCTTTTACATTTTCTATTTTGTATCTAGGGAATGCAAATTAAGTGGCATTCACCATTGTTACACCACTATTTTTACTAACTGTTTTACTAGGATATTAACATTAAAAATCATGTACAGTAATTGGAGCATAAAACATGGGCATTTATCCAAGTTAACAGCTAGTGCTTGAAATAGAAAAAACAATGAAGTACTTTCTAATCAAAATGCAGAAACTATGAAGCTCGCATAAAATCCAGTCTTTTGGTAAGCAATGGTTTCTGTCTTCTAGGACTCTGAAACAGGACTGTTACCTTAGGAGGGATCCGAGGATCCTCAATAAGACTTCTTCAACACCCATTTTTCTGAGGTTAGTTAAAGTATTTGTCCTTTTGTTTTTAAATCAAACAGCTCAAAACTCACACAAACATTGTAGTTTTTATGAGACACCTTTTAAGATCTAAAATGGAATGGAAGGTGAGAAAAAACAAGACATGGGTCTAAATCTCTAATACCTATTGGCTAGGATTACACCTGCAGTAAGATGTCCAGCTCCCACAATTCAGATCATGGAAGCGGAATAGACTATTCTGAATCTTTAGCCATGTTATAATTCTGGTTTTGGTCTGGTATATTTTACTGCTTTTACTTAATTCAGCCCTATATGCACAAAAGGATGCCCCTATCGACTGTCTCCTATAATGTAAAAATGCCTCCTTGTCCCTGCATTTGTATTTGCTCACTCAAAGCTTGCAAGCTGATTTAAAAGGGCTGCTGCAGATCCATACAGAAAGTGCTCCCGAGGTTTTCTACGCCTGACGCAGCCAAGGAGGTTTCCAAGAATTACACCATCGTCAGGTTCATGGTGCACAACAGTGGGGACATCTAAAGCTACACTGCTTCTCTGATTCATCTCAGGCGTCTTTAGGGTGACAATAGCTGTATTCTTCACGTTTGCTTCATAGCATTCACAGCTTACTGTAGTCACAGGTCCCACCATGACTTCAGAGCCATAGCATATGAAGGAGATACCAATGAGGAGTTTTATGCAATCTAAGCTTATGCAGGGCTGGCAACAGAAGTGGGGTGACTGTTTAACAAAATGCCTGTTTATTAAAGCAATTTATAGCACTTAATTCTTTTGTGCTGAACTGTACATCTCATGAAATTTCAGATATTTTCTATTTTAAGGCATATTTGCCTTTCTCTGTATATGGTTACACAGCATATTTATGGAGATAAATGCAAGAAAACAAGCCAGAGAAATTTATGCTTTATTTATCAGTCATAGGCTTATTCATTAGCCAACTGTTTGTGATTTATGATGTATTTTTAACTACATCACCTAGTAACAAATCTTCTTCACCAGTATTTATTTTAATATTCCAACTGAAGTTTTAAGCAGTTTCTGTTTCTCATAATACACAATTTTACTAGCTCTTATTTTCCTCTCATACTATCCTCATTACAGTGAGAGTCAATGTAAGGAAAGCATATGGCTTCACCAGGTAGAAGTATGTGGTCATGCCCATAACACGATTAAAAGTATGGTTTTCTCCAGTTACAAGACATGTTGCTTTGAAAAAAAAGAACAAATATACATATATATCTGGACACAGGCCACCACAACTGAGAATAAATGAAGAGAGACAGACAGATAATTTTGATTGTAGACAGTATCTATCCAGAGGGATACGAAAGCACAAAACAGAGCTAAGTGGAAAACAGGAGTGAATGAGTACGTGTGTGATAGTGAGGATATTGGTAAATTAGTATTTCAGAACTCTGCATAGATTTGGAATTCAGTTCAGTGAAGAAAGAAAAACAATTTTATTTCAGCCAAACAGTATTATCCATACTTAATTACTCTTTCCTTACATTTTAAGTATTTTCATTTCCAGGACTGACAGTTCTCTAAGAAAATTCGCAACGAGTACTAGAACTGAAGTGACACATCTTCCCTATGACCGATATTTAGATTATGTAGACAGACATATAGATAAATCACAGCCGGACATTTTCTCTTCGAGAAGCAGATCTGCTAGAAAAATAACTGTGCACAACAAATACAAAACTACACTATCATCTGAAACGCATACATTTATCAGAATGTTTATGAGAAAAACATTGGAAATAGTTACAGCGGTCACAACATAAAAGCAGAAAGTAGGTTAGAAATTTTTCTCAGGCATAATACAGTTTCCTAGAGAAGAAAACCATGGCTGAAAATCTTGGTATCCATTCCACACACCACAGATACAGCTTTACCATATAAATTCTGCCCCTTTGCTTGACAAATGTGGTATATCTCTCATAAGAATCGCAAGAGTATCTGGCTTCTCTTTTAATAAAGCAGTTTGGAACGTTTACTGAGTGGAAGAATTATAACAGATTGAAACTTCAACAAACACAAGGACTGTCAGGAAGCCAGTAAAACAGCAGCATCAACAACAAAGCACCACGACAACAGCTATTTTGACATCAGTACCTCAAACTGGGGAATTTCAAATACCACTTTTTGGTACTAGTGAAAAGTGCAACTCTCTTCTGCCTCTTTGTTGCCCAAGATTCAAAGTATTGTAATACTTCACATCAAAATCTTCCTTCAAAACAAGATCATTTTATCACGTATATGGTCTTGGCCTACACCTCACCTCCAAAACAAACTGCTGCCCTGCGGGGTAGCACACCGTGCCCAGCCAGCTGCTACCTGCGCCGAGGGCCAGGTTGCCAGCTGCACAGCAGCAGCTCCGCACTCTGGGAACGGCGGCAAGCTCTATAGCACAGCACTCTTGAGTCTGTAACCAAGAAAACATCTCTGTTTAAGAGAAAAAGAGCCCGTAACAAGTATATACAAACACATAGTATTTTCTTAGTTTTCAGTTGCATTAGAGAGCTTATAATTCTTTGGTGCAAGAGATCACAGCACCACAGAAGAAAAAGAGTCCACAGTTAAACCTTCCTTCAAGTTTCTCTGCAAAACAGAGGATGCTCCGACTGGGGCAAATTCAGACCCAGAATTATTGTGCTGGTGTTTTAAAGAGGAGTCATGGAGAGTAAAAGTGCATTGCATGTTTTTATTTTTCATCTTCAGAAGGTGGTTGCAAGATTTATGTAAATATAGCAAAGCTTTAAGGACATTATGAAAAAAGCTAGGCATTTCCCAACATTTAGGGTATAACTTAAGAAGCTTCAACTAATAGATTGGTATCAATCACGCCCTATCTACCAGAAACAACATTTTAAATTTACAACTGGCGATGCACAGCATACGTTCCTATTTCTGCTCCGAAGGGACCTTCAAATCCGTGACAAAGTAACTTTCACAGTAACTTCACTGTCAGACAGATCCGCAGTCTGATAACAGAAAGCATACAAATGAGTCAATAGACCCTTCATTTTGGGGAATAGGGTTGTATTTAACATACAATACATGGTGCACATAATACACAGCGTACTATGTTGCTGAGGATGACAGCATCTGAGAAATGTAAATATTTTTAATTAACAGTATTAAAGTTAATGGAATTTAAACATATAAATAAATATTATTGCATCTGCACCTGTGTTTAATATACATGTACATTTATGATAACCAGACTGAAATAAAAGTGGTCTTGATGTAATTTAATCAAATACTTCTTTTCATTCTTTCACTTCCTGCCCTGAATGTGTGGAAATGACTTAGATATCTAATAATATTAGATATATTTTGCTGGGAACAACATCAGTGTTTGAAGCATTTAAAATCGATTTTTTTGCAAGCCCAGTACATCAACAGAAACATCCAGGTCCTCTTGTAATCTGACAAGCATGTTTTTTTGTCAGGAACTGAACAGAATCATACAGAGAACATGCTTAAAATACCACATTCTTCCATCACCTGAATGCTTTTCTTATACCCATACACATAATTAGATCAGATCACAGTGAAGGTGCAAAAGCAACAAAGTCTTGCAGCCATTAGTTTTGCTGTATTATGTTTAAAAGGATTCACTTTAAACGGTGGATCAGGAAAAACAACATGTAAAATTTGCAAATTCCTTTGACAGGCCACTGCAAAATACATATTTTAAGTGACCTACATAAAAGCCTCAGAAAATGGAGTATATTTTCTTTCTGAAACAACAATACCAACAGAATACCTCCAAAAGGTTTACATTTTGCTACTGGTAATTGCATGCTCCCAGACTAGAATTTGCTTACAAACTCTAAGCATGAGAATTAGCAGACCAAGAGGCAAAGATCGGGAAGATCTTTGGTGTCACTCCGCAACAAAGTGAAAGATTTAGGGGCAAAAAAAACCCACAGGAAAGCTCCTTGACTGAAGCAACACAGAGATGACGTCACATGGCTTTACAAGATATTAACATTTGAAGAGGTAAGACAGGTTCAATATTAAGCCAGCTCTGCATAAGTAGTAGTGCCACTCTCTGGGAATAATTATGATGCTGTAACAAAACGTGATAATTTTTTTCACAGTTTATACCTTGAAGCACAAAAGAAAAAGCATCTTTCAACATTCATTCACATACTGTACACAAGATGCCACAATAAATTACATCATGGGCAGAACTTGGAAAACTAAGTGTTCTGGTAGATCACAAGATAGAAGAGGTTTCTTATACTGACTGAAGTGTTATCAATCTGTCAAGCAAAATTTTATATCTGCAAAGGATGGGATTTTCTGTCTAAATTTAAATACGTAATGTATGTTGCTTAAGTCTGAAATAGTAACTGTAGACTCTTCTTAAAATTAATGGGGAAAAAAAGAAACAAAACAAACTTCTGTGGGACAAGTCATCATGCCTGTCTTAAAAACTCATGTAGGAAGCACCTTTTAGAGAAGTCAGCTTCTGTCAAATAAGCTGAATCTAACCCTAAATGCCTTGGTAATTATTAGTCCTGCTGATTCTTTCACATAACAATAATTATTCCACAGTGGCTGTCTCAAGGGTCTAACTGGTAAACTCTCATGCAATGAATCAAGGAAGAGATAAAGGTATCTTCAGTTGGACATTTGCAACTGACTATATAAACCTCATGTTCTCTTCAGTGAGTCCTGACCCAGCTCAGAAGCAAACTACTGTTGTGACTGCAAAAGAAAGTGAAGTTGTTCATTTGGCACCCTCCTTGTCAATGCAGGATAAGAAGCCAACTGGAGGCAAACTTTCGTAGTTTTGGGGAAGGAAAAAGAAACTAAAAGTGCTTTACATAACACACCATAAACATGTGGGAAGAAGCCAGCCTATGTTTGCATGAAATATTTTTTGTTGTTGTTTGAAATCACAAAACACATGAATAAATTTTTATCAGAAAAGACTACAGGGTCAGCAGGCAGCAAAGATCTTGCAACTCTGCTATGGTCTCCTCAACTGAGAAGCCCAAGGTGAGCAAGTACAATAGTGAGACAAAACCAAGCTATTAATAATGCTGACCATGTGGAAAAGCTCCCCTTCTTCAGACAGCTTCCTTTAGGAACATTCTTGAAAAATAAATTCTAGCTTTTCTTGAATGTTTTCTCTTTTAATATTCCGCAGAGATCATCAGCATGTAAATGACTGCAATCTGTATAATTTCCTTCGTGATGAAAATCAAGAACGCTGCCTTGATTAATTTGGATGAGAAAAAAACAAAATCTGAGGCCCCTCTTCAATCTCAAAACATGATACTATTCTTTTTGACATTTTTACAAACTTCCTATATTTCACTGCAGCACTAGATTTGGCCAGTATTCTATGAACATTTTTATTTAATTCTTCAGTGACATTTTAGTGGTTGTAGATTTTGCTGGAGAATTGCTTAGATTTTAGTATTATACAGACACTGTTGATAAAAGCATTAATCCAAGTATGCCCCACAGAAGCTGTGAACAATAGATGAAGTATCTACAGAAAAATACGATGCAAGGCAAGCAGTATGAAAATAACAAAACAAAAATCTCCAAAATAACACAGAGTAAAGGACATTAAGCAGACATTTTTTTGACCATAAGGCGACCCAAAGGATGGAATGTACCTGTCCATAAGAGGATGCATATGTAGTCTGATAAGTTTTGATCACTGTATAAAAACAGTTGTCAGAAACCATGCATGCTTAGTATTGGTCTCGGTAAGTCTGCGTAACTTTGTACTAATGCTTTGACAACACACAGCATGCACAAGCATCTTGTGTGTTAGATCATGAGCTTGTTAGGGTCATAACCTTGCAGACACTAAATATGGAGAAGCCATTGCCACTGAACCCAGTCTGCACTCCTTTATGAAAAAAAACAGTGCTGGAGTTCCCAGGCTAGTAAGTACTGGACCTCTGACCATAAATCAACAAAATAAACTAATACAAAAGCAATAGGATTGTTTTCTCTCTCCTCCTCTCTGAAAGGGTGAAATTAAAAGGGGATATTAAGTAGCTAAAAAAAGTCACAGCCAGATCAAAAGCAGGAGAAGAAACTAAGAAATGCTACTAAATTAGCAGTAAATTCTCAACATCATTGACAACAAAGTTAAGAGCCTTTTGTTCTTTAAGCTGGCCATAGAGACCAAAAAGATAATCACTGTAGCTGACCAAAAGCCCTGATACATAATTATATCAGTTGCTTTCTGTGTATTGCAAGAAAGTGGCTACTAGAAAGAAGCTTCATAAAGATGTTCAGTGGAGACTCTAATGGTACTAACCTATGCAGAATTTCTGCTGTGCAGAATGCACACAAAAGTGTTTGCCTGGGTACACATACTACAAATCCCACTACGTCAGACAGTATCCAAAACTGATCAAACATCGAAGATTTAAAATTACTTAAGACACAATCCCTACTGCCCCAAAAGAAAAAGTTTACCTTAGTACTTCAACCTACATATTAATTATCAGCCCTTATAATCTAAAATATTTATTAGGTCTTCAAATTCAACGTTCATAGTGTACCTCCCACAGTTCCTTCACAAATTTGCTTAAATAGGAAAAATAATGTAAAAGTGCAACATTGTGCACGTTTACAAGTATGCATCGATACATTAGCAGCAAGTGAACACGTCATTATTATTATTACAAAATGCATGCCTGAAATTGCAAGGATTCAAAAGCACTTCTATTTCAAATCAGTTTTTAAAAGAGTATTGTTTGTCTAACATGTTATTAGGACCTTTTTAGATTAAAGGAGGAAAATGGATTGATAACAAAGAGCATATTGATTGAAACCTAATTTCTGTTATCAAGCTAAATGGTATTTTTGCATACAAGCTGAATCTGTGTATTTTGTGATACACAGTATCCTAACATACTGTCACTCAGTTCTCTGCTCTTTGTTTGATCCATTTTCTGTTGAACTGAAAATAACAGTGCCTCAAGTAACTATGCAGTACAAAATGCTTCCAATTAGCAGCCAATTCTCTAACAAGAGAAAGAAATAAATTAATCATTCCTAAACGGTATTTTCAGCTGAAGAATACTAACCACATAAAACTCCTTTAAAAATAATATACACCTGGGTTATTATCAGCACTACTCAGATGATTTTTTTTCCCCCCAAATTACACAGCAATAAAACTCCTAACACAGAAATTCTATTCCATGAAATAATGGTATTTTGTAAAAGCACTGAATCCTCTGAATCAGGAAGCACTCTAGCAAATGAAAGACATTAAAGACAGTAAGTAAACAAAACTAAAAATATCAGGAGCTGCCCCAGGTTCACAGACCCTCACTGCAGTGGCAGTACTGAAAAATCCTGTGCGCTGATCCAGAGAGCTGGGGTTAATTTGCCTCCCGAAGTGAAGCTCCCTGCCTGGGACCAGCCTTCTCACAGCACTGAGAACTCCAGCTCCAACCCCATCTTCCAGGCATTTGGGGTCACTGTCACAGACCTACTCCAGGGCGCTCCAGTCCCCCCTAGATCTGGGTTTCCAAGGCTGCCAAACACTCACGTTAGACTGCAGGGAGTCAGTAATCGGGAACCATCAGTTTGAACAGGGACTACCAGGGCTTGGTGTCTCTTCGTACTGGGAGAGCCTGGCACCAGAAAAGCACAGCTAGGAGCACAGCACAATTTCTACCCTCCATGCTTTGTGGCAGGCAGCTTTCATTATAGAGCTGCATTTAATTGGCTTCTCACCTATTGCTAAAGCACTAGTATTACTAAAAGTTATCAGGTGAGCTGTTGTGATGAGAAAGACTGAGGACACACGTTTTAGTTTCCGCCAATTTGCACTTTCAGATGTGAAAAAATTTTCTTGAAAAATGTAGATCAGTTCTCATCAGTAGCAGCATCACCCTGTTGCTACCCAAATACCTTTGACTGCTGAATGTGCTGAAAGTCAAATACACGCTGCACATGTGCTTAGTTATCTTGGTAAGGGCTATACTGAGGCATGTATAACTATGCTAGCACTGTTTGTAGTGCACCTTTTGCTACTCTTTTGTGGAAACTGAGACTAGGAGTCAGCACCTTCCAGAAAGCAGGGAGAAGAACTGGGCATCATAAAATTACACGGGTGGTAACAGCAGGAAATGCAAATGATGGGATGTCCTTTACCGAAAGCTGAAGCTTCCCAGTTACCTACAGGCGACAGCTACACAGTTGTAGTAGGCCAACTGCAATCTAACTTTTAGTCTGGACAATAAGGTGCTGCTAATCCATTTAATTTTGATTTCAGATTGATCTCTTCTCTCACAAAATCAAATGGGCACATCAAGTAAAGAATTCATCTTCACAACTCAGTGAAGAAAAATCTATTTTCATTCCTTAACAATGAAAAATTTGATCTTAAATCATGTGATCATAATACTGAAAGTATTTATGAACAACCACAACAAAAAAGATATAGACATTGGTAAGGGATGCATGGTGATTTTGTCTTTCCCCCATTCTAATCCTGCATGAAGCTACAAACACCTGTGTCAAGTTCCTAGCTAAAACAAGAATTTTGACACCACTCTTCCAATTTTTTGACCAGAAGACCACTCTTGCATCTTCTTCTTGTCAATATTTCAGCAGAGAACACAGGCACGCTGCAGTTCCCATTGCATAGCTTTTAGACTCCAGTTTTGGAATCCCTGCCCTAGTCTGCAGTTGAACAGACAGATTCAAAACACTCTTTCCTTCAATTGATCAGTTATTTGGAATAAGACCACCTCTGATTAAATAATTTATTATTCAGAGTTGTTAGGAAAGTTCACATGAACAAAGACAAGCTGACTAGCTGTTTGGCAAACCTCACATTTAGTCTCTCACTAGTCACTATATCTGACACATCACCTCAGTCAACTGTTATAATCTCTACTTTTGGACTGGAGCTTTTCTAAAAAGAGTGACAGGAATCATGCTGAAAATACTGAATAACAGAATGCTCAAAATCCTCCTCCTGTGCTAGTGCATGACTATGTGAATGACAGATATCAATCCCCAAATACTGGAGCCAATAAAATCATCCCCACAAACGTTCACGCACAGAAGAGACTGAAACAACATCATGAACAAAGTTGAATCAATTAGTCTTTCAAAAGTCAAACAAATACTCAGAGATCCAGTATCAGTCTCAAGAACTGGACTTATATCAGGCAAGAAATGCTTATGGCCATGAAATCAAACACAAACAGAAGAAAATTTAACATTGTCATCCCACTAGCAATATCAGAAACAATATCATTCTTAAAGAGCAACAATGCTCAGTATATATTGCTATGGGAATGAATAAATGGCCTTTTTGCCTTCCCCGGTGTTCTAGTGCATTAAGTCTGTGAAGGTCACTAATATTACTTAGTGTCTTCTCAAAACTGAAAATTTTAATCAGAGTTTGCATTTCTGTCGCACATTGCATAGTCTTGCTTCTTCAGTTCCTACTGTAAAAGGTCATAATACTCCTATTTTGGGGAAGGATAACAAATAAAGGCGTTTATCTAGTGTCAGGTCATTTTGCTGATCAGGTAGGCCCTGTATAATTTTTTTTGAGCTTTGCTTATCAGTTACCATTAATGTTGACTTGTGCTGCTATGGACTTTCTTGAGTGAAGTTTATGAATGTGTAGCAGAGTCTGATAGAGATTAATGTGCAGAGTAAAACAAAGGGACAAAATACATTCAGAAAGTTATGACCTCAGACACATTATGTCATTATACCTTATCTGCTGCTGTGATAAAAATCAATTAAGAAACATCTCCAAGCAATGGTTTGTTAAAAGCAAATTATTATCACTAGCTAAATTGAACGTGTAATCAGTGTTACAGTAAATGTATTACACTTACATGTTGTTCAGAACACACAGTAGAACAACATCCCGTTTGCCTTCTGCATCAATAAATAATCATGATTTCTTGCAATAAAGAAATTCATTTCTGGAAAGACAAAAAACAAACAAACAAAGCTTGAGGTTAAATAATTGGCAATTTTTCTAGAAGTCGCACTGTGGTAGTATATGAAAACGTAAAATCTCCACCAGGAAATATACAGGAATTTGCTACAATTTCATTCAAAAACCTGCATAATTAAATCTTTATTTGTGAGTGTGAACATGCTATTTACATTTTATGAGAGTCAAGAATACATTTCTTACAAAGGTAAAAACTTATTTGAGATGCAGGGAGTTTCTTTTTTATTTCTGTTTTATTTTGTTCTGCCAGGAATAAAGTTTATGCTTTTCAGGAAGCATGCATTCCCAGTTTCAACCAAACTGACCTTTCACAAATACTCTAAAAGAAAATGGAATCTTAGCCAAAAAAACACATTTTTCTTATGAAAAAATTTTTCTTGAGTATTAATGGTAGAAGGATTTGAAGGAAAACCTGAAGATCATATCCCAGAGTACCTCCCTTTATCCCTTTTCAATATTTATTAATGAGAATACATGAAGAAAAGAAACAGGTAGGCTGAATAATAGACTTTTACAGTGAAATCAATTTAACAGTGGAGTAGACTCCCAGGAAAATGAGGAATCTCTGTAGGTAGATACAGTACAATTTATGAGATCCAGTTCATTCCGACCGCCCTGACAGAAGCCTGAGAGCTTAATATATCCTCTAGTAGGAAATAAGACTGATTTTAAAAATTTTTGCCTCTTGCACCTGTAAACAAATATCCTCTAGTTTGTGTCCTTAGTAAGTTCTATGTCTTGCTTATCCTAAAAAGTCAAAACATGGTAAGGTTTCCAGTCAGTGTTATGGAACGTTCCTTGCTGTCAACAGGGAATTTCAAACATTTTTGATAAGTGACTGCTTTCCTGCAGATTCTTGAATTACAAATTTAAACCTGTTGACAATAGGCTTGGATTTTTTACAGATGAGTATGCTAAATACTAAGAAAAAATTACTTCAAAGCTTTTAGTAATTTTGAACCTGTCAAGGCGGAGAAAAAATACTACTGAGGGTGAGCTGCAGTGAGAAAATCTATTAGGTTGCGTAATAAGTCCGCTTAGTATCTAAAGCCTCACCAAATACTTACAAAGAAACAAGTGATGGCACATAGGTGCTCATTGAGTGCAGGTAGCATGACACTGCTCTCCAGTTTTGTCAGCCCTTCATGCAACAGTGATTCTGACATACTCCATTTATCTAGACATAAAGAAATGCAGACTGGCTGTAAGCACACATGGCCAAGTTTAGCTTGGCTTACAGCCTTGGAAATACAGATATGGGAATGCAGCAGCACAACTTCAATGATTAGAAACATCTCAAAAGAATCACCTTGCTCTGGTAATTTTCAGGCACACATCAGTAATCTGGACTTTTAACAAAACGCTTCATGAATTTTGCAGTGAAGCAAAGGAGAACAAATGTTAGAAGCCTAAAAAGGTATGAAATACAGGGTTACATATACAGGCTGATAACAGGGTATGCAAATTATTTGTCATTGATAGTTCAGTCCTGCCAGCTACCTGGAGAACCGCTTGCTCCTTTCAGAAGGTCCTCAGTGATTCCTGTTACTTAGCCAATTAGAAGGGGCTAATTTGTGCTCAGTTCCTTGACAATTGTGCACTGAGAACTAGAAATCAGTGTGATGATAAAGCACAAATTTGGAAGAAAAGGCATATATTTGAGAAGCACCTTATAAAGACCATGTGCTGTAGTGGAACTCTTCAATAAATCTCATGTGAAGAGCAAGTAAGGCAGGCCAGCCTGTGTTGGCAGAAAGCAATCAGAGCTATACCGATTAATTCTTCTGTTTAGGATACTCTCAATAACCCCTTGCCTGGTTTGACGACGTCCAGTTGTTCAAAAGTCATGTATGGGTTCACACGGATTAAAGAAAAACATCATATGAAACACAGTAAAATAATCTTAAAATTTCTAAGCTAGATATCTGTAGCCATTCCCTCACTGACCTATGTCTCCCACAAAAAAAAATTACATAGATGCATTCATGTGCAGCTCACCTCCTCTGACTCACACAGACTTGCCTCCACAGGATCAGGTAAAAGATAACTTACTCCTGTCTAAGGACGCAGCAGTTTGATGCAGCCTCTCAGCCTTGGATCATATAGTTAAGCTTTGTTTCACAGACAGGTATATGGCCATATAGTACTACGACTGCCACCTAAGAGTATAGGCACGGTTAGCGCCTGCAGATGACTACACAGAAATATCTAGCTGCTGGTGTCATCTACATACTGTGAATATACCGCATATGGAAGCATATACAGTATGCAAAGATGACTAGAATAAAAATATTATTGAGACAGAAAAACAATGAAATTAAACCACAGAAATGTAAAATTTTAGAAAAAACATCCATTTACTGACGTTTAAGAAGTCATCAGTATGGACCATCATAGCATACAGCTCTACGAAGAAGAAGAGTGTACTGTTTTTAGGAAATAAATCTGCAGTAAAAAGATTAAGTCCTTCAAAATACTTTATCTCATAGCTCGTTCTCAAATAGTGACCAAAACCATCACTACTAAACACAAAGAGCTGGAACCAATGAGCTTCTTATTTATTTTAAGCTTTAATAAACGTTATTGCAAGTTTGGTACTATGAGTTACAGGTTTAACAGTGGCAATTATAATAGCAATAGTAGAAAAAGTAGTAAGAGAAGAGTGTAAATGAAGGTGAGATAATCTAAAGGTTAAAACACATTTAAACAGCAAGATGCATTATTTCTGTCATTGTCGAATTTTTGTGCTGTTATTGTACTAATGTGTTTTACACAAACATTAGTCAAGGTTGTTATAATTAGTGATGTCTACACCATGGTGGGACTTCTGCCTGAAAAACTGTAGCTAAGAGAATGATAATGATTACATGTGGCAAGTTTAGAGACTTAGCAAAACATGTAAGATTTATCCAATATCCATATCCCCACAGTAATGCCACTTTTCTATATTAATTTCCTTGAAATACAGGATTTCAGGAGAATTCAACTCATCATCTAGCACATGCACTGATTTTTTGAAGCAAAGTCAAGGATCTTCAGACAGCCCTCTGCGCACTCGCCCTCTAGTTACTCCTAGAAACTATTAGCAAAGAGCATCTATGACATTACTTTTCCGTTGTTCTGTTATTCTTAATATCATTTTCCCAATGTCTTCAAGCAGCAAATAAAAACAATGACTCTTGTCTTACCTACAGCGAGCATGAAAATCACCAATCACAGCCCTCAGTGTTACAACCAACACTACAATGCTCTGGGGATTTCATCTCCATTTTTTTCCCTGCTCTCAGAACCTTCATATTTGTCAAAACTTCTCCAGATATAAACAAAATACCCCATCCACTGTTAAGTGGAGTGGAAACATTACTATGTCATACATACATTTCTGTTATATTTGCTCTTTTTTTATTTTTAATTGCCTTTTCAGCAGCAGGATAGTGTATCAAATGCATTTACTTTACAGTCTGTTGTAAGACCCAACTAGGTGCAATGCTGACCTTTTCAAGCCCTCCGCCCTACAAATTCTCCAAGATTAACAGTTCCTAGTTACTTAACTACTACAGGATATGATAAATATAAAACTTAGATATATCTGCATTAACTCATTTTCCATTATTTTTCCTGTATTTATTTGCTTTATTATTAACTATAAGCAGCTATAACTTCCTTACGCTCTTAACTGAATTTCTTTTTTGATGTTTAGATTTTTAAGAACTGAGGCCACCATGTTGCTTTTTGACACAAAGGCAACCCATAGCACTACCATGCTATGCAATGTAAATGAAGTTTTCTGGATGACAGAAGGAGCAACCAAGTTGATGCAAGGTCAGCCAATTAGCCCACAAAAAAACCTGAACCATCTGGATTTACAGTGTTCAGTGCTAGTAAGTCCCTTTAAATAAACTTAGAGGAGCATAAAGTAATAGTGTAGAGGGGACTAAAACAATGCTTATAATGAGCTGAATAGGAAGAAGATGGAACAACAGAGCTTTCTCTGCTAAAAAAAAAACACTGAATTGTGCCCTAATTTCAGCAGTGCTGGGGAAACAGAAGGCCAATTAAGGACTCGGCTTCAGGTTCAATTTTCATCTTGAAAATGGATTAGCATAACTGGATATTACATAACATTGCTCTTACATTTAAAATTAATTCTTTACCTTAAAAATATTATCAGGCCAATACAGCAGAGTGGCATGGACAACTACTCCATCAAAATTCCTCTGGGAATCTAGCACATAGCAACTGAGAGCCAACACAACAGCAGTACAAAACAATTCAAGTTAGCATTGGCTTTATTCAAACAGAAATTTCAGAAGTTATATAGCTATGCAGAACTAACTGTAAGAGCTCAGGTTTTAGTTTCATATTTCATCCAGAACAGAAGATGACAGCTTCAAACTCTTTTTCTAAGGCACTGGTTCAATACGGGTAGAGTAGTGCCTACAGTTCAGAAGCTCATCTCCTTACATATTTTGTTTCTTTGTTTTGCAACTGCAGCGTAAGGAACAGTTAGTGAAGGCCGCTCATAGGAAGGGCACTTTAAGCTTCCAGTTGTGCTACAGAGCTCGTGAGAAATGACTCAAATTACTGCAAAAAGTTCTGTGGCTGCAGGAACAGTCACAATGTTAGGTGGTGTTGCTTTGGGGTTTAACAGTTGTGCTATATCTCACAACTAAATTACAAAGGCTTAGTAATTTTTCTTTTGCAACACCACTGGATAGACTGACTCTTTCCTAGTATAACCTCCCCCTCTCTTTTCTGCCTAAAACAAATGTATTGGACAATGCCAAGTATTGCCCAGGCAAGACATTATTTTTAGTTCAATCAACCCATTTTCAGAATTTATCAATATCATGAAAGATTTTCGAATCTTTTCAGAGCCCAGCACAGGGCTGCTGTCTCCCAATAAAAGCCACTTCAAGCTGGCACACTGGCTGTTGAGGCAATACAGCAAATAATGTAGACATTAGCTGATGTTTTCCCCATTTTAGTCAAATGCTTTACATTTCTCTTTTGAACATTATTCCTGTAATTCCCATATTTCA
>Ga0181612_118814_pt1 | contig 21479 bp, 14 predicted proteins | sample HoacroProtozoa21_FD_119630 | JGI IMG/M metagenome (GOLD analysis project Ga0181612, IMG submission 119630) | Hoatzin crop microbial communities from Cojedes, Venezuel. Combined Assembly of Gp0051906, Gp0051904, Gp0051908
AGCACTGGAACAGGCTGCCCAGGGAGGTTGTGGAGTCTCCTTCTCTGGAGATATTCAAGACCCGCCTGGACAAGGTCCTGTGCAGCCTGCTCTAGGTGACCCTGCTTCGGCAGGGGGGGTGGACTAGATGACCCACAGAGGTCCCTTCCAACCCCTACTATTCTGTGATATTCTGTGATATGAAATTAAAGACTATTCTGTAAGTATTCAAAAGGCAACTTTAGCCTATCTATTTCCAGAATTCTGCATCCTCTTTGCAACATCATTGCTATGCTAGTGCCGTCACTCTGGTTATACACTAATAAAACAACAGCAACAACAGCTTCCCCCCGCCACCAAATGGTTCTCAAGTCTGAATATTGTACATTTGTTCCTTCCAGATATACGACTGTAAAGGGGCAGGTGAATCATACAAGGGTAAAAATTAATAGTACAGTTGTAATGCATGAATACATCACTTTACATTTTACAACCCTACTGGTCAGGCCACTATAAATTTCATAGGAAATACACATAATAATCAATGTAGTAAACAAATAAACCTATTTCAAACTACTAACTATAGAATGATCCTTATTTAATTCCACGCGTAACACATCAAATACTATACTAATTTCATATTAAATAAAATAGTCATTTCTAGGAGACAAAAAATGAAAACCTTCAACACAGTTCTAGTTAAATGATTTTACTCCAGAGTCTGAAATGCTGTCTGGTAACACTATGGAAGCAAGAAAAGAAAAAGAGTTATCCAAGCAACTATTAAAAACTCCTTACCTTGGCTATAATTAGTGCAGTTCAGTGTGAGCTGTAAATTGCACTGGTTATATCTGCAACTTAAAATCCAGTCACCTCACTACTTAATTATCAACATACATAGTTTAATAATAGTTCATTTATTTCTTTTCTAAAGAAAACAATAGTTAGTAAATCGTGATGTAGCACTGTAGTGCTAGGACCAAACTGGAGTGCTCTCAACAGTAATTCAATAAAAAGAGGAACATGGAGGCTTCTCCTATCCTGATCAGCAACTTTTAGCAGTTTTTGCTAAATTAATAGCAAATGAATTCTGCTTGTGAAGCAGAAGCTCTCCCCGCTGGGCACACTTCAGCTGGTGAGCAGCAGGACAGAAGGTGCTTCACGTGCCTCACCCCACCTACTCGCTCCACCCGCTGCACCCGTCCAGAGGCTGCCACAGGAAACGAGATGCCCGAGAGGCTCAACAAAGCCAGTGCAAAAACAGGTATCAGATGATAAGCCAAAAAAAATTACCAGGTGTGTATCAAGTTTGGATTTCCTAATGCAATAAACCGTTAAAATTAGTAACACTACCAATGTACACCTTGAGGCGCTAGTGTAAACAACTCGTCTCATAAATGACACTAATAACACAGTGAGTACACTGAAGGTGAGAAAAATCAATACTGCAAGGAAATCAGTAAGAGATTTCATAGCTGTATTTAGAAATGAACTCATTAAAGATGAAAACAATTCATTATTAGTGCTACACTATATATGATTTTTCATTTTGATATGAATATGATTTTATTATACTGCACTTATAATCCAAATATCTGCGATAGCAATTTAATATCATTGTTTTTCTGTTAATTTCATTAAATTACCTTCAGTGCTACAAGTAATAAAATGCTGACTCCATTTCACTGCTGACTGTACCTTGTTCAGTATCAAGATTTAAACTATGCTTATACAGTTTAAAAGCTCTGAAAGCCCTAATCCAGCAGAATTGAATATGTTTCCTGAGGATAAGCAGCAGCCTACTTTCATGTCCTGTTTTACAACGTCTATTCAGAATTCAGGAGTCTCCCAAGAATTAGGAATGCTGGAAAAATAGAGTTTACAGACTCAATTTGAAGAGGTTTGATTAAAAAAAAATATTAGCTTGGCAGAACCGAAGGCATTTTTAGAGAACCTTCCTGTACTATCTCTCCTTTGTGTTTGCACATTGATAACTGGAAAACAACCAAATCCATGGAGTTTAGTTTCCATGATCTCAATCACATAATGCAATTTCAACACTTACGGAAAAGATTAATTAAAAAATGTTCTATGCAGTTCCCTAAAATGAATTGGCTGTACTTTCAGCTAGGAAGAGTGGAAGACAGGCATTTTCTCACTTGAAAATGCTGTCATCACCAAAAAAAGCTTCTCTGGGGAAAGGGAGCAAAAATCAGTTTTGTGGTGACAAAAGTAAAATGCTCACGTTTTATTCCTAAACATCCAATTTAGGAAACACATTAATGCGATGGCACAAAATAACCATAAAATAATTAAGAATTTGAGCTGAAGAGAAGAGGAAAACGACTCCAGATTAAACTCACAGCAGTGATGAAGGATTTGCACCATCAGCAGCAGACCAAACAGGACACAGAAGCACTACAAGCTGTTGGGGAAGGACTAACTTTTAGTCTGGTATTTGTACAGGAATCAATGGTAAGGAGCCCACCTTTAGAGAGATATACAATAAATAAATACAAATAAATGAATATAATCAGTAATGATTCTCTATTCACTACCATGATCACTCCCACGATTCATGAGTTCAAAAATCTCCCTTTGCTCATTTTTTTTGAGATTGAAATATTTTAATATGTTTCTTCCTCATGAAGCAAAGGCCATGACCCAAGGATGAGGATGATGATGGAGACGTACAGAGAGCTGAGCAAACGGGATAAACAGAAGTGTTCATCTATCTCCTCTGACGAACATGCCACAGTTCCCATGTTCCCGTCACATTAATTCCATTAGCACCAAGGAAAGAGCTATCAGGAGGCGCAGCGAACTACCGGGTAAACGCACCCATCCCTTCTGTGGCAATGCCCTGGTTAAAGCACACGTGCAAGGTGCGTGTGACACCTTTGGTACGAAACACTGCAGCATCTGCAGTGCACTGCTGCTACTCCGTACACAGGAGCACCCATCCTCGGAACAACACCGGCTCCGGCTGCGTGTGTGTGTGTGTGTGCAATGTGTGCTGCAGCTGGCGCGCAGGGAGCCCGCGGCCACAGCTGGATGGCTTCCTCTCTTCTTTTGAGTTTCGCACAACAATTTTGTGGAAGGGCAAACCGGCACGATTATTTCCAGGTATTTCCAGGTATTCTGCCCAGTTCTCGCTGGGCAAATGCCTAACACGGTTGTGCGTGGAGGAAATAAAGGGTAGTTTGGAAGGAGGACAAAGTCTGGAAAAGTAAAGGAGTAGTACGAGGTTAAATATCCTGATAACATGAAGAAATCCTAGAGACAGTTCAATTTAATATCCGAAATCGGTGTCTGGCAGAGGTGTAACCCTTTTGGCATCCACGGGCCAATCTGGGAGAACAGCCCTGCCCCTCGCTGCAGGGTGACAGGCAAACGTACATCCACGCACAGAAAGCACGGAGGAAACACCGCTCTATGCACTGCTGCTGCGCAGTCATCCGCAGCGATGGCAGCAACCTCGGCATAACAAGCTGTGTGAAGCAGTGGGGGTGGCTCTGAAGTCAAATGCAAATCATAAGTGAATACAAATTTGAGGAAAAAGACGGGGAAAGAGCTAGTTTCCATTTCTTCCATGTATTCTGAAATTGCAGTGATTGTTAATCCATTAACATATAAATCACGGAGCTGGGCACCCTATATGAGGTCAAATATTCACAAAACCAACCACTTTAAAGCTATCACCTTCAGACAAACAGATGCGGGCCTTACGGAAACACAGGAAAAAAGAAAAAGGATGGACATGAAGAAATACACATATTTCCATATAAGCAATACATTTATATACAAACAAATACATGCATTTAGTTTACATGCCAGTCTATCATAGCTACCAAAACATTCATTGCCGTATGAAAGGGCAAGAAATACATACCGGCACATGCATGGGGCAAAGATTCTTTTCACCTATAAAAGGGCATTTGTGCCTCATCGCAAGAGCCATCGGTCAGAGACAGAGAAGCAGCAGTCTTTGCTCGCAGGCAGTACTGAAAAACCCAAGCACATTGTATCTACTCTGCTTAACTACTGCAAAATGAAGGTCATTTTGTGCCAGCTATTTTTAATTCTTCAGTGTTAGCTTCATGAATGGCTGGTGCTTTTGGTATTTAATACTAAAGGCAGATATAAATACTTTGACCTGAACAAAAACTATGAAAAGAAGAACCTGTAATAGCTAACCTTGCAAAAAAGATCAGAGCAGCCAGTGCCTGCACGGATGACAAAACACACACGCAATAATACAGCGCTTGGAACAATTCATCATGAGTGCCTCAGGGGCTGATTTACAAATGATGTGTGTAAGTGTCTCGTAACACTTGCGAGCGCTGCCAGCTGCGAGAGCTGCCTAACACCTACTCACTTGAGAAGCCACCAGCCCCTTGAAAAGGCAGTGTAACTTCTGTGCCTGAAGTACTCCAGCGATCTTGCAGGCTCACTTCTGCAACCGTAGGCACTTAAATGCCTTTGTAACTCTCAGCAGCCAGCGCTCTGGTACCTACTCTCTCACTGAAAATTACCGAGCCCTGCCGTCTGAAGTGCCGATGGTACTATTAAAACTGAGCCTTAGAGATCCTCAGGTACTTTGGGGTACTTTTTTCTTTGGCAAAAGGTCAAAAAGGACAACTGTCAGCAGAAATAGGATACTGTAAAACCTCACTGTATGACCCAAGAAAGCCCTGATGTAAATCTTAGTTGCAGTATTATATCCACTAATGAGCAGTATTACTCCAACATCTAAAATATCTAATATCAGGACACAGGGAGAAACACTACAGGTTGCCACACCAGTTTGTCATGTCAAGAAAATTACAAGGAAATTTCAGCAAATTCAAAAAAGGAGTGAGTTCGCACTGGCATCCTCCCTTCTCTCTCTTGTAGCCACGCAAGCACCTTCACAAGCCCTGACCCAGCTACCAGGCAGTGATGAGCAGGTCTTAATTTCATTCTAGGAGGCAGCACCTGGGATGAGAGGGGGAGAGATGCTTCCAAGAGCCTGACTTGCTATTTACTTGTAAGCGTTTTCTCCAAGCTCCAACTGGAACATATTGCTATTTTTGCACTGAAGTTTATGTTAATTTCATCTTGTTTTACCATAAAATCTTCAATCACGCTTTGTTATAATGTAAATCACTGATCTGAAAACTACACATTGGAATGTGTCCTCTTTTTTTCTCTCTCCAAAGAAAAGGCTGAGCAGCAGTGATCTGCATCACCTCTTTATGGGATTAACCCATAAACTCGATACTAGTTAACAATTTCTGAATAATCCCTCAGAGAGAAAAAAACCACCAAGTTTCTTTTGAGAAAGATGTTGAATGTTTGACATTTGATATCTTGACTGCAAGACATCTTGGAAGACAGATGTAATTATGTGTCTTCTCTAAAAATGTGCATTGAAAAGTTTTTTGTGGGGTTTTCTTCTCTTTTCAATAGAATGTCGCTAGCATTGTGGAAAACTGCTGAAAAGTTTCAGCTTCTGCCACAGTGATAAATACAGGACCTAGAGCTGCAAGTGAGTACTCAGCAGGACAAGGCACGTGGAATTGGACTGTTGCATGTGTATACGTGTTTGTATAAACAAGACCATGTGCTGACAGGATTTTTGTTTCAAGTAAGAAAAGCCTGGAGATACAGGCCAGATCTTTTAAGAGCTAATTTGTATTTCTTGGTACCTTCTGTTGGCTGAATGAATCAACAACTGTGTTTATAATGTCTTTCCAGATGCACTTGCAGCAGTTCCATGGAAGTGCTGGCAGTTGTTTGTCATCGCTTTCTGTCCCTCAGCCCAGAAGCAGCTCCCGGCTCCCTGCCCAGCATCATGGCAGCAGTCAGGTTTGCCCACCAGGGCCAGGGCCAGGACCCTCCTGCTGCGGTAGAACAGGAATTGCTGGGGAAGGCGTCCTGCTGGCACAGCCACCCCAGCTCCCCACACACACCCTCAGGAGCCCCATCCCCTCCTCTCACGCGGCTCTCCTGTGCCATCAGCTCCCACCACCCACACCTCTGAGCCCCACAGCCCCCCAGGGCACCCCAGAAACCCCAACCCCTCCCCCGTGTTTGGACGGTGGCTCCCCGCCTTCTCCCCGAGACAGCTGGCTCCAACACATGCGTCTGCTGGTTGGGAGCATCGGGAAACGGCCAGTACCGCCAGAGCTGTTGTTATCAGCTCCCTTCCATCTTTACAGGCACAGATTTCTGTGAAAGCAGGCAGAACCTGAGACGGCAGACATCTCTGTCTCTGACAAACCTGATGGAAACAGGCCAAAGGATTACAAAGTTACTGAGGAGGGTTGTACATCTGTCAGTCTTTGAAATGGACTGAGAAAAGAAAAGAAGGTAAAATCCATTGCTTTAGTTTTGTTTGCCTAGGAAAGCAAGCATAATATTACAAAATGTTAGCTAGAGTTTCTTGCACGTTACTTTTCAGATTGTATTGAAGACTGATGCATTTACAAAATCCCATGGCACTCAACAGTATTTTTGTTAAAATTTCTGCCAGCACCATCCCGTAGTGAGCTGACTACAGGAAGATAACCATGTAACAGTGGCCTTTAGGCAGGCTCTGCAGTACATCCCCCGTGGTTTGGGTACACCAAACTTCAGGTTCAGCACTCCCACCCCTTTGAATGGGTTTTGCGCCAACAACAAAGTAGCAGAATCCAAATGTTACTCAAGAACAAAACGCTACATTTGTTTTGATCACATTAAAGTCAGAGGGAGCTATTAAAAGAAGTTGTAGCAGATGACTGGGTCCCGAAGAACCACAGGCAATAAATTCACGTGGCAGTTTTGTTTCATAACTTAAGTCCTACTTCTTCTTTCTTTGTCTATTCTAATTAGTCCCTGATACGGAATTAACGCAGAAATCAAATTAAATACTCAGGAAAGTGTACGAATCAGCTGGCCTGAAAAAAAAAAAAAAACCAACATTAAAAACCATCACGTAAATATGTCAATGTAGAAATGTGTAACATGTTTCTGCCTGAATGCATGTCCAAACACCAAGCCGAAATGGAGACTCATGATGCCAAGAAAAGAGCAGCTCCTGTGGGTCTTACGGAGGTGTTTGGTATTGCCATGCTGGTGGCCAGCTCTCGGTGGCTCGCTGCGCTGGGAAGACATACGTTCAGATCTGTATCGCCTCTTTTCTGCAAAATCTCCTCAAAAAAGTGCTCTTACACCGAGATGGCAAACACTGTGAACTTGTAGCGGGGTATAGCACTGGGACTACAAAGAATGTCTAAACTGAGTCGACCAAAGCTAACATAAAGTGGAGATGAAAAATTGATGGTTTACACTGAGATTAACTCCGCAAAAGCAACTGCAGGTAGAGAAGTAAGTCACAGTAAAACGGATCGGTGCTCTCTTCTCTGGGTTTACCACGAGAGAACTATCCCATGACAACTGTTTCACAACAAAGATATAAAGAAATGGTTTTCAGTACAGCAAGATCTATGGATGTATTATTAACCAAGAATTTGTGGTGCTCCTACACTTCATGAAATTTTGGAAGCAAAATGTGCAATAACATGAGTTTTAAAAGCGCAAGTTCGTTGAATGTAAATACTGATGTTCATGCAACGAATACAAATGCTACTTAAATTAATTCTTTAAAGCTGATGATATGAACAAGTATACATAATTTTATCTCTTAGAGCCTCTGTAATTAGGAGCCGTGCATCCAGGCCCAAGCAGACACCAGAAGCAGTGTAACTAACACCTTTAGACGCTTGCACACTCCAGTGAAGACCATCAAGCATTTGACAGGTGCCGATACAGCACTTGAGGAACAGCCAGCAGGCAAGTCAATGCAGAAAGCGCTATACGGAAGCCCCACAAAACTAAATGCGTAGCACACGTGGCACAATTTCCAACATGGACACACCGCAGGAGAGTTGAAAAACTCCAGATGAACTGACACGTCACTGTGCCACAGACACTGCCGACTTCTGGGCTGCAGACGGGCTCTGGCCGCTGCCTGTACGGCCTCCGGCACCTCGTCCTGCAGCCCAGCGGGCCAGGGACGTGCTCAACGGAGACCAGAGGACGCGAACCTTCCCACAGACAATGTCTGCATCTGCCGGTGCTTCGCCTAGGACTCACTCCTTTGCCTCAGCTCTCCCCTCAGCGTTTGCTCCGGCAGCAGGAAGGCTCACTTACACCACGCGTTAGTACCACACAAAGACAATTAGAGAATGGAAGCCAGAACTGCAGGTGTAAACATGAGGCCCACCATAAAAAAATGTTATCCTGCAAACCCTGTTTATGTTAATCTCTTTTTCTGCAAAATACTGATCGAATATTTACTATTTCTTGAAGCAGCTGAAGAGCCCTCCTAGTTTCCCAGCTGAGAGAATACAAACCCCCTCCAAGTGCTGAAGAAGCCAAGGGAAACGCTTGTAAAGCCACACCAGAACATTTAAATGACTTCGCTATCTCTTTTCTTGAATATTAGTATGTTTTCTCTAGCAAAAATAGCTTAACCAGTGTGCCTAAAAATACTCCTAAGAGCTATTATTACCACATAATGGGATACATACACACTGACAAGTACTTAAAAATAATCCCTAATACACCCCATTGACAAAAACATGCACAAGAAACCTCATTTAAATGCCACTCTACCGACACTGTCAGTATATATTTTAAGAAGAAAAAATACTCCTGCATAAAACTCGATTTCCTCTAAGTTTTCCAGATCATATTGATACCTGACTTATAAGAATCCACTTGTCCTAAATAGAACATGAAGTACATTCCTTGCTCCAAAGTGAGACTATGTTTTCTTTTTAGAAATGGAAATTATCAAAGGTGCAGTGGCAATATTTGTAAGAAATAGTTTCCCTAAGGAGACTGTGACATCAGCTAAAATGGCAATCCTTCAGTTGTTTACCAGAATAAATGGCAATATTGGCATTGAGAGGAGTACTGATATAACAAAAGGGCTATAAGTGTTACTCTGATGGGAATAAGTCTTACTTCATACAGGAATGCAGTAATAAAAGAGCATTACTTTTCATTATATAGTTGCTATTTTTTATTACTTTTCATGAGTTTAAATATTATTGAAGAGAAAGAATTACATTCTTCTTATACTAAAAAGACTGCAAAAGAGGAAGGTGCCCTGTAATTAACAAATCTTTGTTTGCAGAAGTACACATTCGGTGCTTAAAAGGCAAACTCATGTTATTTCTACCAGGAAACCCTGGAATGTCCAGATATACGCACAGACACTGAAAAGGTGGAATTTGCTGCTCGCAGCAGTTTTCACATGCACACAGAGACTTACTGTTTAAGAACACGGTAGTTTATTAGTGGATGATGTGAGGTAAGAAGTATGCATTTTTGAATTTAATTGCTCCCAACTTATTTTTCTATGAAAGCAAAGGAACCAAGAGAGACCACAGAGAGACCAAATTTGTTATAAAAAGAGAAGCACGAATCAATGTACTTGATTGTCTTCACTCTCAACCAAAGCATATTTGGATTTAATAACAAAAAAGAAAAGCATGAGTGAGAAGACTTAAAATACACATCTCACTGTATTTTTGTCTTCCTTCTAGAAAGCAAAGTCAACAACACCAAAACAACAATTACATGCCACTCTGAACTGAAATAAAGTTCATGGTATTCCTGAAAATGTCATACCCACATGGAGCAGAGGCACAGATGTCTCAGTACTTCATCAGTTTAACTAACACAGGTAGTTTTTGTACTCTGCTTTACTGAAACAACTGAACATTTTTTTAAGGGGGAAAACTGATATTAAGCAGGCATATATAAGTCAAATATCGCACTACACATATTTACCTTCCAGATTATTCTTGACTGTATTTTATTTATATTGTCCTCATCACTGAAGGTCTCTACAGATTAGCAATAAAACTTGTTGGGCACCTTAAAATGGCAACTTTCATTCGTTGAAGCATGCACTTTAGGAGAGCATCAGTGTCATCCTATATATTTAATGCCCTCCATAACAGTTTCACCTTTTTCCTTGGTCGTTACTGTAGTACAAACAACCAAAATTCCCCCATTTGCAAACAACTCTCCCAGGTGTATCTCTATAAAATTCAGTGGTATTTCACAGGAGAAGCAGCCCGTACTTCAGACCCAACTCACGAATCAGGGAGTCAGTCCACACCCACCGAGGTCCCTGGGATTCCTCCTATTGCTTCCCATGAGAGCAGGACCAGACCAGATCCGAAAGCTAAGATACCCATGGCTAGGCCTAATTAGTCATGGAAATACCCAAATAGTTCAAATAATTCAACATCAATACAGTGAATTTAGGCTGGCTACAATGATGTTAAGAATTTTCCTCTGTGTGCACAAGTAGATAGCATTGATTTCAGCAACAATTGTCTAGAAAGACAATTTTAGAATCAAATTAGCAGTTAAATAATTGTAGAAATTATAAAGAGAGATTTATTTGATAGGACATTATAATAATAGCTACAGAAATCTATCCTACATATACTCTGCCTAATACGCTACATTATTGTAGCCTACAGTTAATATTGTTGAAAACAAATCACACTCCGAGAGTATGTTCCTATAAGATCATTTCTTTGGGGTGATTTTAATTATCTGCATTAGGCTGAAAATATTGGATATATTAAAATATCTGATAAACTTTGACTATTCCATACTTTATTATCTCAGTCCTGTTCCCATTATCTATTACTTTTAATTCATCACTGATTTTTCAAATGAGCTGTTGGCTTTTCAACAAAATACACGCTGCCCAGCCAGTTCATCTAACAGGGACCAGTGCTCCGCAGCATGTTGGAGGATTGTAGTCTAATTTCAGATTAGCATTCTATGTGTTTCCCTTCGAGCATTTGAAGAGTTTCATTAATTTCAGTGGCTGGTTTGAGGTCTTTTAGAGGACAATAAGGAGATTAATATTAAAACACCATTCCAGTCTCCTACCTAGGACACCGAGACCCATGCTGCAAAAAGAAGGAAGCCAAAGTCATCACGAAAGGAAAACAAACTAACTGAAATCTCATCCACATGAAAAACAGTGGTAGAACTTCCGTGGGCTCCACCCCAGCCAGGATCTTCACCAGTGTATTTCCAGCTCCCAAATAAATTACAGCAAGAACCACAAGAGGTCGAACTCTAATACAATCCTGTTACCCCAACTCTTTAGAGGCATTTGAGGAATCAAGTCTAAACACTGTTCACCTAGCATTCCATCACCTCTGCCTAAAATACCTACACAGCAAAGAATATTAGACAGTTTGCAACTGGAAAGACTATTCAACTCGGCATGCTTGTCCTCTTCTCTTTGCCTAACCCCTAATCCCCTCCTCTCTTAAACTCCTTCCTACGCACAGCTCTCAGCACTTGGCTTGATAAATTGATCTGCAGTTTCAGCCGCACCATCATTGCTGGCACGGCAGCACAGCCCCGAGCACCGGTTGTGTTCAGAGACACCAGGGACACACGGACACACGTTGACTTCTGGGTATCTCCATGGCTGCTCATGAAACAGAAGTGAGGCACGAAGCCCTCAGAAGTGTTCCCTACACCCAAGTAGCGTTTGGTTTTCCAGGAGCTTACTCTCCATGCATCTTCTTATAGTTTATATTCTTCTAGTGCCAATTATTCAAATTTTGAATATTCTGTTTGTCCATACAGGAATGTAGGAAATGCCATCCTGCACCAAACAGGACCCCTCCAGTCTCCAGCAGTCGGTGCAGCCAGGCTCTACCAGACAGTGCAACAGGCACTATATTTTGGAGGTTCTTAAAGTACCCACTTTTGTGGCAGTGAGTCCTACAGCTAGAGGGAGTGTGAAGCAGCATTGACTGGTTTTGAATCAGACTTTTTTTTTTTCTCAGTTGCTGATTGTTCCTTCATTCCTAGTGCTAGGAGACAAAGCAAACAAAGAACAGTATTTATCTATGTTCTGTAATATTGTGACATTTAAACAGGGTAAATGGAAACTGTCAAATAGAGATTTTGATATTGATGGTGGTGATGGACTGGATTAGCAGAGAAGGATTTGATTAATGACGAACAAAAAGAGGATGGAATAATTAATGCCCAGGAATGATTTTTTATGGACAATGAATCACTTTAAATTAATTTTTCATTTCTATCCGACTACAAGTTTGATCTAATATTCCTAGATCTCAATGAGGCATTTGACTTTATATCTCACATTTTGATTAATAAAATATAAAATGAATATGGTGCATATGCAATAGGTTTTAAAGGATTAAATTGAGCAGCAATGCTTTCTAGTAGACTCCCATGGGGACTGATTCTCAGCCATGCGCTCTACATTTTAATCAGTAACCTGGAGGAAGTCAAAACTATCTCTCATAAAAGTTCTCAAATGACGACTGGGAAGGTGATGAACAATGAAGCAGACAGGAAGATGCAGTCAAGTATCAGATCACACATTTGGAAATAAAGACAACAGACCAATTTCATGCGATAAGAGAGTCTATGGAGAGGAACAGTGATGAAGGGTTATGTCTACTGAGCAGATTGCAGCTTCCACAAGTAGGAGAAGCATTGTAGCTTCAGGGGTTGTTTATCTTGCTTCTCCCAATTATACCAAAGTTTGCACAGTAGACTTACTCTTAAAAAAAAATAAATAAATCTTGGAAGCAGAGCTGAATAATCCAATCAACAGGAACTGCTACAGGAGTAATCTTAATTCAATTCCTACATAGGGGGAGATCAGCACTACAACAAAAAATAATATTACATCTGACACTGATGCCAATGCCCACTCCTAACGAACCAGGAATACCAGACCAGATCTGGAGGCCGCAGTTGCAGAGGGAAGAATTCAAAGAGGACTCACAAGAATGATGAAAGACACAGAAAATACGTCTTTGATTGAATGACTTCAGAACTCAAAGCGAAAGGCACGACTTGATCACAATGTACGAATAGCTACATGGAAAAGAGATTTTGGAGCTCTTCAGTCTGGTAGATAGGGTGGCTAGAAAACGCAGTGGGACATATTCAGTTTTGTATTTTTATACATTTCAGAACATGTTACTAATGGCCTTCACCAATAATTGTGGTGAACTGCCCAGCCCCTGAAAGATTTTAATTAGGACTGCATAGTTTTTTAAAGGTTACTCAGAGCTGCCACACTTTTATCAGTCACTAAAACAAAAGCGAAATGTTATGGCCCACCTTATGCAGAAGACAAGCTTGACATCAGTGACTTCTTTGTGACCTATATGCCTAGAAATCTTTTACCAATACAATTTTTTCCATGTTCTGTATGCCTTCTCGTGGCCGATCACTACCTTTCTCCAACTTGTGCTATTCTTTTGGATGCGAGATAACCAGAGGGAACGCTGCATTTGCTCACAAACAACCCAAGTTGGTCAACAGGATTTTTGTACATGGCTTCTCAGTAAAATATAAAGGTGTCTCAGAGCTCTTGGTAGGTGACAATCTGGTAACTATCCTTTTGAAATTAACTCAGTAATTTCATATTAGTTATCTGACAGGACTCCATAAGCTTTTTATAGGTGTTTTTACAGGTGCTTTTTTTAATAGCAGCAGAGCCACAAACAGCACCCCATGAAATGTTTAATCAACACTCCCACTTATTCGCCCAGCAAAAGACTACTGTCTGTAGCCAATCTAGAGCCCAAGCTCTAATTCTCCAATAAGTCAAACTTTTCTTTTTAAATAGCAATGAATTTTGGGTACCCAACATTTCACAGGGAAATACTTTGATACATTCAGCAGGTTGAGGCTTTGAGAACATCTCTGCTTTTGATCACTCCGAGCAAAAGCTGGGCAATTTCAAGTATGTTTATGGACTCCCAGTCAACAATGGACACTTTTTTCAAGTCTACTTGTGACTCTCTGTGTGACTATCTAACTCAGCAGCTATACTCAGTATGAAAAAAAAAGAATAGGGTTGGAGACTTTCAGGGCTGGTAAGCATCAAGAAATTCAGACAAACCTGGCTGAGAATACTGAACTGCTACAACAATCAAGCCCGTACTGCTCTTCAAATCATTCAGCCAAGATGTTTTACCACAAGATTAGAGAAGCATTTTTAAAATTACAGTATCACGGAAGACTAGACCAGGATATGCTAAATAAAACCAAAAACATCAGTTTTAAAGATTTCTTTAAACTACCCCTAAAAATTACAGCTTAAAGACCTCACACATACAAAACATACTACAATGATAGAAAACTAAAAATGCATTCCCTTTCCAAACTAGCCATGACCCCTATAAGAATCCAGTCTTTCATCACTGGTACGTTCATCTGCCAAAGCTACTCATCACATTAAAAGAAAGCTACACAAAGAAAGAAGTAGGCAGGTCTGTAATGGTTTCTTTTAAATCAGCTTTTCAGAAGTTCAGTGACGAACATCACACAATCCAAGTCATTTTCATTATTTTCAAAACAAATAACAACTATTTGGTAACAAGCTGTTCCCAAGGATAAACTTGCATTTTTCAACTCTTTTCTTACATTGGTTGCCAGCAAATTTTGCTGGCCTCAGTTATTTCATTGTTTAAGAAATACCACGGAAAACTAAAACGTCTTTGTTTCTCATCCCTTTGGAATCTGTTTTTTGACATTTTAACTTCCATGCATTTAATTGTTTACCCTTTCTTTTGACTTACTAACACTTAAAAGATCTGTCTCTTAGCATTATGAATTACATACATTTATGTAACATACTTCTTGTGTTATCCTAGCTAGTAACTATATAGGGTTTAATTTACAAAATCCATACCCCTCAAACACAGGGCAACAATTTATTTAAAGAATTTTTACTTATTTTCAGCTAAAGACACTGCAGTGAGATCGTCATATCACTAAACAGTAGAGAGATGCAGGATGGTTCTGCTGCTTTTTTATTACCTGGTATACAGATAGTTTTAATTTATGTTGGCTTACTTCAAGAATATTTTATCACCACCCATCTACATGACCACTTAGGAAAACACATGATCAGTAGGTATATCATGTACAAAGACTTTCCTAGAGCGCAACCAAAATTACTACATTCAACACAGAGGTCTTTTAATCATAATAAGGAAAATGCATACATATGAAGGCAATTCAGGAGAAATTTCAAAAGAAGCGCTACTGTTGCTTCCCCAGCTGATGCATCAAACCTGATGATATCTGAAAATTGGAGAATATGCCCAGAACACTTACATTCTGTGCTTACAGTCTTGCATAGTTTTTCCTCTAATTTCTCCCATGTATTCTTCCTATTCAAAGTCAGCAGGACTCAACCGGGGTATTTCTCTTAAAAGACAAACACCGCTATATTGCTAACAAGTGATAAAATGATAGACAAGGTATTGTAGATACTTTCAAAACTACAGCAAGGTATGGTGGATAAAATGTGGAAACAGGCACTGTGTTCTAAGTCTGGATTTTTATTTTTAACGTCTTCGAATGTTCTTTCATTTTTCCTTCCTTTCTCCTGCTCCCAGAATCCAGAAAGGAATTTTCCCCAATTAAACCCCAAGATCAAATACCAGTATTATGTATTTCACATTTTGCTATTCACACTGCATATACCTCATACCTGCAAAAGTGATTGTTACTTAAATATCAATAACACAATAATTTATTTTCACCCCAAAGCGGTCCATAGTACTTATATCTTCAGACTTCTCATTTTCTGCAGTAACTCCTCTTTTTAAAAGGGAGTAGTCAAACTGAGTCACCCACAGCTGCTGTTGAGGAGCCCTTAAAAGCACCACCTGTGTTCAAAGATGCACTTCAGACACCCATCGGCATCATATCTCTGTTTCAGACTTTAAGAACATTACTAGCTTTTCTTCTTGTGACAGTTACAAGATGCAGATGTTCCCTTATATCCTTCTGCACGTATGTAGGACTGCCACTAAAATCAGTTCAAAGCCTGGACTTTGCCCTTATTTGCTTCTTTATCAATTCCAGATCTTTTGTCACAGACCTTTTCAAATCTAAAACTATTGAAAGTTATGTCTATGGAGGGAGAAGGGAAGACCCTGGTGATTTTTTCAATACATTGTTTCATTACTCTTTTGATAAATTCTGAAGATTAATTTATGGAATCTAAAAATGTTTGCTGTGGATCCCTGTTTCTTGGGTATTTGGGTTTTAGGTAGGACAGAAAGAGAATAAACGAAGTATTACTAAGCAATTTACAGGTGTTCGGGCTTAGGCTTCACCAACGTTTGAAGGAGAGACAGCTCACAGCAATTGCCCATCTTCTGCTCAACTCCTCTTGGAGCTGCCAACCTAGCTTCAGACCCCGAAGGAAGGAGACAGTGCAAGAGTCATTACGGGCAAGGCCATTTACTGTAAAAACAAAGATAAGTCTTTCCTATCTTGTATGTACGCAACCCAGCAATGACTACAGCAGTCTCAAGCACTCTGGTGACACGGGCCACAAAATGAAGCTGTTTGTCCGCACGGTGGATAAAGGATAATTCAGCCTCGCGCGAGCCCAGAGCCAGCGGGACCCCACCGTCTCAGAGGAGGCCGCCAAGAAAGGAGATGCATCACCCAGGCTGCGGCGGTGGAAGCCCTTCATCTCTGGTGCTTCGTACAGCTGTACCTTCCCGAAGGCAGCCTCTGAACAAGCACCTCTCTCGCTCAGGCAGGCACAGCGCTATCTGCCGTGCTCTGTCCCAATCTATTTTACCTGGATTTTTTTTCTGTTCTTTTTCTTTTGGTAGGAAATCTCCTGCACACCTTCAACTCAAGTCTGCAAGTGTTATTTCCTTCATTCTTTTAAAACTAATTTTTAGAAGATTTGTTTCCCTTTTCTTCATGAACTTGACCCTTAATATTTGAAAGGCAATCTCAGGCACAAAGACCAACTGTGCCAAGAACACTGCAACGACATCAGCAGCAACCTATTCTGTGGGAGATGTACAGAAACTGTTTCGCATGTAGCCTGTACCTCCTCTAGCTAAACACCCTCATTGGGAATGTTTTTCTGTGGGGTGTTTCAGCTGAGAAATGCCCTATGTCCAAAGCCCACCAGTGCTATCCCACCTTGCTAGTTGGAAGGCAGTGTCTTGCCCATGGCCCTCAGGATTAGCAGTAAAATGCAGATTAGTTCAGTAAGTGCAGTAATTCCACCCCGGGACTCAGCAGAAGGGAGCTAAAACAGTAAACAACCACTGAAATGCTCACTTTTTATTAATGAAGTGTTGAGATATTTGGACATTGAAGCCTAAATTCATGTGCAAATATCATCAGTATTTACTTCAGCAGAAACAACTATTCCCACATGACTAAGAAAATGCCATAAACAGAAAATTACTCACAGTCCCCTTCCTCTTGTTCATCAACCTGACCTGAAGCAAGTGTAAAAGATTTCAGAAAAGAGTGCAGCGAAGATTAAGAGGATGCAACATATCCAGCACACCACTGGATGACTGAACATGACTGAAAATAAGATTTAAAAGTTCTTCTCTAACCATAGGTCTCAAACAGCCAGCCAGCTTTCCTTACCGGCAAAACATGGATACCCTTCAACCTCCTCTGAGATACCAGTTGCTTATCTTCATCTACAGAGCACAGTCTCTTCAAAATTGTTTCAATGTATATAAATTTAAAATATCATGTATCTACATGAATACTAAAACCACATTATTTATTGTCAGCTAATGTGGGGAGTTACTTGAATCGAGGAATGTAGCAGAAGAAGGTAACTCATGACTGGTGGATCTATACCAAGTGTACCTGTAAAATCCTCAAATCGTCCCAAAGAAGCATCTTTCTGTGTGCTCGTGGTGGCCTAATTCTTTCAGCCCATGCTGCAGAGTCCTGTTTTGTTTTGAATGAGTCAGAATTTGAACTATTTACCATTCTTTCACAGAGTAGATATCTGCACGTATTTTATTCTGTGAGATAATCAGACAGAACATTAAAACAGCAACATGTCCAAGCTGAAACTATTGATTTCCTAAAATGCTGGACTGGTAATTGTGGAGAGCAACCACAGGAGGTGTAGCGTGCCTTTCTCTATGTCCTCCTCAGTGCGGAGCTGGATCTAGGGAACGACTCACATCCTGATACACTCACAGCCCTCACCTCTATGGCAGCTCCTTTGGCAACAGGAACACCGACCTTTCCAGATGTGCCAATCCTGGCGCTTTTTGTGGAGTTTCAGGAGCTGAGAGGTGTTGAGTCAGTGCTCAGGTAGCTGCCATCCATCGAGAGCCATGGTCTGTAGGAGGTGGGACTGGCAATTTAGCAGCTGGCACGGAGCACTCTCCGAGTTGTTCAATCAAAGTGCCAGCTGCGAGAAGCAGCCACTGCGCTGGAGGTGTCGTTATTGTTTTTGAAATCATTGTTAATTAAGGTGAGATCTCACTGTGCTAGCATTCAGCCAACGCAGAAAGAAATGGACCTTTCCCTGACAAGTTTATCATTCAAACAGGCTACACAAACAAGCATAAAGAATGATGGATAAGGTATATTTTAACATTTCTTACAACTTTACTTCCCCAGGCCCCCCACTGCAGCCCCTCTGATCAATTGATTAAGCTCATGAGCAACACAACTGTGAGCATCGTGCCTTTTCCTTGGTTTTACTCAAACAACAGTGGTGGATTCGCTGGCTGAGACATGGCCCGCCGGGACCAGCCCAGCTTTCAATAGCTGCCTTTCAAAGTTACACCCGTTGCAGAAACTGCCCCTCTCTTCTTCTCCCAAGGAAAACAGTTGCCCACGGTTCATGCCTCTGGTTCATGGGGGAGTTTCGCCCGGCTGGAGTCAACCCAAAACCACACATTCCCTCATTCGTTTTCTGGCTTGTTACTTTCTCCTTTCTTGACAGATATATTCAGTTTGACTGAATTTTTGCACTCATTGTTCTATAATCCATCAGAAATCACAGTTAGACACTTCTCATTATGGTGGACAACGCAATTTTATTTTCAGTCTGAATTCAAGCGGTGGTCCTGGGGATGGCATACTGTGGAAATTAATGATTAACTCTGCATGTCACTGAGCAGTTTTGGGTGTATCCAGCTAAAGAAGCACAGAATACTTCTAAAATTAAAAATAAAGCTTCTCATCTGTCGTTTGAAACCTAATCTCTCCATACTCAACAGTGAAAGTGTCTCGAGGCACTGACCAGCACTGAGGTCTGGTTCTGAGCCCCTCACACAGAGATAACCGATCTCCCTGCTCCCAACACCTGGTAGCCCAATGCCTCAGACCGTCAGGGTCCCCTCTCAGGGAGATCTTTTCCCTTTGTGTTAAATTGTTATTGAGGGCAAAGGAAATCTTGTTACCATAGCTACTTAAAATCATCTCAGGGATCGGGAAACTTTTGAGTTGCCTTCTGAAGCACTAGCACCAGAGTAAAACTTCTCTTTTTACCCTCTGCGCCTCAAGTTCCCTGCTTTGTCTTCTCACACAGTGATGTCACGTGTTGCATGCAAACCCAACAGAAGCACCAAGCATTCACCTGTGAGTGTGGACGAATGTACAGACATAATTTTCCCATAGATGTAAGTATTTCCCAGAGGAGAAATCTGTAGTAGAAACGGTGCATGACAAGTGTACTTCCCAGTGATTAATGCATGACACAACACCACTTGGACTTCATGGCAGTAGACCTGCTCTGTGAACTATGTACATCACAGTAATAATCACAGAAATCAGTAGAAGCACATTTGCTTAACAGAGATCCAGAACCACACACAGACTGCTCTATGTAAACATACAGACATCCACCTTCTTAGACAAAACTAATGCTCTGGCTCTACTATGTGTTTGCCCCTGACTTCAATGGGAGACAGCATTTCGTGTGCTCTGTCTCACTGGAAGACAGAGCTTTTCAGGTTAAGTGACATCCAGTTTATGCACCTTAGCAATCGTAACTTCTGATAAACACTGCGTAAGACTAATAAAGTTTTACTTGCCATTTCAGCTGTAATGCTCAAAGCCATTAACTATAACAGATTACAGTAAGTACCTTAACCTAACTACCTAATCGTCTAAAATTCGCAGGTAATGCCTAACGGTGACAGTATTTTCCACTGTGTGTGCTATGCATACTATTATTATGTACTTTAGCTTGGTGCTGTTGTAGCTTCTCACCTCTCTTTTTTGAAGCTGTAGGCTAGGAGATGCCCACAAACGTATTTTTTAACTCTATTGGATTTCCTCATTTGAAAGTGACAATGGCTGTGTCATAAAAGCATACGGACCACAAAGGAATCATAGCATCATAGAATCATAGAATTATTTTGGATGGAAAATACCTTGAAGACCACCGAGTCCAACCGCAAACCCCACACTGCCAAGTCCATCACTAAACCATGTCCCTAAGTGCCACATCTACAAATCTTTTAAATACCTCCAGGGATGGTGACTCCACCAGAGTATCAACACTTTTCATCCTACTTTTGAATCTAGTGATCAAGTGGGAAGAGGTGTCTTGTTGCGTTGTCAGAAATACCTCAGCTTTCACAATCCAGCTCTGAGAGGCTGGCGGCCTCCGAATGAAGACGCATTTCATCATTTAGACATGGCGCAAGCGTTCATGTGAAATCCAGACTGAACTGAGCAGCACAGGTAAAAAATCAGCCATCCCTCTGATCACGGATCAATTTCTCTCACAGAAATAAACGGAACCACGGTATTTACACGCTCAGAACACGTAACGAAGCACGAGGCACTGTTCCACCAACCTACAACCCGCAAATGAGAAACCTGATTATATTGTGGCTATAAAACTGACATCAGTCATATAAGATTACTGTACATTCATGTTAACAGCTTCAAAATGTGGATCCACATCCCGACTCTTTTCTCAAATCCGTGGGATTAATCTGCCCATATACCAACTCCAGCCTCTTCCACTTACTCTAGCATAGCCCGAGAATTGTATCTGGCATCTGTATCTGGCACATACAATAACTGCCAGCAACAGTAACATTTCCTGCATTGGGGTCGCCGAGTGTATGGCTGCTGTAAGCAGTCGGGAGAGCGCAGAATACTCCCCGACTCCAGAAGCCAAGGGAAATCGGAAAAATCTAACCCAGAGACCGCCGGCGCTCCCCGCTGCGTTCGAGGTGCCGCGCTCGGGGCTCGGCAGAGCTCGCCCGCTCCCAGCCCCTCCTCACCCTCCCCTCCTCCCCGCCGCGCACACGGCACCGCCAGAAACGATCCTGCGCCCTCCCAACAGCCTCCGCCGGGCGCAGGAGCCGACCCACCCAGCGCGTCCCACGGGAAAAGCCGCCGCTTGTGCCCCAGCCAGGCCGGCGAGGCGGCCGCGGCGCGGACTGGTACGGGGACAGGCAGACCCCGGGCACCCGCGTCTCGCAGCCGAGCTCTGCCCGGAGAGCGGGCAGCAAGGGACGCGGCAGACAAGGAGGAAGAGCCCGGCTCCCCCCCGCTGCCGGCGGTACGCGGCTCGGGGCAGATCTCACGGCGTCGGTCTCCCTCCCGCCTGCTCGCCCGGGAGACCTGCGCGGGCGCGGCGGCGGGGCGGGCGG